>MDTE01182220.1_pt1 | contig 13928 bp, 9 predicted proteins | sample 811231 | NCBI WGS metagenome assembly MDTE01 (sample SAMN05326651, study PRJNA326480) | marine metagenome | isolation source: seawater | place: Indian Ocean: Red Sea | collected 2010
CATATCATTAATCTCTTTATTACTTGGTTTTTCCATTATACCGAGTGACCAACAAACTGATAATTGTGTACCAAATAAGTGCCCAAAAGCAGATCTAGGCATCTGGCCACCAGGTACAGAAATAAATAATGAGCCATCATTATTAGACAATATTTCTTCCATCTCACCCCCCGATGAGATTCCAATTACAGTACCGCCAGAATCTAGAACTTCTTGAACTCCACTAATAGTCTCTTCAGTATTTCCTGAGTAAGATGTTGCTATGACCAACCACTCTGGACCCCACCATGATGGTAAACCATAATCTCTCCAGACTACAAACGGTAACCCTCCGGAATTATCGGCAAGAGTAGAAAGAAACATCCCTCCAGCCCCGGAACCACCCATTCCTAAACAAAGTACTCCTGCCCAGTCTTGGTCTGAATCAATATCGATTACTCTTGAAATAGATTTTTCAAAATCATCTATGAATTTACGAGTGAATCCGACCATATTCTGTGAATCTAATTCATCAGCGATTTTTAGTAAGTCTCTATCTTTCATACCTCTGCCTCACTAATATATCCCGGTAATGCTTGCCATATATCTTCTATGAATCCAACGCGTAACTGGGTTGACTTAACATCATCATCATATGGTAATGCAACGGTAGTTATTGAATAATCGTGCGGTGTCATGATTTCTGCTGCTGAGCTATCTCGATTTAATATGTCAACTACATATTGCTCTGAACGTGAGCAAATAATTCTAGCTTTCTCCATGTCTCTCCATGTTGCTCCAGTTCTCTGAAAGAATCTCAATCGACGTATGATTGGCCCGTCCTTTTGCCATGAGTCAATTAGCCATAAGTCATCGTTCAATTTTACTACATCTCCCACACTGTAAGCAGGTTTTCTGTAACTCACTGTAAGCCTAGTAATTTCTATACCATCCCTCATACCAACAACAGTGGACGTTTCCTTGACTGTTCCGCCGAATTTTTTTGTTAAAATACGTGACCAATTTCTGGCCATCGCTTTTGAGCCAAGTTGCAAATCCCAACCTCCTGTCACCATACCTTCCTTTGTAATAAAAAACATTGGATCTGCTTCCATTCCATCTAACATCTCATCAAGAGTTGATCTCAATTCTTTTAGTTCGATCTCAGATAATTTTCTCCCTGCAGATCGAAGTTGGACAATGGCCTCAAAATAAGCACCATCTTTTCTTGTACAGGGCGTACAAATTGCATTACTAGTTTGCAATAATACTTCAAAATTATCTTCAAAGTGAAAATTGTCTATTTTTCCAGATACATCGAGATGAATGCGATTTGTTCTGTCATCAATAACCTGTAAAGCAAAACTAACATCTACTTGTTCTGCTCTATCATCTAACTCTAAATTATCACGGATTCTCAAGTCTGCCAATGACTCCTCGTCCATTTTAGACCATCGACCCCTAATTTCATATGATTCACACTTAGGGCAACGATGCTGTTGAATTGTTTTTGGTACTTTAGATAATGTCACTCTCTTACGGAAACATGATTCACAAAGACGGTTCGAGGAAAGTCGGGAAGACACCCCACAAACAATACAGAATGCGTCATTTGACATATTATCATACCTTGCGAAAGCGTGATGCATTAGAATGATTCGTGAAGGAAAAATTATTTTTCTAGGTTTTTATCATCCAAGATTAATCGGACTTCCCTAATTCTTATTCTGATTTTATCTATTTTTTTCCCAATATATACCAAGTAATAACTCAACATCAGCCCTAGAACTGAATAAGTTACGACATACGCTGTGAAACCGTTCAATGAACCACCTCTTCATCGATTTTTTTGAGTAAACTCTTTAATTCATATTCCATTTTATAAGAAAGATAGGTTAGAAATGAAAGTCCGGTCATTAATATCCAAAACGAAATCACGCCTAGGATAAGTACATCCATCATTTTTGGATCAAGGCCTGTTTCATTGGACTCCACTATTACAACAGATGGATGTCTCTTTTGATAAACTGTAGTTGCTATTGCAGTAATTGGAACTAGAGCAAAACCAAATAGCCCAACTGTAGAAAGAGTATCTCGAGTTTCTACACCATCTGGTTGTGACCTTCTAGAGAGAACAATGAACATTGCAACTGCTGTTAACAAAGCGAATGTATTCAGTCTGAGGTCTCCCCAGTCCCAAGGGACTCCCCATTCAGCAAAACCCCAAATAGGACCTGAAATTACCACACCTAAACCAAACAATAGGCCTAAATCTGATCCAGTACAAAATAAATTCCACCCCCATTCCTTCCTTTTTACGAACCAAGAAATCGAACCAATAAACAATAAACAAAATGCAACAAAAGATGTCCAAGCAAATGGGACGTGCCAGAATAATATCCTATAAGCCTCTGGAGATCTGAATGGTGGTGACTGAACTAAAGGAGCATAAGTGTACCCCATAATTGCAGTTAGTAATACCCCTGCTCCACCAATAATAGTCATCCCCCAACCAAAGTATTTCAGTGAGGACATAAACTTGCGAGAGGTTACTACATGATGAATGCTCGTTTTCATGTATCCGGAAGGTAAGTAGAAACAAACCAAACCAATATACTAGTCACACCTGCCAACAATAACATAAAAATTGGTTCATCCAGTGAAAATCCCAGACTTATTCCATCTGTGATTATCATTTCAAGAGAGTCTGTTAACTGTAAAAATGGCCATATAAGAACTAACAAGAGTAACGAGGCAACTGAAGCCCCTGCTCTTCTCAAATCAGAAATTAGTAGATGTAATGATGATGATGCTATTGAAACAAAAAACATTGCTAAGCCCGGTAACCACAGCCAATAAATTACGTCATCATTAGGTAGTAAAATATTGTCACTTAATATTATCCATGAAATATAAATTAGAGGTAAGGGGAGTAAGATTGAAGAACCTATGATGGAAGATGAAAAACGAAATTTAGGTCCGATTACTGCAGACCACCATCTTCCACAATTCTCTTCTGAATACCTGCCAATCAATGCCGGTGGAATTACAACTGAGATGAAAGAGGGAAGTAAAACTAGAGCCGAAAAAAAGTCTAAACCGACATTCGAAATTTCATCTTCGGAGATTAAGCTGTGACATAACAGTAGAGCAAGGATTGAGGGAATTAAGCGATTGATTGTATCTATTGGATTTCTTTTTTCCATTCTGTAAGCCCAATAAAACAAACTAGAAGTTTTTCTAATCTTTACATTTTGTGTCGTACTTGGGAGAACAAAATTAGAATCTGTCTGTGATTTTAAATCGATAGAAATCTTATTATTATCTTCAAATCTAACGATTCTATTCGACGAGGAAATTAAATCAGGATCATGAGTTGCTATAATTATTCCATGTCCTCTGGAAGTTAGAGATCTTAACCAATTAATCAGTAAATTTTTTGCTGATTCATCCAAACCTTCAGATGGTTCATCGAGAAGAATAACTCTAGGACTATTTGACAATAGTGCAGGTGCAATCCCTGAAAGCACAGAGAGACGTCTAGCTAGACCTCCAGATAATTGAGAAATCCTATCACCACTTCTATGATTGAGCCCCCAACAATCCAGTAATTCTGATGTTTTAATACTATCAAAGTCACAACCTGAAACTTGTAAAACTGTCTGTAATCTCTCTAGAACTGTTTCTTCTCCAGACATACCGTTTTTTTGTAAAGTTAAACCCATTGGCGGTAGAGAATTTCTCCTACCTTCTGAATCTCTAACCAATTTCAATCCTAACTCATCATATTTCCAAAATATTGAGCCAGAAGAAATCGTATGCATACCTGCACTGGATTCGAGTAATGTGGTCTTACCGCACCCATTAGAGCCGACCAATGAAACCAATTCTCCTTCGTTTAATTCAAAGTCAAAATTAGAAAGAATTAGACGGTTTCCTCTATGAATCTCTAAACCCGAAATCTGTATCAGGGGCAGAACATCCATGTACTTCCGAGGGAGGTTTAGCGTTTGAGTAGTTCGACATAGAATCGAAGGCGCTATTGCTGTAATACGTCCGGACATAATATGTGATTGTCAATCCGGAGGCAGATTTGTACTGGTCACAATTGGAAAATAGTGATTTAATACTTCTTTCCATATACATCATTGTCTCAATATTACCCTTTGTCAATGCAATTAGAGAAAATACCAGTATTGCACTTGCTATGATTTTGTCATTACTTCTTGTAATGTTTGTTAGATACAGTTTCACTATTCTTGAGTTAAATTTTAATGAAATAGAGTTCTTCTCATTATACCCATATTTGGCCGATGATCCATCACAAATATATCGTTTCGTAACTTCAGCATGGATTCATGCAGATTGGTTGCATGTACTCTCGAATATCCTGGTTATTGGCCTTGTAGGAGTTCCTCTTGAACAAAAATTAGGTTCCAAGAGATGGCTGATAATTTACATCCTTGGATTTACCGGAGGAAGCTTGGCCTGGGTTGCTTCACATCCAAACTCGTATAATCCTGCTATTGGAGCTAGTGGTGCAGCTTTTGGCATTTTAGGAGCTTACATGGCTTGCTGGCCAAATGATGAGATAGAATTTCCTTTACTTTTTTTGATAAGAGCATGGCCTGTTTGGGTAATAGTTTTCGTAAGGTTAGGGTTAGAAATCTATCAAATATATGTTGTTCAAGAAGGGACTTCTGGTGAATCAAATATCGCTCATATGGCACATATTGGAGGCTTTTTCATGGCCTTCCTGCTAGCCAGATTTATTGCCAAAGGAGGCCCAATTCCAGTAGATTCTGAAAGCTATGAAAATAGTACTACCAGCATAGAAGAAGCCTACAGAATTAATGCAAAAAGACAACTAAGGGACCTTTCTAATGACCCATGGGAAGTTGCAGGAAAGCCTCTTCAAGGCAATGCAAAAAGAATACTGGAAAATCTCAGACATCAAGGTGACGAACTAGAAACTAGGCAGGCTTGGCTTGAAGAATTGGCGGAAAATACAATATGTCCTATTTGCAACGGAGAAATAAAATTTATAGAAGGAAAAGATGGACATTACAGCCTAATTTGTTCCGTTAACGATGAGCATCTATTTTGGCCATAATTCTCTAAAAATGAATTAATTATCGGTTCAAATTATACATCCATCGATACTGGCTCTCTATGGGAGCCATGGCACGAGCATCAAATACAGTTGTACCCATCTTAGTTGTTATGTTGATGCTCATACTTGATTTTTCAGTAGGAGCATCAGCAATTATTCCATCAGAAGATGGCTCTAACCAATTCACAGAAGAGAGTGATCATAATTCAAATACTCAAACAATTAATGAAATCCCGAAACTAATTTGTGATGGTGAAGTATGTCCAGAAAAATTCCTAGGAATAGGGTTCCCTCCGTGGGATGCAACCCCTGCTGTCGAAGAACCATACTGGTGGATGAATTTCAATACTGATCAAGATGGAAATGGAATGGAAGATAGTTTACAGTACATGATAGCAGGACAAAAAGAATCACATTCAGCAACTGCAATCTTAGGAAATGACGGACGTATGACAACAGCGATAATTGTTGGATACTCTTGGCACCCTGGGGAAACAGATTTACAGAAATTAAAAGATATCTTAGAAAAACATGGTTGGGAAGAAGAGGGATCTTGGTTTTTCCCAGTTGAATTTATTGACTCAGTAGTAATAGACCGAGTACCGGTTAGTTCTCTGATAGAAATTTGGCAACAGGATGGAGTTGTAATGTTAGAGGAACAGGATAAAATCGTCCCATACCTGAGTGTGGCAACAAGAGGTTCAAAAGTCCGCACATCAGATGTTTATGATGAAACACTGAGAGATTTTGGATATGATGGTTCAGGTGTGGTTATCGCTGTACTGGATTCAGGAGTAGATAATGAACATTTTTCACTTGATGATTTTTCAGATAATAATAATGATAACGAAAATGATCCAGATGACTTACAAGACCCAAAATGGTTAGCTGGTTGTGATGCAACATCATGGAATTCACAAGAATGTAACGATGGTGAATTCGATCCCGACGATGGTAATGGCCATGGGACACATGTGGCTGGTATTGCTCTAGGAACTGGAGATTCTAGAAGAGTTCACCAAGGTTATGCACCGGGAGCATACCTTGTTGATGTTAAGGTTATGACAGATTCCGGAGGAAGTCAAGGAGGAGATGAAGGACCAATCATCAAAGGTCTTCAATGGGTTCTACAAAATGTAGATACGGATTGGGGTAATAATGATTCAAGTGAAGGAATTGATATAATTACCATGTCGTTTGGTAGTGGGAGCTCACCAGTTGGAGGTAATGATCAAGGTGACGATGGTAACAATTCTGCTGCCAGATTAGTAAATAATTGTGCAGAGGCGGGTATTGTCCCTATTGCTGCGATAGGGAATGACGGAACTAATAGAGTGACTTCAGTAGGGGCGGCAGATGCTTCAATTACTGTAGGTGCTATAGATGATAAAAATACAATTCAAAGGAATGATGATGACATTGCAGATTATTCTAATTCGGGACCGCGCGTGGATGATAATGATGAAAATAAATGGGATGAATTGAAGCCTGATGTAGTCGCACCGGGTTCAGGAATTACTTCGGCTCAACATGCTACATCGAGTTCAACTATTCCTGGCCAAGATGAAAGTACTTTGGCAGATGATGGCTATGTAGCAATGGACGGTACAAGTATGTCAACACCTGCTGTTGCTGGTTTAGCTGCAATAATTCTCCAAATAGACGATGATTTAGAACCACAGGAAGTAAAAGATCTACTGAGAAATAATTCAGAAGTTAGAGGTAGTCCGTCGATGCCTTCAGTTTCAGATAAATGGAATGAGGATTATGGATTTGGGATAATCGATGGAAATCTGATTCTTCAGGCCTTATTAGGAGATGATACCGGAGGAGGAGGAGATCCAGGCAATGGTACTGGAGGAGGAGATCCACCAGTAGGAGAAGGAACTGGGAATTGGGCAGTAATTGAGAAACCAAGTGGTTTGTGGCTGATAGAAGGTGAAAGTTACAGTGTTAGAGGACATATCAACGATGCCGGACAGGAAAATGGAACCACTGAAGAAGTTCAAGTTCGAGTGACATACAAGTATAGACCTACAGGAGGAGGTCCGCTGTCTACTGGAGTCTTAGTTGATTGGCATCAGGCCCTCGGAACAATTAACTGGACTACAAATTTCGATATTCCGAATTTCGAAGAAGATGTTGACGTAGATGCTGAAACTCTTCAAATTGAAGTTAAATCGAAAAATGAATTTGATCAATGGAGTAATACGACAAAAAATACACATAACTTAGGAATTATTTCTCTAGAAGTTAATTCACCCAGCAATCAAGATTTAGTGAGTGGTAATGTCGAGATTAATGGACTTTTAGAAACTGTAAATGGTGCCCAAATGCAGTGGAGGTTGGGGACTGATGAATGGAAAAATATGACTTATTATTCTGGTTCTGGAGCTGAAGAAATCCAATGGTCAATACCATGGAATACAGAAAATACTGATGATGGAATGCAACGCTTCTCAGTTAGATTTGTCAGTGGAGTTGGAGTTGCCTCGGATGAAGTTAGAATTACCGTTGAAATTGATAATAATCCTCCATCTCCAGATTTAATGTTCAGAACCGGTATTTCGGTACAAGAATATGGAATCCCTGTCTCTGAGACCTATGTCAATACATTTTTAGAAGCCAAAGTTCAGATAAGAAATATCGGCGATATTTCAGCAGATGAATTAACAATTTATTTATTGGAAGATGGATATAGGAAAGACGAGATAATTATTCAAAGTCTAGAAAGTGGAGATATTATTGAGATATCCCTTTCATGGAATCCATCTACAGTAGGTAACAAACAATTAACAGTTTCTTTAGATCCATTAGATGAAATCGAGGAAAATAATGAATCAGATAACGATATATCAATTACATTCCCTGTTTTACAGAGACCTCAAGGAATTGACTTAGCCTTCAGAGATGGCGCTGTAAAAACTGAACCATCTATTCCAAGACCTAAGGAACAATTCTTAATCACTGGACGAGTTGATAACCTAGGATCAACAAATGCAATGAGCGTGGGAGCGACTCTTTGGCTGAAAAGTGACCTAGGTTGGATGGAAGTGTCTACCACTACAATCTCTCTTGTGGTAGGGCAAGGAGCAAGTCAAATTGCATTTGCATACATAGCACAAGAAGTAGGACCTCTTGAAATAAAAATTACAGTTCAAGGTGAAAGTGATTTGGATATGAGTAATAATGAAATATATTCCACAATTCTTGTTGATCAATCTTCATTGAAGGCTCCAAGAGATTTATCATTTGATTATGGTGAGGAACCAGTAAAAGTCATTGATTTGAATGGAGAAGGGTTGGTAATTACCAGTAAAGATGGAGGATTAGCATTGTATCGACTAAATTCAAATCTCGCACTTGTTCCTTGTTCAAATACACTTGAAACAAAATGGTCAGGAGATTTGACATCATGGAGTACAGGTGATGGTTATGCTCATATCGCTTGGACTAGAAGATACATAGATATCCAAGGTTACTTCAAACAAACATTGAGTTATTCAAGAATTGATGCCTCATGTGAAATGAGTCCAGTTCAGGATTTGATGGATTCTATTTCATTATCTGATGGAAAATATTTCGGAATTGATATGGATGTCAAAGGTACTGAAATTATAATTGCAGGATATCATAGAGACATATCTACAGGAGGAACTTTCAAAGATCTGACCAGTGTGTTCTTACTGACTTCAGACTATCCAATTTCATCAGATGATTGGAAATTTACGCCGAATGTGATAGATGAAATTGATGTTAGTATGTACGAAGCGGATCCTGTTACAGTAGAAATGGGGGAAGAATTTACACATATAATGTACCAGTCAAATAGAGATGATATTACCGGTAAAGAAAGAATAGGTTTGTGGTATGCTCATGGATCTAGTGAACAAACATCATGGACGTATAGGAAGGCTGTTGGGGATGAAGCAGGAATGCAAAAAATGTCTGTTATTACTCATGATGAGAAAGACTTCATCTACACAGTTTGGAAAGAAGGTGTAGATGCAGAATCTAAATTGATTGCAAAAGTAACAGATTCTACATTAACTCCATTGGAAAATCTCAGTGTAGAAATACCTTCAAAAGGAATTGGAAACATCCAAATGACTGAAACTCATTTAGGGATACAAATCTTCTATGATTTCGTAGGACCTACCGGGAGTCAAATACAGTATGGGATGATGAATCCAACTCATGGTGAAGAATGGATTGGACTTTCAGATAGAATCACGACTGGGAAAAACCATCTTTCTTCAGTTGACAGAGGACCTCTGAGTGACCAAACAATAATTCTAAGCTGGAATGAAATCTATGGGTGGGAAATAAGGTCTTTGATAGATGATAGTGATCCCGACAAAGGTGAGTTGAATTTACTTGATGAAGTGAGAATTTATCTTGGTTTAGATGAACAAAATTTTGGAATACTAATGGCAGGGATATCAATTACAGTGTTATTACTTTGTCTTTTAGTTCTGACTACAATGTCACTGAGTGCAGTAAAATGGGTTGGTAGAAAGAGAAGGAAAGTTGCAACTGGAAAAATTATCCTTGAGGAAAATGTTGTAGATTTAGTCGAACCAACAGATATTGAAGTGAAATCAAAAGAAGTAGAATTGATTGATGAAGATTCAGATACAGGTTCTAAAGTTAGGAGAGATAGAAGGAAAAATAGAAACATTTCGAATCAAGTTATTGAGATAGATGTTCAAGACTCTCAACAATCAATGCCTCTACCACCTCTAGAGCCTTTGAATGCAATACCACAAGCTAATCGTCCTGTGATTTGTCCTGAATGTTCATCAAGATTTGAAGCATCAATGCAATTAAAGATGATTAAATGCCCGATTTGTGAAAATAGAATTTCTCTTTAGGTGAACTGATGCAATTGCTTCTTGCTTCGGCTTCAGAAAGAAGATTAACTTGGTTAAAAGAAAATTTCAATGACTTTGAAATAATTTCTAAACCACTAATTAGTGAAGAAAAAAGTATTAATTTTGGAGTGGATGTCAAACAACAGTCTCTAGAAATTTGTTTTTCAAAGGCAGAATCTGCTGCTTTGGAATGGGGGTCCCAGAAACTGAATGATAATAAAAATCCAGACATAATTATCGTATCAGATACCTTAGTTGAAGACCCTGATGATTCAAAAATTGCTTTAGGAAAACCAATGGATAATTTAGATGCAACAAATATGTTGCTCAGACTATCTGGTAAAAGACACAAAGTATGGTCATCAACAGCGATATTGGTTAAAAATAACAAGAATTACAATAAACTAGCAACTAATTGGTACTATAAAATTTGGACAGATTTCGCAATAGTTGAATTTTGTGACTTGGGAGATGATGATATTTTTTCTTTGATAGAAAATAATTCATGGGTCGGAAAAGCCGGATCCTACGATTTGGCTGGACCTGCGGGGCAATATACGAGTATAATTGAAGGTAGCGAAGAAACGGTATTGGGTTTCTCAAATAGGGCAATAGTTGAATTAAGGAATCTTATCTAGACAAAAACTACTCCACCAAATTTTAGTACAAATTCTTTTTGTATTTCATCAAACCATTCCAACATAGAGATGGAGAATTTTACAGAAATAATCTCATCGTCGATCAACAAATCGTCCTGAATACCTTTTAGGGTGCCCGGTGCAGCACCACAGGATACACAAGCCCCATCTAGATTAATCACCAGAGATAATACTTTATGGCCTAAATTATTTACTTCAACTTCCGCATTACTCACTAACAAAGTTCCTCCATGACCATCTAACGCGGCCCTAACAATTCCAAGTCGTGACATTAATGCTGGAATTAAATCATCATCGCTAGATTCATACAGTTTGACCAGAGATAGCGAATTCAACCTTTCTAATTCTTCGGGTGACTGTGCCTCCGATATACGACGTAATGCTTCTTCTCTCATAATCTCCTCAATCTGTGTTCTGTAAGACTCAGTCAGGTCCTTCGCAATAGGTAAGTCGTTATCCGAAGGTTTACTCATACCCATTCCGAGAATGTTACTTCACTTTATTTTGACTAATAATTGCTGTAGTTTTAGAATAAATTTTCTTAAGAAGATAAGCATTTATTCAAAAGGGGGGACATCTACGAAAGACTGAGGATTAGCATGTCTAACGATTCACAGTTACTAAAAATTCAAGATTTATACGCATGTATCGATGAAACTTCGATATTAAAAGGTATAAATCTAGAAATCAAGCCAGGAGAAATTCATGCGATTATGGGGAGGAATGGTAGTGGTAAAACCACAACTGCAAACATAATCATGGGTCATCCTGACTATGAAGTTGAAAGTGGCACAGTGGAACTAAACGGAAAAGATCTTCTCGAAATGGAGACATGGGAAAGGGCAAGAGAGGGTGTGTTCCTATCATTCCAATATCCGCAAGCAGTTCCCGGTCTACAAGTTGGAAACTTCCTACGAAAATCAGTAGCAGCAATATTAGGAGAAGATGCTGCTAAAGGGAAAGATTTCAGAAATAAGCTGAAAGAATCGATGAATGAATTAGACATCCCTTCATCTTTCCTAGGAAGATACGTAAATGATGGTTTCAGTGGTGGAGAGAAAAAGAGATTTGAAATTTTACAGCTAATGCTAATGACACCAAAGTTAGCAATTCTGGACGAAACCGATTCCGGATTGGATATTGATGGAATAAGGACTGTTGCTAAAGGAATCAATGCTGCAATTAGAGGCACCGATTCGGGAGCATTAATTATTACTCATTATTCCAGAATCTTAGAGCATGTGAAACCTGATAAAATTCACGTACTAATTGGAGGAAAAATTGTCAAAACAGGAGGCCCTGAGTTGGCGTTAGAATTAGAAGAGAAAGGTTATGACTGGCTGGAAGACAGTAATGAAAATTAGAGGTGATTGAATGGCAGAAAATGACGCAAGAGAAGCAGTAGGAGACTACAAAGCAGGCTGGCACGATCCTGAAAACTCAACAATTCGTTTTGATGCAGGATTATCTGAAAGAGTGGTTAGAGACATTTCTGAACTTAAGAATGAACCAGAATGGATGACTGAGATGAGAGTTAAAGCATTCAAACATTTTGATGAGCGTCCAATGCCAACTTGGGGAAATATGTCAATGTTAGAAGAAATTGATTTTGAATCCATTTGTTATTACCTCAGGTCATCTAAAGCTACAGAAAATGACTGGGAAGATGTTCCAGAAGATATACGCAACACATTTGATAGATTGGGAATTCCTGATGCTGAACAAAAATGGCTTAGTGGTGTTACAGCACAATATGAATCTGAAGCAGTTTATCATTCAATAAGAGAAGACTTGGAAAAACAAGGTGTTGTTTTTCTAGACATGGATAGCGGGTTAAGGGAGCATGAAGAATTAGTGAAAAAATGGTTCGGAAGTGTAGTTCCTTATTCGGATAATAAATTTAGTGCTCTAAATACAGCAGTTTGGTCAGGTGGGTCATTTATTTATGTCCCAAAAGGAGTACATGTAGAATTACCTGTACAAGCATATTTTAGGATTAATGCAAAAAATATGGGTCAATTCGAAAGAACTTTGATTATTGCAGATGAAGGAAGTAGTATACACTACGTAGAAGGATGTACTGCACCTACTTATTCCACCGACTCATTACATTCAGCAGTGGTTGAACTCATAGCATTGCCTGGAGCTCATATAAGGTATAGTACTGTCCAAAATTGGAGTGCAAATGTATACAATTTAGTGACAAAAAGAGGAATTGCCCATGAGAAAGCAAAAATTGAATGGGTCGATGGTAATATTGGCAGTAAGTTGACTATGAAGTATCCTTCAGTCATTCTAAAAGGAGAGGGGTCACATGCTGAAGTTATTTCTGTAGCATACTCAGGTTCAGGACAACATCAAGATGCAGGTGCGAAAATTCATCATCTAGCTAGCAATACTACAAGTAAAATATTGTCTAAATCAATTAGTAAAGATGGAGGAAGAGGCTCATACAGAGGACAAGTTACTGTCTCTCCAAAAGCTGAAAACTGTAAACTAAATGTGGTTTGTGACGCTCTAATACTTGACGAAAACAGCAGGAGTGATACATATCCAACAATGGAAGTTGCAAACCCTACTGCAAGATGTGAACATGAAGCCAGTGTATCGAAAGTTAGTGATAACCAACTATTTTATCTGATGAGTAGAGGTCATTCAGAGGAAGAAGCATTAGCCCTAATTGTAAATGGATTTTTCGAACCCTTCACTAGAGAACTTCCTATGGAATATGCTGTTGAGCTAAACAAATTAATGGCATTGGAAATGGAAGGAAGTATTGGTTAGGGGAGTTCATCGAATGAAATCTAAAGAAATTTATCTATCTCTGGATGAACCGGATAATTCCGATCATCTATGGAGATATTCCCCTTGGAAGAAAGTTCATCCTACAGGAAATGTAAATGAAATTCCAGACAATTTTGAATCTCCCAATGTTAGTATATCTTATCTTGACGGAAGTGATCTGCCAAGTGAATCAATATCAATTGTCAAAGATGATCATGCTTCAAAGCAAAATAATTTCAGTGATCCAGTATCAATGAGATTCATTGAATCTGTATCATATGATTCAAAATTTACATTAAAAGTTTCGAGAAATACTGTATTTGAACAACCAATTATTTTGAAGATTGATGCCGGTTCTGTAAACTCAGCAATGAACTTAAATTTAGAAATTGAAAGAAATTGTGAATTTGAATTAATCACATTGATTGGAGGAAAACCTGATTGGTTTGGGCTACTAAGAAATGGAAATATTGGCGACGGGTGCATAATTAATGACGTTGTAGTTGGTCAAATGAAACG
>MDTE01048224.1_pt1 | contig 13927 bp, 15 predicted proteins | sample 811231 | NCBI WGS metagenome assembly MDTE01 (sample SAMN05326651, study PRJNA326480) | marine metagenome | isolation source: seawater | place: Indian Ocean: Red Sea | collected 2010
AATTGAAGGATGAATAAATTCGAGTTGATTGTGATCATTACAAATTTGTTTTCGTGTGAAAGAATCAACATTTGCAAAAGCTTCAGATTCTATATTTGGACACACAATACTTGTATATTCATATACACGAACAACACCTTCTACCGTAATCAGAACTATTAAAAAAAGAAATAACATTACTACGACTTGTTTTTTATAAGTGACTTGAACTGACATTTCTATTCATCAAACTCTCCATAATATTCAAAAATTCATCGTAATATATTAATTCAAAATTATTTTTAACTAGAATTCTTCTGTTTGATTATAGCCTATAATTTTCTTTAAAATAGGATTGGTCCTTCTTGTTTGAGATTGTTCTATTATCCATATGTTCCATGAATTTTGATTGAAGTTTTTTAATTTCCTCAATTTCCTCATTTGAAATTTCTTTTTTAGATGATATTTTTAAAAGTATTTCAGTAGTTTTCATATTCAATTCTAACGCTAATTGACTATTTACAAGTAATCTTGCTTGATAGGGATTACTTTCAACAAAAACGTCTGCTTCTGCTCTGAATGACGGAGTTTTCTTGTAGTGTGCATATCCCACGCCAATTAACAATGGTATTCCAACTAAAACCACGATTAAGATATACTGTTCAAATGAAGGAAAAATATTTTTCAGGAAAGGATAATTATCAATAGCTAAATAGTATGTTACGGTTAATGTGTTAATTGCTGCAAAAATAAACGCAAAGTATGTGCTCCAACCTTGCCTAAAATAAAACCATGCACGAAAACCAGGATTTTTATTCATTAGATTAATGAACTCATGTCAGTATATCAATTTCACTAGTGATTGATATTGGGTATACTACTCAATTTTTTTCATAGCCTAAAAAATAAAATATTATAAAAATACCTCCTGATGACTCTGACTTAATAAAATAATTTCAAAATTCTAATTTTTTCTTCGAAATAGTAATTAATGAAAATTTTATCAATTCAATATGTTAATTGTCTCTCAAAATATGACAAATTATCATGTCACGCTTCCTGAAGATACAGTATTCCGAATTAACCTTGCGTGGATAAGTGATCTTGAAACTTTAAAAGTTATTCTTCAGAAACATAAAGACCACAAAATCTTTGTTGATTTACCCAAAAATAGAACAAAACCTCCAAACAATAGATATTCTTTGGATGAAATAAAACCAATTTTAGAATCTTATAATAACATAAAATATTTTGCAATATCAAATGTTGATTCCGCAAAATATCTTACTGAATATTTAGAATATGTACCAAAAAATATTGTTATTGTACCAAAAATTGAAAGCCCTTTAGGAATAAAAAACATTGAAGAAATTTGTAATTTACTAGGCGATGAAAAAATTATAATGCTTGATCATGATGATCTATACTCGTCTATGTTAAAGAAAAAAGATGATCCTAAAAACTTCCAAGTTTATATCCAATCCTTAATTGACTTCTGTGATAAAAATAATGTTAATCTCTTAAGAACTGTAGGTGTTATGTTTGCAGATACTGAAAAACGTGTCTCTGACTATGTTAATTAAATTAACATATTTATCTAATGACTCAATCTTGAAATCTATGTCTTACTTTGGAACTATAAAAGAAATATTTCAATTATATTTTCATAAACGTAAATTTCACATGTTTCCAATTCTCATCTTACTAATTGCATTGATCGGTGTTACTGCCTTAGCTCAATCAGGACTAGTCGCTTTTATTTATCCAATCTAAATGAAAACATCTTCGCCTCGATTCAAGTCTCTTGCAGTTACCGCGGGATTTTCTTTTTGGTTTTTTATAATAACTACTGGACTTGGTTTATTTTACATTGAAATATTTTTAATTTTTGTAAGTATATTATTTACAATAACTCAAATATTTGCAAAAAGAATATCAAAAGGATTAGATGTATTTGCTATAATTAATACTAAAATCTTTCTAAGTTTACTCTATATTTTTGTAATATCCATTTATGGAATATTATTCAAGTTATTAAGAATTGATCTTTTAAGATTAAAGAAACAAAATCATTCCTATTGGTTAGATGTAGATGAATCCCAAGATGTAGAGAGGCAGTTTTGATGTACACACTTGGAATATCTTGTTACTATCATGATTCTGCAGCTGCTCTTCTAAAAGATGGTCATGTTATTGCAGCAGTTGAAGAAGAACGATTCTCTCGAAAAAAATTTGATGATGATTTCCCAAAACTTGCAATAGAATGGTGTTTACAAGAAGCAAAAATTACTCCTGCTGAAATTAATTCTGTTGCATTTTATGATAAACCTATTTTGAAATTTGAAAGATTATTGGATAATTATATTGCTGTAGCACCAAGAGGTTTGTATAGCTTTTTAGATACTATTCCAAAATGGTTACACAAAAGATTATGGATAAAAAATGATATTAAAAAAAATCTCCCTGGTTTCATGGGAGAAATTATTTTCCCTGACCATCATATGTCTCATGCTGCTTATACGTATTTTACTTCTCCATTTGATGAATCTGCGATTCTAACTGTAGATGGAGTTGGAGAATGGAGTACTACGTCATTTGGATATGGAAAACAAAATTCAATTAATCTTTCCAAGGATATACGCTGGCCACACTCATTGGGTCTATTTTATTCGGCTTTTACGTATTTTCTTGGATTCAAAGTTAATGAGGGTGAATACAAATTAATGGGTCTTGCTTCTTATGGAAAACCCAAATACTATGATCAAATATTAGATAAACTAATTGATGTAAAAAAAGATGGTAGCATAAAACTTGATATGAAATATTTTGCATTTACATACGATAAAGTTATGACAAATGAAAATTTCTCAAAACTATTTGGAATTACCCCTAGAAAAAAAGATGAAGAAACTAAACAAATCCATCTTGATATTGGTGCAAGTGCACAAAAAGTACTTGAAGATATTTTGTTAAAAATGGTGAATCACACTTATGAAGTTACAAAAATGAAAAATCTGTGTCTTGGTGGTGGAGTTGCATTAAATGGTGTTGCAAATTATAGGATTCTAAAAGAAGGTCCTTTTGATAATGTCCATATACCTCCATCTCCTGGAGATGCAGGCAGTGCTGTTGGGGCTGCACAATACCTCTTTTATGTATATCAAAATAATAAAAAAATCACACAAAAAAATACATCAAATTCAATTCTTGAAAATGTATATGTTGGACCATCCTATGATAATGAAAACATTAACAAATTTCTTGAAACTAATAATATTTCCTTTAAGAAATTTGAAAGAGAAGAATTATTGCATAAAACCGCTAAATTAATTGCTGATGGTAATATTGTGGGTTGGTATAACGGTAAAATGGAATGGGGTCCTCGCGCTTTAGGTTGTAGAAGTATACTTGCTGATCCGAGAGATGCAAAAATGAAAGATATTCTTAATGAAAAAATTAAACATAGGGAATCATTTAGACCATTTGCTCCATCTATACTTGAAGAATATGTATCTGAATATTTTGAAATTGACAGACCAAGTCCGTACATGTTGATGGTTTGTCCTATCAAAAAGCCTGAAAAAATTCCTGCTGTTACTCACGTTGACGGAACTGGAAGATTACAATCTGTATCAAAAGATGCAAATCCTTTGTATTATGATTTAATCTCAGAATTCAATAAAATTACGGGGGTGCCAGTAATAATTAATACATCTATGAATGTAATGGGTGAACCAATTGTTAATACTCCTGAACAAGCATATAATATGCTAGTAAAAACTGACATGGATTTCCTTGTAATGGGAAATTTCCTTATCTCAAAAACTTAATTATTAATTCCAATCAAATTCCTGTTTGATTAAACCAAAAAATTTCTTATTGTATGGTCTATAATATTCCGACAATAATTCCCTTGTTTTAAAATTCATTTTTTTATAATCAGCTGATTTCTGTTTTTGAGGATTTTGTATTTTATAATCTGAAATCTCTAAGAAGTTGAAGATTTTTTGTAAGGTCTTGACTGGATTTCTTTCCATTTCTTCAGTAGACAGAAAATGAATTTGTTCTCTTGGGAATATTTCGAGCCAATTTTTTACTTGTTTTTCATACATACCTTTTGATAAATATGATTGCCTTTGATCTATACATTCTCTAAACGTATTTTTTTCCAAACATTTCATTTCATTATCTATGGAATCTTCAAATGATGATTTTTCAGTTCCAAGTCTTATTCCTAAATTATAATTTGAATACGCTCGATCTACTGGATTTCTAAAAATTGAAATTATCTTCACATGTGGGAGTAAATGAAAAATACGCTGACATGCTTCCTTTTTCCAAAAATAAAATGGTGTATCTTCTCCTGTAATTGAAAATCCTGTTTCTTTCTTCACCTTTTTCATCTCTTTTTGTGTAGGAAACATTGAACGATACCAGTTTGTACCTAAATGAAAATTGCTATCAAAATACCCGATCTCATCATACGCTGCTGTTAACACTGAAGGATGTTCACAAATATTATAGTATAATGATGTAGATCCACTCCGAACAGTTCCAATAATTATGAAATTGGGAAGAACTCTTGATGATGCAGTAATTCCTGATATGCCTCGCTTCAAAAATCTATGATATGAAGACCTCAAAGAATTTTTTATAATATGCTCACGCATATACTTACCTCAGTATAATGATAATTAATTTAATCTATCAAAATATTTTATTCTGAAAATTTTACAGTAATGCCTAAATCTCTAGAAAAAAAAAATTGTTTATGATTGGATGTATAATTCAGGCACGAATGGGTTCATCAAGATTACCTGGTAAAACACTAATGAAATTAGATACAAATTATTCGACATTAGACTATGTAATTAATCAATTAAAACATTCAAAATTTATAGAGAAAATTATCGTTGCTACAACAAAACTTGCACAAGATGATATTATTGAGAAAACACTGGAAACTAAAAAAATAGATTGTTTTAGAGGTTCATCCGAAGATGTCTTAGATAGATATTATGAATGTGCAAAGCAATTTAGAATTAATAAAATTGTTAGAATTACAGCTGATTGCCCGTTAATAGATCCAATTCTTGTTGATCAAGTAATTCAAAAATTTGAATCTGAAGAATGTGATTATGCAACAAATACGCTAATCAGAACATTTCCTATCGGAACTGATGTCGAAATTTTTTCTTTTAAAACTTTAGAAAAAACATGGATGACTGCAACTTTACCATCTGAACGTGAACACGTTACTCCATTTGTACGAAAAAAAGAATCTAAATTTAATATAATTAACATCAAAAATGATATGGATCTTAGCAATCTAAGATGGACATTAGATAGAAAAGAGGATCTCGAATTAATAACAAAGATTATTTCTAAAATAAATAAAAATCCTATTTTAATGAGTGATATACTGGATTTATTCTCTTCTGAACCCGAATTAAAAAAAATAAATATGAATATTGATCAAAATGAAGGAATGTTAAAATCATTAAAAAATGATGAAAAATTCAGAAAGTTAAATGATTGATATGAAAAAACAAATTAAATTATTTGATCCAATAATTGATTCATCTGAAAAAAAAGCAATTCTAAAAGTTCTTAATAGTAAATTTTGGGCATCAGGTTCTGGTACTGGAAATGTCTTAAAATTTGAAAATAATTTTAAAAAATATATAAAATCCAACAGTTGCATAGCAGTAAATAGTGGAACTGCAGCATTAAATTTGGCATTATCATTATTTAATATAAAAAATAAAGAAGTAATCCTGCCTTCGCTTAGTTTTGTTTCAACTGCACATTGTATAATTGAAAATGGCGGAATTCCGATTTTTGTGGATATTGAATCTGATACTCTTTGTATTGATCCAGAAAAAATTAAGAGTTCAATAACAAAAAATACTACTGCAATTATACCGGTACATTTTGGAGGAATGCCATGCAACTTAGATGAAATTAAAAAAATTTCTAAATCCTTTAATCTTAACATAATAGAGGATGCAGCACATGCGGTAGGCACCACGTGGAAAAATTCTGAAAAGATTGGAAAACATGGTTCAGCTGTATGTTTTAGTTTCCATCCCGTAAAGAATCTTGCAATGCCTACTGGAGGCTTGATTTCAATTAATCATAAAAACCACAAAAAATTTTCACAATTATTATTTTCGCGTAGATGGTGTGGAATTACTAATAGAAAGGGAACTGATTATGATGTAAAAGAATTGGGCTGGAATTACTATATGAATGAATTTTCTGCCGCTGTTGGTTTAGTTCAATTAAAAAAATTGGAAAAATTAACAAAAATCAGAAAATCCATCGCTAAAAAATATAGTAAGAAAATTGATTTAAAAAACAAAATGCCTTATGATGATAATTGTTCATACCACCTTTATTGGATTCTTGTGAATAATCGAAAAAAATTCAGAAAAAACTTATTAGATCTAGGTATTGAAACAGGCACTCATTACAAACCAATCCATTTAATGAAAATGTATAATGATTCTACATCTCTTCCTATAACTGAACGCGTTGGCAAGCAAATTGTAACAATTCCTATTCATCCTAACCTCAAAAACTCTGAAATTGAAAAAATTATTAACTCAGTAAATAAATTTGCTAATTAAAATTCATTTTTTCTATTATTCTAATCTGTTCTACCATAGTTTTTAATTCATCTGTATTTATTGATGATGACGCATCCGGTCCTTTAGAATTTTTTAATTTCACATGTTTCTCAATAAAAATATCACTAGTATTTTTTCGCTTTTTTATCACTGTAAAAATTAATGGCGCCGTTATTCCTAATGTATGATCTGAAAATCCATCATATTTTTCTAATTTTTTCCAGTTCACTTTTCTTAAATCAGTTGGATATTCTGATATACAATAACAAAATGTAATTTTATTTTTCTTCAAGATTTTTCTAATTCTATTCTTATTTCCGCCCATTCCCATACTAATTATTACTGGTTTTCTTGAATCTGAAATTTTTGTTATTGTTTCTACTGAATATGGATCATTAAATGTGCATGTTCTTGATGCAATTTTATGTCTTTTTACATTTACAGAATCTAAAAATTCAATTGCTTCTGGATAAAATGCACTACAAAAAAACTCAATTCCAATTTTATCTGCATATTTTTTTAATTTTAATACTTTTGAAAAACTTAATTCTGATTTTTTAATAATCTTCCATTCTGGATGATCTTCTCCATACAAATCGCTAGCTCTCCACATTTGAAATTTTACTGCGTTTGCTCCACTTTTCTTTGATTCTTTAATCAAACGTTTTGCAACTGTTATACTGCCTTCCCAATTTGATGCAATTTCGGCAACGATAAATGTCTTCATTCTGGAGTAAACCTAATTTTATAATCCATAAGGAATTTTATAAACTCAACTTCCTAATGAAAAATCTTTCAAAGATATATTATGCTCAATGAGAGTAAATTTTTAAAATGTTTCACATTCAATAGATCATGAAACTTCAATATCTTACATCTGCATCAGTGATTGTACAGCATGAAAATGTACGAATTTTATGTGATCCTTGGTTGGTAGATGGAGAATACTACGGCTCTTGGTGTCATTTTCCTAAATTAAATTTTCAACCAAACGATTTTGACGATGTAGATTTTATTTATTTAAGTCATATTCATCCTGATCACTCTAGTATCAAAACTCTCACGAAAATGAATAAAGATATTCCAGTTCTAATTCATTCTTATGAAACAAAATTTCTTAAAAGAAGTATTGAATCACTTGGATTTCATGTAATTGAATTAAAACACAACAAAAGAACTCATTTAAAAAATAATCTCAACATCAATATTCTGGCTGCAGATAATTGTGATCCTGAATTATGTCATAAATATTTTGGATGTTCAATTGCTGAAAATAATTTTGGATCTTCATCAATAGACTCGATGGCTGTTTTTGACAATGGTAATGAAGTAATTGTTAATACGAATGATTGTCCCTTCCCTCTTGCAAATAAAACCGCCTCCATAATAAAATCCCAATATTCAAAAATTGATATGCTTTTAGTTGGATATACCTCCGCCTCTGCATTTCCTCAATGCTTTAACATTTCTGATGCTCAAAAATCTCAACAAAAACAAAAATTACAATCAATGTATGTTGAGTATGCTGAACAATACGTCAATTTATTTCAGCCACGCTATTTTTTCCCATTTGCAGGAAGATACACTCTTGCTGGAAAACTTTCCTCTCTCAATAAATACAAGGGTGCGTATGAACTCGAAGAAGCTTATAATTATTTTAAACAAAGTTCTCGAATGGATCTTACAAAAAATGAGTGTATTCTTCTTAACTCTCAAGAATATTTTGATATTTCTTCTGGTAAATGTTCGAAAATTTATCGGCCAATAGATCATAACGAAAAAGAGAATTACATACGTGATGTCTTAAGTAAAAAAAAATTGGATTATGAAGATTCAGACTATCCTACTACCGAAGAAATTATGTCAAAAATACCTCAAGCCTTTGAACACTTTGAAGAAAAAAGAAAAGAACTTAGATTTTATTCTGATACAAAAATTATCATTGATATATCTGATTCCCAGAGTATAGTGTTATTTTGTAATGGAAAAAAATTCAAAACTATTCCCTCTTCCAAATATAAAGAAATTCAAAACTATGTTAAACTCAAACTTGATTTGCGTCTCCTGAATTGGATTTTAGATGGCCCAAGATATGCTGTTTGGAATAATGCAGAAATTGGTTCTCACATACATTATGATAGAAATCCTGACAAATATGAAAGAGGACTATATTACTGTCTAAGCTACTTTCATTCCTAATTTTTAGTCGTTTCTTAATTCATACGTATGTTGGATTAACTTAAACCCATTTTTTTTGAAAAATTCTGACGATTTTGAATTTCGTGGACTGACATTTGCTAAATAACGTGGTCTTGGATTCTTTTTCATTACTTCTTTTAAAACAATATTTCCAATTCCTTTAATTTTAATTGATTTTAAAACAAAAATTCCAATTTCATTTAATCTTGTGAGATACACATTTCCAATTTTTTTATTATTATAGAAAATAATATACCATCTAGAATATGGTTTAGACAATACAAATCTAGAATGCTCTGCATAACTTGGCATTACTCTATGTGAAATATTTATTTTTGAATCTCTTTCCTTTAACTGATTATAAAGAAATCTTATATCTGATTGTTTTACTGGTTTAATCTCTATGACTGGCATTTTCATATTAATTATATTTTAATAATCATTGTATAAATATTCCAGTATTGTAAGATTTTTAATTACCAAAATTGATTCTAATTGAGAAGCTAATCTGGCTATTAAAAAAATTATAGTAATTTTGAGTCTTGAAGTAATTTTTTTATTTCTTCAGGAGTTAACTTTTGAGCAGTATCTGATGAGTATTTTTCTTTTGATTCAACTTTTTTAATATTCTCATAATTAGTTATTTTTCTATCGATGTCATACTGCGGATCTAAAATTAAATACATATCTTTATACACATATGTATTCAAAATATCATCTTGATTAATTAACATCTCATGTAATTTTTCACCAGGTCTTATTCCTATGACTTCTTCACCCGTATCCCCAAGTATTTCTACTAACACTTTTTTGATATCTGATAAAATATATGATTTTAATTTGGGTACAAAAATTTCAGAGCCTTGTCCTTCCTTAGCCGCTTTCAAAATAAAATCTAAGGCGTCACTCATTGTAATATTAAATCTAGTCATATTCGGTTCTGTCATTGTTATCTTTTTACCATTTTTAATTAATTCAATAAATCTTGGAATAACTGAACCACTACTTCCAAAAACATTTCCATATCTTACTGCAAAAAATTTAGTTCTATGTTTCTCTGGATTCGAATATCTTTGTGCAGTAACAAATAGTTTTTCCATTAATAATTTTGTTGCACCATATGTGTTTAATGGTGATACGGCTTTATCTGTACTAACACAAATAGCTCTTTCAACATTTGATGATATACATGCATCAATAACATTTTGTGAACCCTGAACATTAGTTTTAATTGATTCAAATGGGTTGTATTCTACTTTTGGAACATGTTTTAAAGCAGCAGCATGAAAAACTATGTCCACCCCTTCCATTGCTCTTAATAATCTTGGCAGGTCTCTAATATCTCCAATCAAAAATCTCATTCGATTATCTCTAAATTTTGATTCCATCTCAATTTGTTTTAGTTCATTTCTACTGAATATTCTGATTTGTTTAACTTTTGATTCTAATAATCTCTTGGTTAGTGCATGTCCAAGTGAACCTGTACCTCCTGTTATTAGAACTGTTTTTCCATCAAACATGAATTGTCACATAAATTAAATCTAAAAAACCTTGTTCATATTTTATATGACTATTCGTACATTTCTAGGAATTTTTCTGATGAATTACCTAAATTAAAAAAATCATTAACTATTATGTTTGAATTATTATTAATTATCTGGTTATTATATTCTAAATCACTATAAATTTTTGAAATATAATTTCCTATTTCATCAAATTTTATCATTAATTTAGGATTATTTTTAACATATTTTGGTATTCCTAAAATATCATGTTCTGTATTAATAAAAAATACCGGCTTTTCTTGAATTTGTGCATCATAAATTATTGTTGATATTCCATAACAAATTACTACTTTTGAATTTTTAATTAAAACATTAATATCAGTTTTTTTATCAATCTTAGCTTCTGGATATGAATCTGTAACGATTTGATCTATTTTAAATTCTTTCGAAAAAGGATGTGGCCTAACAATTAATTTTTTATTTTGTTCTTTAATTTTTTTACACATTAGTGACAATTGATATTCATAATTATCCAATAATCTAGAATTATAACCTGCATGTTGGCTTTTTCTTGGTCCAGTTGTAGTTAATAATATGTAATCATTTTCTAAATATTTTTTATTTGTTGAAATAGTATCAAAACTTGGATTTCCAATTTGAATAATATTCTCATTTGAGAAACCTAATGAATTAATATAGTTTAGAGTACTTTTATTCCACACTAAATACTTATCAGATTCGGTAGGAATTACACCTGAAAACCTATTAAATCTATTATTTCTAGCACTATCATTATCCACAATTATCCCATGCTGAATTAAACTAATTGGAATATTCATCTTTTTTCCTAATTTGATAATTACTTGTTCTGAAAAACCATTTTCTGACCATATAATAATTTCATCAATCTTTTTATTTTGAATTAATTTTTCTCCTACATGGATTATTTTTATTCCATCTTCAATTTTTCTATTGAATATTTTAAAAAAATCTTTTTTGATTATATTCCAATAAGATCTATCATTTATTGAAAAATGCCTCTGAAAATATATTTCATTTAACGTATAAATTTTTTTGTAAATAAAATTTTTTTGATCATCGTGATTGAAATCTCCTCGATCCCTAATTATTTCTCCACCAGTTTGATTAATTATTTTGAATGATCTGATGTCCCAAAAATATGGTCTTCTATAATTAAAGAAAATTGGCTTAATTTTTGTATCAGAGATTTTTGAATAAAGATTTTCATATTTAATTGGATCAAATTCAACAAATAATATTGATTTTTCATTATCATCTTTGTTTTGATTAAGTCTTGAAAAATTTAGTAATACTTTCTCTGATATTTTCTTCATCTTTTCAAAATTTTCTTTTTTAATATTAATTTCCAAATTATTTGTTAAATTCCATTTTACATTATCAAACAATAATGAATTATCCTCTTTTATTTTATCAAATAATTTAGTCACTTTAAAATGATTTTTTGCAATACCCTCTAGAAATGATGAACAGACACATTCAGATTCATTTATTTTTTCTGAAATTTTTTCAATTTCAATAATTTTTTTTATTATAGGAATTAGATAGTAGTAAAATTCCCAGATATACAATGAACCCAAATTTATTTTGTTATATGTCACAATCTCCCTAATTTTTTCTTGATTAAACCATTGTGCCCATTCATGACATTTATTTTCAATTACATCAAAATCTTCTTCATTTAGAAATTCTTCTGATTGCTTATGTACTATATTGTGTTGAAGTAGTATTTTGTGTGATTTATGATCAAATGTTATAATATTTTGATTCTTTAACGTTTCTAATTTTTTTAAATCAAAAGGGTACTGTAAAAAAATTATCATTTTTTTCCTCAATCATTCTCTTTAATTATTCTATAAATCTCACTTTTTGAAAATAACCTGTTAATTTTGCTAAATTAATTAATATTCTGTTAAAACTTTTCATATGCGCTGCTTCTTCTGATTCTGGTGGTATGTACATATTACAACAAAAATTTTTCATAATTTCACCATCGGAAATTTTTCTTTTATTTTGAATTATTTTTCTATATTTTCTAATATGATTTAATGATCTAATTATACTTCCATAACTCCATAGTTTTTTCATAAGTAATCCCTTTTTGGCAAAAAATCCAAGCATAATTATTTCAAGTAATAACAAAGAAGGAAAAAGAATAGTGATTGTTCTTAGTGAATAATTTTTTAATAACACAAACCACCTGTTTCTCTCTAAAAAATAAAATTTTTTTCCAGACCACCCCCATCCTGCACTACCATAGTGATATATGATTGAATTTGGAACATAGAATGATTTGTAACCATATAATCTAGCTCTCCATCCAAAATCTAATTCTTCATGATATGCAAATAATTTCTGATCAAAATAACCTACATCACTAATTATTTTTCTTGGTAAAAACATACATGTTCCTGATGCATAACTAATTTCTTCAATTCTATTTCCTACATTGTGATCCTTCTTACCTTTATCTCTGGCAAATCCGAATCCAAAAATGTTTATCATATCTCCAGTTCCATCTAAAATTTCTGGGTTGATCATCTTTAGAAATTTTGGTTGATACAAAGCATGTCCATTATTTTTATACGCATCCAAAAAATTATCTAACCAACCACGAGTAACTTTCACATCATTATTCATTAGAACAATGAATTCTCCTGATGAATTTTTTATTCCAATATTTAGTCCCTCAGGAACTCCTAAATTTCTTTCATTTAGAATAAATTTGCACTCTGGATATTTGATTGCTGATTCACGACCGCTATTATCTGGTGATGCGTTATCTACAACTATTATCTCATATTCATGATTTGTTTCTAATTTAATAGACTCTATACAATCAGTAAGGAACTTCTTTCCATTATAATTTAGAATAACTATTGAAATTAATTTGTTAGGCACAAATCAATTCAAGATTTCTATCTAATAATTGATTACTAAACAATAATAACTAATTAGGATACTTTTTTTTCATTGAAACCAAAAATTATTGAATACGACCTAGGAATAAAAAAAATTATACCTATTTTACATAATGATGAACGTGGATTTTTAGGAGAATTTTTTAGACAAGATTGGATAGACATACTACCAAATTTTTTTCCTAAACAATTTCTTATCTCTCAAAGTAAACCTGGGAAGATTAGGGCGTGGCATAGACATCTAAAGAACCAATCTGATCTTCTTTTTGTTAGAAAAGGAATTCAAATGATCTGTGCTTATGATGGTAATGAAAAATCTAAATCGTTTTCTAAACTAGTTAAAATTAAATCTGATTCAAAAACCCCTGAATTAATATTCATACCTGGTCACTTATGGCACGGCACAAAAAATATTGGAACTGAGACATCTGAAACTATATATCTCATAAATAATTTGTATGATTATAAAAATCCTGATGAAGAAAGACTTGATTTTAATAATTCATCTATAATTGATCCTGAAACTCAAAAACCATTTGATTGGAACGTGAATAATCAATGAAATTACTTGTCACTGGTGGTTTAGGTTTTATTGGAAGTAATTTCATAATTAGTGCATTAAATAATCCTGAATATGAAATTACAAATATTG
>MDTE01081986.1_pt1 | contig 13927 bp, 9 predicted proteins | sample 811231 | NCBI WGS metagenome assembly MDTE01 (sample SAMN05326651, study PRJNA326480) | marine metagenome | isolation source: seawater | place: Indian Ocean: Red Sea | collected 2010
CTAACCTCCCCATGTGGTTGCAGCCGATCTCAGCCATAACGCAAGGTTCTTCATATTGAAAAGTTTCCATTGTGCAGGCTTTTGCTTCTATGTTAAGTAGCGAGTCTCGGTCACGACGTAACAGTCTGAACAAGAATGTCTGAAGTTCCACGTTCCGGTCCCCGGTGCCGGGCGTGGCTAAATCTCAGTCTGAAGTAACTTTTTATCATGCACGCATGTCGTATGTAATACCTATTAAAGTCTATCCAAATATATAAAAATACATTTTAATACAAGTACATAGTACACGTCTATTCAAGCCAGTATCTATCCCGATGTCTCGACGACGCGTGCACGCACGCACGCACGCGTGGATGCGATGCGTGGAATGGATGGATGCGTGCACGAATGATGCGCGCGACGACGGACGACGACGCGCGACCGTGATGTTCGACGCGCTCGGAACGACGACGACGGAGGACGTGCGACGGGCGTACGAGGCGAAACGGACGTGCGATGCGGTGCGGGCGCGCGCGGGGGAGTGCGCGGACGCGGCGCGAGGGGCGGTGGTGCGCGCGTTCGCGCGAGGGGCGAACGCGGTGGCGTCGACGAACGCGGCGACGAACGCGACGACGAACGCGATGAGTGCGATGGGCGCGATGGGCGCGATGGGCGCGACGAACGCGAGCGGGGGGTTGGGGGAGAGGCGATGGACGTGTCACGCGTGCGAAAAGCTCGAGGGCGGCGGACGAGGGAAGATGGTCGAGGGCGTCGTCGTGCAACCGGCGGGGATGCCGGTGGTGCTGTTGGAGGTGAGGGGGGAGGTGATGGATCGAACGGCGCTGCCGATGGGGAAGGATGTGTTGGTGAAGGGGGAGATGATCACCGTCGGGAAGTGGTTGGCGCGCGTCGTCGGCGTGGAGGGCGCGGCGCCGGAACCGCCGAGGGTGTTGGCGCGACCGACGGTGGAGGATGGGTCGGAGGCGAGGGGAGAGGTTGAAAAGAGGGTGGAGTCCGCGGCGGCGAGCGCGGTGGCCGGAGTGGCGGCGGTGGCGGCGACGACGGCGGCGGAGGCGGCGAGTCGCGCGCCGCCGCTCTTGGTGACGACGCCGACGCTGGCGACGCAACCGAGAGCGGGTGGATTGGAGGCGCCGGGGACGCGGAAGGAATATTTTCACGATACGAACGCTCCGTCGGTGCCACCGGCGGCGTCGCATCAGCACGCGCCGATGCACGCGTCGCCGAAGTATCAGATTTACGAACCGGCGCCGCGGTACGACCGCGCCGTCGATCCCAACACTGGCGAGCGAGAGCGTTGGATGGCTGGCGGTTGGCGCGGGCGAGCGGGAGGTGATGAGAGACCGCGCGGGGTGACGCAACAAGAGGTTGATGAGGCGCGATCGCGGTTATTGGAGCTCGAGAGAGATGCGAGGATTCGCGCAGAGGTGGCGGCGGCGGAGGCGCTCGCTCGTCAACAGCAAGCCGAAGCCGCGAGGCTATCGGCAGAGAGCGCTCTTCAACAAATGTCTCAAGCCGAGGCTGCAAATCAGGCGGTTCGAGAGGCAGAATACGCCGCCGCGGAAGCGAAGCGAGTGGCGTACGTGGCGGCTCAAAACCAACTCGATGCGGAGAGTCAGTTCATCTCCATGCTCCCGCTCGACAACGCGGAGACATCCATAGAAGCTCACAGACGAGTTTCGGAATTGGAAGACATTCAACGTCGCATCGCTGAGCACGAACGTGCGGCTGAGGAGCACACGCTGCGACCGGATGACAGGAAAACTCCGGCGTCGCCGCAGCAGCAAGCGTACGCTCCGCCGCAGCAAGCGCAGTACCAACCTCCGTCGCCCCCGAGGCAACAGTACCAATCGCCACCGCCGCCTCAGCCAGTGCAACAGTACCAACCGCCACCCCAGCAGCCGGCGCAGCAGTACCAGCAGCCGCAACAACAGTATCAACCGCCACCCCAGCAGCCGGCGCAGCAGTACCAGCAGCCGCAACAACAGCAGTACCAACCACCACCCCAGCAGCCGCCGCAGTACCAGCAGCCGCCGCCACAACCGGTGGTGCAGGCGCATCAACAACCCCCACCGCAGCCGCAGCCGCAATCACCGCCATCCCAACCGCAACGCGCACAGGCAGAGATTGAGTACACGTCTTCGCCCTCCAACGTCAGAGATCGAGCGGCGGCGTTCGGACGAGTCACCATCAAGCCGAAACCTGCGTCGCACACGGTCGATGCGAGAGCACAGACGTATTCAAACACTGGAACCTCGATGACGAACGCAAACGCGCACGCTTTGGCTCAAGTGATTCGTCAAGAACGTCCCGCGCGGCCCGCCACTGCGGAGCCCAAAGCCGAGGAGGTTGTCTCGCAGGGCAAGGCGGAGACGTCCGAAGACATCAAGCGTAAGATTGACATACTCGAGCGTCTGGCGAAGAGTCGCGGTTTGATCGCTTAGTTCTCGGTTGTACATTGTATTTCTATCATCACGTTCTTCTATCGCTTTCTATCTATCGCTTTCTTCTCGGCGCTCCGCCCTTGTTCGGTTGCATCTTACCGAGGACGGAGTCCATGCCTCGTCGTTTACCTCGAGAGTGTCCCTTGGCTTGCTCTTTCCAGGCGTCTTCCGCGGTGAGACCTTCCTCGTCGCCGTACTCATCCGACGTGCGAGCCTTACCCAATCGTTTCATGGATTTGCTCTTCGGCTCGGACGCGTCAAAGAAAGCTTCTCGGTTACCCGTCACGCGCGCCTGCTTCGTCTTCTCCCGAGCCTTTTCGAGTTTCGCTCTCTCCTTCAGCGACAAGTCAGCCTTGGTCTCGCGGCCATCCTTGAAGGCGGTGGCGTGGAATTCATCCTTCGCGGCATACATCTTCGGCTCGTTGGGTTCGTCGTCGCCGGCGGCTTCCTCGTCTTCGACCAACTCAAAGTGGTCCTCGAGCATTTCTTTGCGTGCACTCTTATCCATCTTGGGCGCATTCGGGTGAAGCATCTTGAATGTTTCGTCGTCTTCGTTGATTGCGAATCGTTCGTCTTTGAACATGGCGGCGAAACGATCGTCTTCGAGTAAACTGCCGCCCGGGGCGACGGTGCCGACGTCGTCGCCATCCTCGTCCACGTTCTCCACGCCTTCTTCCTCTGCCGCACCCAAACGCGCGGCAAGCATCGCGTTGACCTTGGGAGCCTTCTTCTTGACGGTGATTCTGCTCTGGCGTTCCTCTTCGAGTTTCTCCTTGACCTTCTTCTTCTTGAAATCGTCGTAAGAGAAAGGTTCGGCGATGGCCTTCGCCTTGCCGTACAGGCGATTGTCCATGAAATAACCGTGCATGTACGCTCTGAGCATCTTCGTACCGATCAAGTGCGTCAAGTGGAGCTTCTCCAACTCCTCCTTGGTGACAAATCTGTAATCGTCGTACAAGGTCTCTTGCGTTTGCTCCTCCATCTCCTCGGTGAGGTTTTCGAGGAACGAGCACCACTTGGGCGCGGCGCCGAGAGAGGGCGTGAAAAAGACGCTCATCTGCGTGTGATCCATCGCCATCATCATCAGACCGGTCTTATCCCACATGCACAAATCGTTAATCTCGTATCCTGGTTCGATCGACGTGTACGGATCCCCCGTGCGTTCGTCCCAAATCTTGAGAATCTTCTTATCCGTGGACACCACTCGGCGAGAGCCATCCACCGACGTGTGATACTTTAAATCTAAAATCGGAAGCCCGTTCATCTGATCCTTCACGCGAAGCGGTCGAGAGCTTCGAAGGTCGTACAATCGTATGATGCCTTCCTCGTTCCCGACCGCCATCTGCAACCCGTTCGGGTCGAAACGAAGCGACGTGATCCCTCCCTCGCCTCGCTCCGAGCACTGAATCGCCCCGCACGACGTCCTCGCGCGCAAATCAAAACACTCCAACTCCCCGTCCGCCGACCCCGCGGCGAACAAACCGTGCGTCGGAGAGATTCCACACACATTCAATTCATCGCATCGACTCTCCAACGGTTGTAAAAACCGTCCTTGCTCTAAATTTAACCTCCAAACCTCGTTGGAGCTCCCCACCACGCACAGGTCCCCCGTCCAATCCGAGTAACACACGTCCCGCCCTTGTTTCGGCGTTCGCGTCTGATAGTAATTCCCAAACTTGGCGTGAAACCGGATGGACCGATCGGCGCATATGAAGGCCAATTTCGAGTAATCATCGCTCAGGCACGTGAAATCGACAATCTCCGCGTCCAGGTGTCGACACCACTTCATGCTCAGTTGGCTCAGGTCGTAACACTTCACCTGCGGCGGATGCAACCCGCTCACGATCAAGTACTGCCCATCGCTCGTCACCTTACACCTCGAACTCGACGTGTTAAAGTTTAAATCCTGCACGAGCTCGATCCGTCGCTGATACTCGACGTTTTTCCGAAGTTTGCGCTTGGACTTTTCCAGTTTCGCCCACTCCGGGGCGGCGCGCGCCGCGGACACCTCGTACACCTTGACGCCGTTGAGTTCGCGCAGTTTGATGGCGCTCTCATCGAGCGACGCCATTCCGTCCGATCCGTCGCCCGTCCGGTCGTTCGGACGCGACGCGCGCGCGAAATGAGGACGCGCCCCATTCCGGGGCGGCGGCGGCCCGCGCGCTCGAGCTCGAGCGAGCATGCGGGCGAGAATGCGGGAAGGATTCGTTGAACAATGATGAGGCTTTAATTACACACCGAACGACGACGCGAACGACGCGTCGGAGACCGATGGACGCATTTCGCGGCTAATCGTCGTTGATCTCGGCGCGATCGTTGCCCCAGAGTTTGGTCCCGTGGTCCTGGTACCGGCGACACGCGGCGAAGTACATGGCGTACGCGCCGACGCCGATCATCGCCCCGAGCGCGTTTCTCGCCAAGGGTGACCCCAATAACGCGAGCGGGTTCAACGTTTCGACGGGTAAGATACCGCACCCTTGCAACATCTCCTTCTCGCGCACGGTGTACTTACCCGGAGGAAGCAAAACCTTCGTCCCCGCCTTTAACGCGCCCAACTTGGGATTCAATCGCTCGACCTCGCTCTTGGAAATTTTTCTCGGATTGATGATGTCCTCGAGCGTCTCCCCGCCTCGACACGGATACACGCGAGGTTCGTTCACCCCCTTGATCCCATCGATGATCTGTTGATCTCTCTTGCTCAACTTTTCCGACGGGAGAAGAATGGTCGTCCCCGGCGCGAGCGCCTCCTCGCCCCTAAGACTCTTGTTGTACTTTTTCACGTCCTCGACGCGCATCGAGCGCTTGGAGGCGATGGATTCCAGAGTATCTCCCTTGCGCACCGTGTACGGCCGCATCGCGCACGTCGCGACGCCCGGCGCGCGCGTCCTCGGGGCGAATCGCGTCGATCGGCGACGCATTCCGTCCCGTCGACCACCGCGCGCGGCGACGCGAGCGCCGAGCGCGAAGACCCGCGCGTCCGCGCATCGCGCGGTGAAACTCATGTGATTCTCCGTTCGCGCGCGCGCGTCGATGCGAACGACGCGGACGACGCGAGAGGCGATGAATGCGGTCAACTCGACGATCTTCGTCGAGGGAAAAATGACTTCAACGTCCCGCACTTCGTGGCCGTCTCGCGACGACGACGCGTCCGAGATGTCCTCCTCGGACGACGGAGACGATGCGTCGGATTCGGGGGAGGATTTTATGCGCGGCGGACGGCGGAAACGGTCGCGCGAGGAGGCGATTTACGGGTCATTTCTCGAGGACATGACGGAGGTGGGCGGAAGAGGACGAGGCGGGGACGACGACGATGACGACGCGTACGGTGGACGGGGCGGGCTCGGGTCGTCGCGAGGGGGCGTCGGGGCGTCGTCGTCGAAACCGGTGGCGTTTCGAGCGGCGAGCGGGAGTGGGTTGGGATTCGCGCCGGCGAGCGGGACGAAGGCGAGCGGCGGCGGCGGCGGCGGCGGCTCGTACGCCGGGTTCGCCAAGGGCGCGACGATGACGGGAGACGACGCCGTGCGCGGCGTGGGAGGCGATGAAGACGATGGTCGATCGATGGATTCGGAACCCGAGGCGCGAGACGACGAGGAAGACGACGACGAGGATGACGACGACGACTTGTTGCCCTCGTCGTTTGGACAGAGGTGCGCGCGAGACGATGAAGACGATGACGCGCGCGAACGAGCGAACGACGCGGGGGAGAGAAGACTGACGAGTGAACGCTATTTGTTTTTCACGACGCGTAGACTCGTCGCCGGCGCCGCGGAGCGTAAGCGAATGGCTGAAGAGGAACGTAAGAAGGCGGCGGAGAAACGCAAGGCGGAAGAAAAGGCGGCTCGGGCGAGGAACAGAGAGAACGAGCGCGCGTTCGCGGGCACGAGTTCTCGAAGGGAAGGTGGAGGGAGACGAGCCGGAGCGGAGGACGTCGGTTCGTTCGAGAAACACACCAAGGGGATCGGGATGAAACTGTTGCAAAAGATGGGTTACAAGAAGGGCGAAGGTTTGGGTAAGGGCGCGAGCGGCATCTCTCGCGCACTGGAGACTCAGCTTCGACCCAGAAACATGGGCATGGGTTTCAACAACTTTAAGGAGAACGTCAACGACCCCACGCGCACGACGAAGCGCGGAGATGAGGACGAAGAGGATAGCGAAGACGAGATGGACCTCGACGAGGCGACCAAGGCACGAGAAAAGGAGAAAAAGGCGCGAGAGCAATCGATGTGGAAGAAGCGAAACGAGTTGCGTCGTCAGAAGCGTGAATACAAAACGGCGGAGGAGGTTTTAGCGGAGGAACAAGAGAATGGCTCCCCGGCACAGACGTTGGAGAGGCTTAACATAATCGACATGCGAGGGGCGCACGCCACCGTCGTCAAGGCTGGTGAGCTCCACAAATCCGTCGCGCGAACGGAGGAGGAAGATCTGATGCTTCCAGAGCTTCAACACAATTTGAAACTCGTCGTCGACTTGGCCGAGAGCGATATAACGAAGCTCGACGGCAAGATTCGAAGCGAAAAAGATACTCTGGAAATCTTGCGTCGCGAAAAGGTGCGCTTGTCCAAGCAAGCCGCCGCGCACGATGAGCTCGCTGCGCGCGTGAAGAGCGCGCTGGCGCTCGTCGAGAAGTGCAATGCCGCCGCACAATCGTGTGGTACGACTGAGGAATTCGGTGCGCTCACCAAGTCGTGGATGGAAGTCGTCAAACAATTTCCCAAGGAATATTACGGACACCGTCTCAATCGCTTGGCGCTCTCACACGCGACACCATACGTCCGCTCCATGTACAAGGATTGGGATCCAATGAGCGATCCGACGCGTGGATTAGAAGAATTGAAAGTGTGGCGATCGTTGCTGTCGCCTGAATTCGTTCCCGATGAGTATCAGGCGGTGTTTGACGAAGATTCTTACGAAGACTTGCTCCGCGATCCGATGCTCGCAAGACTTCGGCCCGCCATCACGTCGAAATGGGATCCGACGGAGGCGACTGAGATTTTGGATTTTGTCGAGGCTTGGTCCGGCGTTATACCTGAAGCCCTGAGTCGCGAAGTCACTCACGCGTTGGTCCTGCCGAGGCTTCAACGCCGCGTCGGCGAGTGGGAACCGACAAAGGAGCGCGTCGCGCTCCACGTGTGGTTCCATCCGTGGTTACCCCTCCTTCACAAGAACCTCAAGGATTTGTATCCCTCCATTCGTCAAAAGTTCACGGTAGCTCTGACGATGTGGGAGGCGACCGACGAGAGCGCTCTGACGCTTTTGAAACCGTGGAAGCAGGTGTTTGAGCCCAAGGACTGGTCGTCGCTCATGCGGCGTTGCATCACGCCGAAGCTCGAAGAAGCCCTGGCGATGCTTCAAATCGATCCATCCAATCAAATCTTGGATTCACTCAAGTCAGTCTTGAAGTGGGAGACCATGCTCGGCCCCGGCGCGTTCATCACGATGCTCGAGCAACACTTTTTCCGCAAGTGGCATGCGGCGTTGCACAAGTGGCTCACGTCGAGCAACGTCGACTTGGACGAAGTCGCCCAGTGGTACATGGGATGGAAGACGGTCTTTTCCGAAGAGCTTCTCAGTCACGAGCGCATGCGCGCGCAGCTGAACGTCGCCCTGGACATGATGAATCAAGCCACCACGGGCGAGGGCGTCGTCGTGCCCCGCGTCGCCGCCCCGCAGCCCGCCGCGCCCAAGGCGAAGGAGCGTCAACCCGCGCATCCGACGGACGAGAGCACGATGACGCTCAAGGAAGCGATCGAAGAGTTCGCGAACGCGCACGAAATAGACTTCATTCCCAATGCCTCCGGCCGTCGACACGACGGTTTAGCCGTGTACTCGTTCGGCGGCGTCAACGTCGTTGTCGACGCCGCTCGCGAGTCCATTCGAGCCTCCATCGGTGGAGACTGGATTCCCGTTAGCTTAGATCAACTCTTGGAGCGCGCGCGCGCCGTCAAGAGATGAAGATTTAGCGCATTGATTAGCCGTTCATTCAATATAGAACCGTACGCATTCTTTCCGCTTTCCAGCTTTGCGCGCAGCCGTCGGCCTCAGACCATGACCGACCAGACCCCGTCGACGTCGTCCGCGCTGGACGAATCGCGGCCCGCACCGCCGGTGCGCCGTTTCGTGCGCAACCAGGTGAGACTCGCGCCCTCGAACTCGAACTCGAACTCGAACTCGCGCGCGTCCGTCCCGTCCCCGCCGGCGCTCCGGGGACACCGAGAGAACCATTCGAGCTGACGAGACCTCTTCGCGCGCAGATACCCGATGAGATCGCCAACGACGTCGAACTCACGACGGCGATGAAGGTTTTACCGGAGAATTACGACTTTGAGGTGAAGAAGACGGTGTGGAGACTTCGACAGGCGAACGTGAAGACGCTGGCGCTGCAGTTCCCCGAAGGTTTGTTGCTGTACGCGACGACGCTGGCGGATATATTTCAAACCTTCGCGGGCGTTCGAGACGTGGTGATCCTCGGAGACGTCACGTACGGGGCGTGTTGCGTGGACGATTACACGGCGGAGTCGTTGGGGTGCGATTTCTTGGTGCACTACGGACACTCGTGTCTGGTGCCCGTGGACGTCACGAGGATGAAGTGTTTGTACGTCTTCGTGGACATTTCCTTTGACGTCGGACACCTATGCGCGTGCGTGGAACACAATTTTAAGCCGGGTTCGAGCTTAATCTTAGCGGGGACGATTCAGTTTGCGAGCGCGATTCAGGAAACGAGGACTCGGTTGGCGGAAAAGTACCCGTCACTCGCCGTGCCCCAGGCGAAACCTCTGTCTCCGGGTGAAGTCCTCGGATGCACCGCGCCGGTGATCGAGGACGCCAAGGACAGAGACGCGATCGTGTTCGTCGCGGATGGACGATTCCATCTCGAGGCGATCATGATTGCGAATCCGACGGTGCCCGCGTATAGGTACGACCCGTACCAACGCGTTCTGACTCGCGAAGAGTACGCCCATAAAGAGATGCGTACGGTGCGTAAGAGCATGGTCGAGCGCGCCAAAGACGCGAGATCGTTCGGCATCGTCTTGGGCACGCTCGGTCGCCAGGGAAATCCCGCCATTTTGGAACACTTGATGTCCCTGATGCGCGTGAAGGGTCGCGAGTACGTCGTGTTTTTGATTAGCGAGATGAATCCGGCCAAAATGGCGTCCCTGAAGGGCCTGGACGCCTTCGTGCAGATCGCGTGTCCGCGTCTCTCCATCGATTGGGGCGAGGAGTTCGAGCGACCGGTGCTCACGCCCTACGAGGCTGAGGTGGCTCTCGATAACGCGGAGCCTTGGTGGTTGAAACAAGGTGTCGCCCCGGGCGAAGAAAACACGCCCTATCCGATGGACTACTACGCCAGGGACGGTGGGACGTGGAGCAGTAGCTATCACAAACAGACGAGCAAGAGCGGTAAGCCCAAACGCGCGCCCGTGCGCATTGAACTCACGACGTGAACGCGTCGCGAGCGCGAGCATTTATTTAGAACAGTTGTAGCGACGCATAGCACCCTAGGCGTACACGAACCACATTCACGCGTACGCGCATTATCATCATCTCACGTTTTCATCGCTATCGCTATTCCTATCGCTATCTCTGCCATCGTCTCGTTTCGCGTTCTCAGTCGTCTCAACCGTCGCTCGCCCGACTCGTCGAGTACCTCACCGTCTCCCCATCCCTCGCGCTCACGAGATCCCACGTCCCCTCCCCCACCGCGTGCACCTGCAACACTTCCCCGAACCACTTCGAGTACACGTACTGCATCGGCACCGCCCCCGTGTCCCCGTCCGTGCGTTCGCTCACCACCACCGCCCGCGACTCCCCCGTCTCGTCGTCCCGCGCGCTCTCGTGCAGCGCCGCCAGCGTCCTCGCGTACGCGATCTCCCTCGACACTCGATCGCCTCCTCCCCGTCCGATCATGCTCCCCAGATCGTCCACGACGACCAATCGCGGCTGTTCGCTCGCCGGCGCCGCGTGTCGAAAACACGCCAACGCGCGCACGTCCCCGTCGTCTCGCGCGTACTTGATCCCTATCCGCTCCAGCGCCCGCGCGTCCTCGCTCGAGAGCTCCGCCCGCGACGCGTGTATCCTCGCGCGATCCATCGCGCCGCGCTCCGCGACGTACAGCACGCGCGCGCGAGGATGCGCGCGCGCGAACCGCGCGCACATTCGAAGCAACATGGTCGTCTTCCCGCACGTCGACGGACCGACGAGGACGCATCGCGTCGATCCGGGGACGTCCAGCGCGTCCTCACCGTCGTCGCCGTCGTCGGCGTCGAGCGGAGCGGTGAGCGCGCGCGGGCGCACCATGACGACGCGCGCGAGAGCGTGTGCCGATTGATTGTTGATGAGTGCGTGAAAACGACGTCGACGGCACGCCATGACGCCCGCGGTGACGTCTCGCGTGGAGACGCGCGGCGACGAACCCACCGTGGATGCCGTCGACGTCGACGTCGACGTCGCGAACGGGCTCGAGCGCGCGGTGGTGGAGAGTAAAGCGAAGTGCATGGCGCGATTGAACGCGCTGATGGGCGTCGACGACGGTGAGGGCGACGACGACGAGGAAGAGGACGAGGAGGAAGAGAACGAGGAGGGGGTGACTCCGTAGACGGCTTGTAACGAAGGACTCGCGCGGTGGAGGCGCGAAGAGGGATCATCATCGCGATCGCGTTCGCCGCCGACCGACATCGATCGTCGCGCGCGCCCACACTTTGTGACGCCGCGGGCGACGCCGCGCGCGCGCGGGCGAGGGACCGAGGGGTGGAAACGCGCATGTCGGGTCTCGGACGAGGTCGCGCGTCCGCGCTTCCGCACTGGATGACGCGCGAGGGCGATGGGCGCGGACTCGGGGACGATCGTCGAGGGACGACGACGACGGGCGGCGCGGACGCGAGCGCGAGCGGGGAGTGGGAGACGCACGAGGCGCCGGATGGACGTACGTATTATCACAACTCTCGAACGCGAGAGAGCACGTACGAGAAGCCGGAGGCGTTGATGAGCGCGACGGAGCGCGCCGAGGCGTCGACGCGCTGGCGACGGTTCTCGGCGGCGGCGGACGCGAGCGGGACGGCGAGGACGTATTGGGCGCACGATGTCACGGGAGAGACGACGTGGGAGACGCCGAAGGAGATTTTGGCGGTGTGGGAGGCGGTGCGAAGGGCGGAGGGACGTCGATCGGGGGAGCGGGCGACGGAGACGGCGGAGAGGGAGGACGCGGGACGCGCGGCGGAGACGGGAAGCGCGGGACGCGCCGGGTCGATCGAGGAGGCGAAGAGTGCGTTTAAGAAGATGCTCGCCGAACACGGCGTGCGAGCGTCGACGAAGTGGGACGAGGTGACGCTTCGAACCAAGTCGGACGCGCGATTCTCCGCGTTGCGCACCACCGGGGAAAGGAAGCAGTGTCTGAATGAGTATCAAATGGCGCGGGCGAAGATCGAGCGCGAGGCGAAGAGAATGGCGGAGAAGAAGGCTCGCGAGGCGTTTAAAGCGATGCTCGAGGAAAGAAGGGAGAGCTTGGGACTGACGTCGAGCTCGAGACTGCAACATGACGGCGATCTCGAGGAACGGTTGCGAGACGATCCTCGGTGGCGCGCGGTGACGGATCGACGCGAGCGCTCGGAGATGTTTGAAGATTTCACTCGAGATTTGCGAATCAGAGAACAACGCGAGCGTCAAGAGACGCGAAAGAAGCGCATGGTGGCGTTCAAGGATTGTTTGATGGATGCCGGCGTCGCGGCGGATACCTTGTGGAGAAAAATTTACGACGTCGTCAAGGATGACGCGCGATGCGTCCAGTGCGAGCCGCTGGATAGATTGGAAGCCTTCGAAGAGGTGATTCGCGAACTCGATCGCGAAGAGGACGCAAAATTCATCCGAGAGCGCAAGATGCGCGCGAGACGTGAACGCAAGAATCGCGAGGCGTTCGTCGCCAAGCTCGAGGAGTATCGAGAGGACGGCGTCATCGCGCCCAGAATGTCGTGGAAATCCTTCTACCCGCGCGTGCGGCGAGATCCGACGTACGCGGACATGTGCGAAAACGTCGAGGGATCTCGTCCTCGCGAGTTGTTCGAGGACTTGATCGACGACATCGAGGAGGACATCGAAAATAAGTTGGACGACTTTGAGGATTTATTGCGAGACGGGTACAAGGCGCGAGAATTATTCGGCGACACGACGTGGGAAAAGGCGGAAAAGCTGTATCGACACGACGAGGCGTGGAAGAACGCGCCTCGCGAGGAAGCGCGCGAGATTTTCGTCAAATTTATCGCCAAGGTGTTTCGACGGGAACAAGAAAAGGAGCGCAAGCGTCGCGAGGGTGGAGGCGACCGCGACGACGCCTCCAAGCGTTCGCGACGAGACGGGGAGCGTCGTAGTTTCAGTAGGGATAGCGACAGGGATTGATTGATTGATTGATTGTAATTATGATTCAGTGATACGTAGAATTCAACAAACTATGTTCGCTTGTGAAACAGACGATTCGCTGACGTTTTAAGGCGGTGACCCATCCGCGCCTCGCTTTGCCTTCGAAACGCGCTCTCTCAAACGCGTTCTCGACTCAACTAAACGGTGGTTGTTTTGCTTTGCTCACTCTCCTCTCAAGTCATCTTCTTCTTCTCTTCTCTACTCCATACCACGCTGCCCATGTCTTTGGCCGTAACGTTGTAATTTCTCGCTCTTTAACAGATACCGTGATGCTTTTCTTTCTTTCTTTCTTTCTTTCTTTCTTTCTTCTTTCAAAAACTTGTCGTCGCTCGCTCTACTTTACGAAAAAGTAAAACGATCGCTTAGTCGTAACGATCGATCTTGATTTGCATCGGTCGGTGCTCCAACTCGACGCCGTTGAAACCTTGGATCGCCGCTTGCGCTTGCTCGCGGGTCTCGAAGAGCACGGTACCCCACCCCTTGGAGCGGCCCGTATCGGCGTGGCACACGGCGACGGCGTTGACGACGTTGCCGACTTGTTGGAACACTTGACGAAGGTCCTCGCTCGTCGTCGTCCACGGCAAGTTACGAACGACAATTTGCAAACCACTGGAGTTCTCCGGACGAGTCTCAACGCGCGCGCTCTTTTGACCCGCGCCCGGACGCTCGACGCGCACGATGATGGATCGGCCCTGAATCTCCGAGTTGTGCATTTGTTCGATCGCGTTTTGCGCCTCCTCCGGCGTGGCGAAATCAACCAACGCCCAGCCCTTGGAGCGACCACCGCTCTGACGAGCGACTTCACACTGCACGACAGTCATACCGAACGTCGCCGCGTGAGACGTGAGCGTCTCCTCCGTGGTCTCCCACGCGAGGTTCCCGAAGAAGCATCGGCAGCCGTCGCCCCCCGCCGGGGAATCGCCGAGCACCGTCGAGTTGAACTTTTTACCTCCACCCGCCGATTTCGTCGGCGCCTTATCCTCACGAACCGTGATCGTGCGATCACCGAGCGGGGTGCCTGCGCCACGCATCGACCATCGATCGTTCTCGTCAGTCATTCATTCGATTCGCCGACATTC
>MDTE01014505.1_pt1 | contig 13925 bp, 15 predicted proteins | sample 811231 | NCBI WGS metagenome assembly MDTE01 (sample SAMN05326651, study PRJNA326480) | marine metagenome | isolation source: seawater | place: Indian Ocean: Red Sea | collected 2010
GAATCCAGGAGGGAAAAATAAACTTGAATCCAAACTGGAAAATCACTCGTGAGGCTCCAGCGGCCTGCACCATAGACTCAGATTCAGGACACGGCGGGGGGATTGGACCAATTGCCATGAAAGAAGCCATTGAACGGGGTAAGAAATATGGTGTCGGGGCGGTCACTGTATACAATGGCGGCCATTTTGGAGCAGCTGCTTATACGGCAGCCATGGCCCTTGATCATGATATGATTGGTGTGTCGATGACTGCGGGGGGCGTGGCGATGGCCCCAACTTTTGGGGCTGAGGCCTTGGTTGGGCTCAATCCAATAGGGATAGCCGTGCCCAGTAAGAAGGAACCCCCCTACATTTTTGATGCTTCCATGAGTGCTGTAGCTGGAAATAAAGTAAAATTAATACAGAGGCTGGGAAGGGGGACATTACCTGCTTGGATAACCGATTCCGATGGAGACCCGATCATGGAGGAAAAAGAGGTTCCAGAAGGATACTTGCATCTACCTGTAGGGGGTACGAGAGAAATAGGTTCGCATAAAGGGTTTGGCTTAGCGATGATGATAGAGTTGCTGACAAGTACGCTATCTGGCGGTTCCGCAGGTCCAGATAGGCGAGCGGAGCAGGCTCATCATTTTTTGGCATACAGAGTAGATGCTTTTACCGATTTGGATCAATTTAAAGATGATGTAGATACGTATCTAAAACGCCTTCGCGCCTCCAAGACAGCTCCTGGAGAGGGGCAAGTTTATTATGCGGGGTTGCAAGAATTTGAAGAGGAGATTGTTAGGAGGGATAAAGGCATTCCTTATCACCCTGAAGTTATAGGGTGGTTTAAGGAGGTGATTTCTGAGCTTTCTATCGAGGACCGGCTTCCCCAATAATATGAAGCAGTGTTTGTATCATAACCAAGGGGGATTCGCAGATTTATTTACGGTTCCATGGAGGAACATCGTATGTTGGCAAGATTTTTGAAATTAGTTTCAGATTGACAAAGTAGGGTGTGCTGAAATTGGGCTTGTTCAAGGTTTGCAGCGTTAAAGTCGGTGCCACTTAAATTAGACCAGCTGAAGTCCGCTTCGGCGAGGTTGGCCTTAAAAAATGAGGAAAAACTGAGATTCGCATCGCGAAGTGTTGTCTGCTGCAGATTTGCATAGGCTAATAAAGCGTTAGAAAGGTCAGCTTGAGAAAGCGAGGCGAGGCGCAGGTCTGAGTTCGATAGATTGGCCGAAATTAGTGTTGCCAGTTGAAGATTAGCCCAATTTAAGTTGACTCTTTGCATGGAGCTTTTCTCCAAATTCGCGCGGCCAAGATCAGCAGACTCCATGGCGGCTCCGTCTAAATTGGCTGATATCATCGTCGCTCCAGTTAAGAAACAAAAATTGAGCAACGCTTCTTGCAGGTTGGCCATACTTAAATTGGAATCTGTTAAATTTGCATATTCTAAGGTTGCTTGTGAAAGGTTCGCCCCTTGTAGGTTAGCTCCTGTCAGGTCTGTTTCAAAAAGAATGGCCTTCCGCAAAGTCGCTTCGGTAAGATTTGTAAGGCGTAATATCGCGCGTGATAGGTTGGCGTTACTGAGATTCGCCCGTGTAAGGTTTACCCATGATAAATCAGCGTTTTCGAAATTTGATCCACTAAGATCAGCTTCAATTAGGTCGTCTTCTTCAAAGTATAGGGAAGCTAGATCAACTCCAGCTAGGTTACAGCCAGAACATTCTCTATTCTTCTGAAAATATTCAAGGTCTTGATGATCAAACGCCCATGATTTTTGGGTACTTAGTGGTTGGGGGGCTAGGACAAGGAAACCACAAAATACCAGTCTCCAGACTGCGTTCAACATATCGACGCTATGGTCATGGCCATGGGCAAACATTATAGCTCTCCGGTCTCACACTTACCTGTTCATTTAAGTATCAGTGTTGCTAAATGTGTAAGTCACACGCTGCTGGTTATTAAAAGGACGCTTTGATATAGCTTTCCCATGAAGCGCCAATGTCTATAGAGTATGGTTTTTCTTGAAGTTCGTGAAGAACGTCCTTTGCTTCCTTCTCGGAACAGTTTCCTATCTTAATCTCCATTACCTGAAATAAGGATTCTATCAATTCTTTTCGGTTTAGACTCACAAAATTTCTCCCAGTGGGCGTTTTTTGCTGTGTAATATTGGTAGTGTAAGATTTGATTGTATCAAATGTTTTCTGTGCGTAGGATTATTTAATGTCTCAGTAATACAGCTGAATTATGGCGTGGTCGGGTAACCTATTGAGTGGTTCGCTACGGACCTGGATTTGGAAAGGAAGTTCCATGAAGATAACAAATGTAAAAGTGGAGTTATTCAAATGGTCTACGGCGCCTTGGCGGGTTGGCCTGAATCACCTGCGGGCCGGGGGAGAAGGTAAGCTCGGTGTAGTAACTGTAGAGACTGATGAGGGAGTAATCGGCAATGCATTCTTGAGAGCTCCTGAACACACTGCGCCCAGCTTAATACAGTATCTTAAGCCAATAGTTATGGGAGCTAACCCTCAGGATATTGGATCTCTTTGGTGGCGCATGTGGAAGATGAATAGGGCAGCTGCTATTGCTGGTATTGGGGCCATTGATATTTGTTTGTGGGATATTAACGGTAAAATAGCGAACCAGCCAATACATAGGTTGCTTGGAACGTGCAAAGAGAAGGTTCCTGTTTATTCCAGTACAGCTTTCCATGGAACTACGGAAGAGTATGTTGAAGAGGCCCTGCTTTTCAAAGAAAAGGGTTGGCAGGCTCATAAAATTCATCCTCATGGAGATCCTGCAAAGGATATTGAGATCTCTGGAGCAATCCGAGAGGCAGTCGGAGGGGATATGAAGTTAATGCTGGACTCCATGTGGGCATACCAATACGAAGATGCGATGCGGGTTGGTAGGGCGATCGAGGATTTTGATTATTATTGGTATGAGGACCCCTTGGTAGAGGAAGACATTTATAACTATGTGAAGCTGAACGAAAAACTTGATATTCCAATTATGTGTACAGAGTTTGCTCCAGGCAGATTTTATGGAATGACACAGTGGATCACACAATATGCTACGGACATCCTGCGCGGTGATGTTGCTGTTACCGGAGGTATTACCCCGATGATGAAGCTTTGTCATTTAGCTGAGGGCTTCAATATGAAGTGTGAAATTCATCACGGGGGGAATTCTCTCAATAATGTTGCCAATTTGCATGTGACAATGGCAGTTCCCAATTGTGAGTTTTATGAGTTTTTTCCGTGTACCGGAGGTTTAACCTATGGGTTGGTGGAGGAAATTCAATTTGATAAAGGATATGTGCATGCGCCCACAAAGCCCGGTTTGGGATACGATATCGATTGGGATATGCTGAAGAATGTCAGTTTGGGGGTGTTGGATTAATTGAATAGTTCTGGCCAGAAAAGAAAAAGGGGTGCTTTTGGCAAAAAGGCACCCCTTTATTATTTGGTAGTATTTTCTACTACTCTTCAGACTCAGAAGATTCCTCTTTTTCTTCATCACAATTTGAGCCAGTGCATGCATTCATCTCTTGAGCGCTAGCAGTTAGGCTAAACGAAGAGAAGAACAAACCAGCTAAGAAGAGGATTAGTGTCTTTTTCATTGTGTAACGTTCCTTATAATCGTGAATTTAGAAATTTTGTGCCCTTTTCAGGCACGCAATGCGCGAGAAGATAGGAAAAATTATCAAAAAATCAAGACTATTTTGGTTAAGTATGGATTTTTGTGGCAGAATTAGCGAAGATTCCAAGCAGATCGGGCTCTATTCAGGGTAAGCTCGACGTGTTTTGCTTTTTAATTATTTCTCTATGGAAGTTCATAGGTAAGGCTTTGGCGGTAGTTAGAGGCGTTGTCATATTTGGCAGACTTTGGTCCAAAACAAATGCCAAGGTCCGCTTCCGCTAATGCCCGCATATTTGGTTGTGCCGCCTATAATAGTGCTAATTCCTTGATTTGTGGTGGCGTTGTCGGTTGAGGTTGGTAAGATGTTGCTCCCCATTTTGATCACCGAAGGCACAATCTCCTTTGTTGGTAACACCATGAGGGGCGAGACAATATTAGGTCCCCGCACATAGGGGCTTTACCTTCATGGAACGGGCCAGCATCGGTAGCGAGGTAGTAGAGCAACCCATCCATGCCGTTTATACAGAGATAGCTCGCTTGGTTAGGCCCCGGCAGTGAACGGACCCGGCTCACAATAGTTTTTTCAGGGTATGGCGTCGGTTATTAGTAAATGGCCTGACTTCTATGCCCCATCTACCTTTTTCTACTGCCGTATCCCAAGCCGCGCTGGTAAGGACTTGAGGATCGGTTATTTCGTATATGGCGGTATACCTAGGTTCACCTTTGGGGTCCATTTGTACAGTTTGCCCGCCAATATTCATCTCTAAATCGGTAGTTTTCGAACGTTGCACAGATACCACTCCCGGGACCTTTAGGAGCGCGGGGATGTGTTCCTTGTCGTAGACCTCGTTAAATAAGGCTTCCTTTTCCGCATCTACGTCCATACTTACTAGCAGAAGATATTTCCCAACAGTGGTCATAAGATATTCCTCTAAAAGAGTTGTTTAGTTGCATAATATTGGACAAAATCACCTTATACTAGACTGAGGCTGATCAGTTTCCTCGGTCCCCCAAAAGAGCCTTATGGAGACAAGTTATGGAGAAGAAAGAGCGGTTTTATTTGGATTGTCCTTTCTCTGAAAAAGACGAAGCTAAGGGGCTGGGGGCTTTTTGGGATGCTGATGTACGAAAATGGTATGTCCCTGGAAATGTTGATAAGGATCTTTTTGCCAAGTGGTTTCCGGGCGCCAATGCGGATTATCAGGATCCGGTTGTTGTTGAGGACGCGGATAAGTTTTATCTCGATGTGGATTTTGCAGATAAAGATGAGGTCAAGAAACTAGGTGCTAGATGGGATCCCAAGGCCCGCAAATGGTGGACCAATTCTGAGGACCGGGAAAAATTTACCGCCTGGTGGCCGAATCAGGGCTTGCGGATAGTGGAGGATGATACTCCTTCGTTCTAGGTAACCCATACGTTTCTGGTCTTTTTCATCCTAAATCAGAAGTTTGAATAGAGTAATTGGAATACCTTCATTATTTGTGCTATTTATCGTTACATAAAGTGCTTATGCTTAGATTAGCGATGTCTACAAGGGAGGCCCCTCGCTTACGTATAACAAAACAGAATTTGGAGTGGATATGAAGAAATTACTAACAATTTTGGCATTGTGCCTATTTTCCGTATCAACCGGCGCTTTGGCGGGAACCTGCAATGGTGAGTTTGGTTGGTTGGGTAAGGGTAAAGTTTTCGGTCTTGCAGAGGGTGATTTTATCTTTACTGGGGAGTTCAGTGGCGCGTTTTTCAATACGGATGTAAATGACCCAACCCACAAAGCCACCGTTCAATGTCCGGGATCGTGGCATGTCCAGGGTGGTGAAGGAAATTCGCAAGGCGTATGTATCCTAAAAGATGCGGCAGGCGATAAAATGTTTTTTACTTGGGCGGGAACAGGATCATTCCCGGTTACCGGTGGCCCTTTTCAGGTGACGGGTGGTACAGGGAAATTTGAGGGCTCCGCAGGCGGCGGCGACTTTGTGGGACATACCGTGGCCATGGATGATGAGATGAATGGCATGGGTTACGCTACCTGGACTAATTGTACCTATTAGTCAGGATGTTTTTGTTCACGTTATAAGGTGGTGTGATTGGAAGGCTGAGGAGAAACTCAGCCTTCTTCGTTTCCTTTGGAAGAAAACTAACGCGTCTCTTCTAAAATCCAAAATAGGATAGGGCTGATAGGTTACAGCGAATCGGCGAAAATTAGACCAGTTTTTATAAAGTCGTCTTAATGGGTTGTTGTCATGGGAAGTTTCGGCTGCTGCATTAAGTGAACGTGGTAAATATCACTGATTACGTCTTCAGGGAAGGAGTGCCCCGCTAACAAAGTGGCGATGTTTTATGTTATATCTCGGGTAGGAACATACGTTTTGGGAATTCAATCTGGGAGATGTGTTGTGGTTTATGCACTAAATGTCTTCAATTTTATTGAAGGGCAAGAAAATGATTATAAAGAGTATTCTGTAAAGGCAGGAAAAATAATATATGGAAAAGGGGGAAGGGTCATTTCTTCGGGGTGGAACCCAATTCGTGAATTACGGGGAGATATTAAACGGCGGCATATGATTGTCGTTGAATTTCCAAGTGAGCAAGTTTTTCAGGAATTTTTAGATGAGGCTGAGAAAGATGATATTCATCGACTGAGAGAGAATTCCACCGCTGATTATATCTGGACTTTATATGAGCCTTGGGATATGCGGGAGTGGGTCAAACATTCCAAATAGTTATTAAAGTATATGCAGTATTTACCAACGGCCCCCGGCTTCACAGTTTAAGGCCGTCCATTCCAAAATTGTCAGTTTGGTTCCCGCCAGAGAGACGTCGTCTATTTTTCAATTGCCCGGGTGAGGAAGTCGATTCGGTCCTGCCCCCAAAATAGTTCTCCTTGGTATATCCAGGTGGGTGCGCCAAAAACATTAGACGAGATGGCGTCCTTTGTATTTTGATCAAGCTCTTGCTGAATTTGGTTACTTTCCGCGGCCTCAAGTAGTGTTTTACCTTCAAAGCCTTGCTCATTGGCAATAGCAACAATGGTATTTGTATCCCCAATGTCCCTTTCCTCTGCCCAGCAAGCACTCATATATGCGTTGGCTAGATCCGTGACGTCCTGGCCCGTCTTTGTGGCTGCCACAATCATTTTGTGGCTTGGGGTTGGGTCTGGTGGAAAGTACTTCGGCTGGATGTTAATTTTCATTTTCAGAAACTCGCCCCACCGACGCAGTTCATTGAGTCTGTTAGCCTGTATTTGAGGGGGACGTTCTTTTACTTTTTTCTGTCCAGTTAAGGCAAATGCTGCAAACAAATCAAACGGCTTCCAATTAACCACTAGCTCGTTTCGCTCTGCCAGTATTTTGAATCTTGGTCCGGCAAGGTAGGTATATGGTGAAGGGGGGGTAAAGTAATAATCAATGGTTTTCGCCATCCGTATCTTCCATTTGGCTTTATAGACTTAAGAGGTTTATATTTTGTTGAGTTCCAGCATTGAGTGAGCAACTTAGTCTGGGATCCATTAAAAATCGAGAGCTGTGGGTGGCTTCTACTCCGTCTGGAAGGCAGAGGCCTCTTGGTCGCGGTTGACCTATATACCGGCCTTCCACATTTTCTAATATTATTGAGTTAGAACAGAAGGTCCAGCCACTGGCTTCAATTTAAGACACTAAGCCGCTTTATCACTTAGTACTTTACCATCCTCTTGAATCGTATCATGTACTCCTGGAGAGAGAATTTCGAGTGCTTCAAAATCTTCCGAGCACTTTAACTCATTGTGCTTTATTTTAGCAGGAGCTAGGACACAATCTCCTTTCCGGTAGGTCTTTACACCTACTCCCTCATAATCAAAGGTAACCCAGCCATTCAGCACATAGAACATTTGAAAGGTGACCATGTGTTGGTGGTAGCCTGTTGTCTTCATGTCTTGATCGCCTTCAAAATCTTTTTTTACTCGAAGAACGTGAGCCCTAAATTCACCATTGGTAGCTTCAAGCACGCCGAGGTCTCTGTACTCTAGAAAATCTCGTAACCCTGGCTTAAAGGTTGCGTTGTCTGCGAAGCTGGCGCTAAACTTCTGGTCTGTATCCGACATATTTATGTCTCCCCAATTGCTCTAATTTTGTTTATACCTAGTATGTGTTGGCAAGTCAAAATAGCCAACTTTGAGTTTTGGTCAGGCTATGTATAAGGAAGCGTTATTCTATGGATTTGTTCTTAAATAACAAAACGGCTTTGATTACGGGGGCTTCAAAGGGAATAGGGAAAGCCATTGCTGAGTCACTTGCACAGGAAGGCTGTAATTTGGCTCTGACTGCCCGTAGCGGGGACATGCTTGAGGACGTCAAGGCGACTTTACAAAAAAAGCACAACATATCAGTGGAAATATTTCCAATTGATTTGTCTCTAAAAAATTCAGCAGAGCAAATTTCTGAGTTTGCGGGGAATGTTGATATTCTAATAAATAATGCGGGAGCGATTCCTCCTGGGGAATTGACGGCGATTGACGAGGAAGCATGGAGAGAGGCATGGAACTTAAAAGTTTTTGGGTACATTAATCTCTGTCGGCTTTTTTATGGTAAGATGAAAGAGGTGAAGAGTGGTGTTATACTCAACATAATAGGCGCAGCCGCTGTTAAGCCAATGTATGCCTATATTGCTGGGACCACCGGTAATGCTGGTCTTACTGCTTTTACGAAGGCTTTGTCTAATGGGAGTACTTATAATGGTGTTAGAGTATTAGGCATTAGTCCTGGTCTGACCGCGTCGGATAGAATGGTTACAATGATGCGGGGTCAAGCCAAAGAAAAATTGGGTGATGAAGAGCGGTGGGAGGAATTATTCAAAGATTTGCCATTTGGAAGAGCGGCGAAGGCGGAGGAAGTGGCTGATCTCGCAACGTTTTTGGTCTCTCCAAGAAGTAATTACACATCTGGGACTGTTATTACGCTGGATGCAGGTGTTTCCAATCATTGATTGATCTTGTTGAATGAGACATCGAGTCCAATGGTGTTTCGTTGTGAGCTATGAGGAGGCCTTGGGAGCGTCATGATGGCTGGCCCGTATTCGTGTTCTGAGTTAATTATAGGGGATATTTCCCGTGAGTGAACAACCGATGTTCTTTTCCGGAAACCCGATATATCGTGCCAGCAATGAAAGGCGTGATCCTGATTGGGTAGAACAGGCATTAAACTCGGAAAGTAGTTGTTTTCTTCCGGTGAGTAATTTGGAGTTCCCGGCGACAAATGGGCGGGAAGGTAAGTTATTATGGGGAGACAGAAGCTGGCTTAAGGCATCCACTAAACCCGAAGAACCGATATTTTTAGGGAATTTTAAGGGGCGTGGCCATTTTGTTTTCAATGTGGCTGATCCTCAGTTGGCCCTGGACTCCCTCGGCATTGGCGCCATGGGGAGCTTTCTTGGATTGCGTGATCTTGCTTCCGTTTTGTCGCCTGAGGAAGCTGCCATTGCGGCGCAAGCTCGTTCTATTATGGAATGGCATGCCAGGCACCCATTTTGCTCTGGCTGCGGCAATAGGTCTGTTCATCGAAATGGTGGAAGTTCGCGGCACTGTCCCCGTTGTCAGATAGATCACTTTCCGAGGCTTGATCCAGTTGCAATCGTATTGGTGATTAAGGGGGATAAGTGCCTTCTTGGGCGGTCCGGGAGGTTTGGTCGCAATCTGTATTCAGCCCTGGCTGGTTTTATAGAGTATGGTGAATCAATAGAGGAGGCTGCTCGGCGAGAGATAAGGGAGGAGTCTGGAATTGAAGTAGGAGAGGTTAGTTATGTGGCTTCACAACCTTGGCCGTTTCCCTACTCTTTAATGGTGGGTTGCTATGGAGAAGCATTAAGCGAGAATATTATTCTCGATGAAGAGGAATTGGCCGATGCTCGTTGGTTTTCTAGAGCGCACGTGAAGAAAGCCCTAGCCGGGGAAGTGACAGACCTTTCTCTTCCAGGAAAACTTGCGATCGCGCGTTACCTCATTGAAAGCTGGGTGGTTGGCGGTGGTTTTTCATCAGGCTTCAACTCGAATCACCAGTAGCTGTTTTTCTTTGTGGTGTCGATTGCAAGATCCTGAGTAGCATAATCAGGTAAGCTAGTAAGTGTCAGGACTGGTAAAGAGATGGGAGAATTTATCTCTTCTACCATGATCAAGGGCGCTGTTTCCCGAGATATTCTGGATTGCGCAAGGTTCTGGCGTTGAACTACGCTCTTTTATATAGAACACACCATAGGCTAGAAGTTAGGCTCGCTTGTTTCTTTGCGATCGAGAGATAATCTCTTGATTTCTGGTATCAATTCACTGAAGTTGTCTATTACTGCATCAGCTCCCAAGTCAATTGGTGGAATATCTGTGTAGCCAAAGGATACAGCGATTACAGGGATCCCCGCCGCCCGTGCAGCCTCAACATCGGTAATGCTATCGCCAACCATTGTGGCTGAGGATGCCAAGCCATTGGTAAGGCCAATAGCAGCTTCAAGTGGTGCTGCATCTGGCTTAGCAGTCGGTAGTGAGTTTCCACCGATGACCCCATGGAAATAGTTCGCCAAGTTAAGTCCATCCAAAATAGGAACAGACATTTCGTAAGACTTGTTCGTACATATGGACATGGGGTGACCCGCCTCTTTTAGTTTTTCCAGTGTTGTTACGACTGATGGAAAGGGGCGAGTTTCATTAAGATAACAATTTTCATAATGGCTTAAAAATCGTTTACGTAACTTCCCATGGAGCTCTTCCTCTGAAGGTGACTTGCCCGATTCGGTAAAGCCTTTTTTTATCATCTGGACAGCTCCCTGGCCGACCATAGACCGCACGGCGGACAGGGTAAGAGGTTTAAATCCCTCTTCCAAAAGTAGGTTATTGAGGGCTGTAGCCAGGTCTGGTGCAGTGTCCAGAAGAGTGCCATCAAGGTCAAAGATGACTGGACCAGGGACATTTTTCATGCAAGATCTTTCAAAAAGGATAATAGATAGGTTGGTTGTGACAATTTCGTTACTCTCTTGTAATGTATTCCAATGAGCGAGTTTTCAAAAGATAATAGATCGGATGCGCCCCTGGCGGTAATTGTGCTCGCCGCTGGTCATGGTACCAGGATGCAATCGGAAGTCCCTAAGGTTCTTCACCAAGTGGGCGGACTCCCAATGATCGACCATGTGCTCGATACTGTTGAGGCGGTCTCGCCGGATAAGGTTGTAGTTGTCATTGGGCCAGATATGGGAGACGTTGGGAGGGCCTGCCGGCATCACACTATTGTAGTCCAGGAAGAACGATTGGGTACAGGCCATGCCGTTCTGCAGGCTAGCGCTACGTTAAAAGGTTTTGGGGGGAATATTTTAGTTGTATTTGGGGATACTCCGCTTTTAACTGCTGAGACTATCTTGCTCATGAAACGGGCCTTAGATGTTAATAGGAAGAATATCCTGGCTGTCCTTGGCTTTGAACCAGAGATTCCAAAAGGGTATGGCCGTATCCGTTGCAAACGGGATGGCACTATTGAGGCTATTATTGAGGAATTGGACGCTAGCAGTGAAGATCTAAAAACAACCCTATGTAACTCGGGGGTGATGATATTTCGCTCAGAAGTTATGTTTAAGGAGCTAGTTAAGGTTAAGAATCAAAATGTCAAAGGTGAGTATTATTTGACAGATCTCGTTTCGTTAGTTCGGGATAGCGGAGAGAAGGTAGGCTTGGTGGTGGGGTTGTCCGATGAATTGCAAGGAATCAACAGTCGTATGGACTTAGCCAATGCTGAGTCAATTTTGCAGAACCGCTTAAGAGTAAGGGCAATGGCAGGAGGCGTAACCCTTATTGATCCTGGAACTACATGGCTTTCTATGGATACTACTTTCGGTAAGGATGTAACTATCGGGCCAAATGTGTTTCTAGGAAAATCTGTTGAGGTGGGTGATCGGGTGGAGATAAAGGCTTTCTCCCATTTGGAAGGAGTTAAGCTGGCAAATGATGTTGTCGTAGGTCCATTCGCTCGATTGAGGCCTGGAACGATGATTGGTTCGGGGGCTAAGGTAGGAAATTTTGTAGAGATTAAGGCAGCGTGTATCGGATCGGCAACTAAGGTGGGCCATCTTACGTATATCGGGGACTCAAACGTAGGGGCGGGTGTAAACATTGGGGCAGGTACAATAACTTGCAACTATGATGGTTTGAGAAAGCATTCAACGGAGATTGGTGATGGGGCGTTTATAGGTTCAAATACTGCTCTCGTAGCGCCTGTATCCATTGGTGAGAATGCCATTGTAGGTGCGGGCAGCGTCGTAACCGATGACATAGAAGAAGATGAGCTATCGGTCACCAGGGCAGAACAAAAACACTTGAAAGGCGGTGCCAAAAGATGGAGAGGGCGCCGCTCAACCGATAAACCCTGAGGTGTATTATGTGTGGGATCATCGGAGCAATTTCTCAGGACAATGTGGCTCCCCTCTTGATGGAGGGTTTGCGGCGCCTTGAGTACAGGGGTTATGATTCAGCTGGAGTTGCAACTTTGCTGGATGGGCAGGTTCAGCGGCGGCGCTGCGAGGGGAAGCTAGCTGAGTTGGGGTCTCTTTTGAAGACTGATCCCATAGAGGGCAGTATAGGAATTGGTCACACCCGATGGGCTACCCACGGCCCCGCCAGTACTGTTAACGCCCACCCACATTCAACTGATCTGGTGGCTTTGGTGCATAATGGGATCATTGAAAATTTCTTGAAACTTAGGGAAGAACTTGAAGGGCAAGAATATCGTTTTAAGAGTGAAACTGATACAGAAGTTGTTCTGGCTCTTATTGATGGTTATCTGAGAAAGGGTATGTCACCTGCAGAGGCTACGAGAACTATGCTTGGGCGGGTTGAGGGAGCATTTGCTCTTGCCATTATTTTTACTGGCCATGATAACTTGATGATTGGTGCCCGTCGGGGTTGTCCGTTAGTTGTTGGACATGGGAACGGTCAGCTATTTCTAGGGTCTGATGCCCTGGCCTTGGTTCCCCTTACGAGACGTATTTCATACTTAGAGGAGGGGGATTGGGTTGAACTGCAAGATAACGTGGTTACAGTTCATAACCAGGCGGGAGAAGTGGCAAACAGGCCCATAAGGGAAATCGATTTAGCTGATAGTGCGGTCGAAAAAGGTAACCATGCTCACTTTATGTTAAAGGAGATCTATGAACAGCCGGTGGTAATTGGTGACTGTCTTCAGAGCCTTTTCAATCCAGTGAAGAGAACCATTAGCTTGCCGCAACTAAACATTAATTTTTCTGACTATGAAAGAGTAAGTGTCGTAGCCTGTGGTACCTCCTATTACGCTGGACTGGTTGCCCGCTATTGGTTTGAGTCGCTTGCAGGCCTTCCCGTTGATATAGATGTTGCATCTGAATATCGTTATCGTGCCATACCGAGGCAAGACTGCACTCTGGGTCTGTTCATTTCACAATCTGGTGAAACTGCGGATACCCTTGCTGCGATGCGATTTGCAAAGAAGATGGGCCAAAGTATCTTATCTGTCGTGAATGTTCCGGAAAGTTCAATGGCGCGTGAGGCCGATAATGTTTTGTATACTATGGCTGGTCCAGAAATTGGTGTTGCTTCAACTAAGGCTTTTACTACCCAATTGATAACTCTCGCCAGTTTAGCAATCGCTATCGGCCGGGACCGTGGTAATCTTACTAGAGCAAGAGAAGAGGAGATGTCCTCAGCGTTAACAGAGGTTCCATCCCGTGTCGCGGAAGTTCTGAATCATGACGTAGCTTTGCGCAATTTGGCTCAACAAATCTATAATGAAAGAGATGTTCTCTATATAGGTAGGGGTACTAGTTTTGCTATTGCATTAGAAGGTGCTCTGAAATTAAAGGAGATAAGTTATATTCATGCAGAGGGTTATGCAGCTGGTGAGTTAAAGCATGGACCCATTGCTCTCATTGACGATGGGGTTCCTGTAATTGTGATTGCCCCAAATGATAATTTTTTTGATAAGACGGCAGCCAACATGCAGGAAGTCTTAGCGCGGGGTGGACGCGTGATCTTGATTTCGGATGAGGATGGGGTCGGTAAGGCAGGTCTTCAGGCTTTTGCCTCGATTGCATTACCAAAAGTTTCGCCACTGGTTGCCCCTATATTATATGCTATTCCTATTCAATTGCTGGCATACCATGTTGCTGCGTTAAAAGGAACAGATATAGATCAACCAAGAAATTTGGCGAAATCTGTCACCGTAGAATGATGTAGTTCGGTGGTATTTTTTCTTAAGGCGAGTTTTTCCTCTATAAATAAAGATGTTTAATGTCAGTTCGTGATTTATCACGTTTTA
>MDTE01024765.1_pt1 | contig 13925 bp, 21 predicted proteins | sample 811231 | NCBI WGS metagenome assembly MDTE01 (sample SAMN05326651, study PRJNA326480) | marine metagenome | isolation source: seawater | place: Indian Ocean: Red Sea | collected 2010
CTGGAAATTTAGGACCGTCTAAATAGTCTCTAGATTTTTGGTATTGATCTCCAGCTTTTTGCTTATACTGAGCGAGTTTTTTATTTGAAATCTCATCTAAATTTGCTTCTGTAACACCGATTTTGCGGCCGATCTTCTTTGCAAATTTATGAACAGCAGACTTGGCTTTGTGTAATGGACTTGCTTTCTTAGCGGCCTGAAGTTCATGATGAGCATCTACCATATTATTATGTAATTTTATGGCATGATTATCAAGCTTTTTAGGTACATGTTGGAAATGGCCAGCACCGCCATCTGCGAGATTATGAGAGGCTTTAAAGTCTCCCTCAGAAGCCTTGCTATGATGATGAAAGTAATGGCTATGAGCACGATATTTTTTATAATCCGCATTGTCATGGGCTTCCGCCGGCGGATCAGCGATGAGACCCTTACGTTTATGCCCTTTCTTCATCATATGCCTAATATATGCATCGCCATGCTTTTTAGCCAAGTCGTTATGAGCGGCCTTAGCTTTATGATGCGCTGCACGTGCAGTATCAAATTTAACTTGAGCTGCTGCTATTTTCTTTTTATGGGTCAGCATCTCCATTTCGTACAGGGTACCTTCAACTGCCTTTGCAATACCTTTACGGCGATTCACAAAATTACGACTTGCCCTACCAACCGTTTTTGGATCAGTATTTCTATCAGCTCTAGCTAACCTATCAGCTGATTTAGCCATATCATCTGCAGCTTTTTTGATATATCGGCCTTTCATATCCTTTGATATTTCTCTTATACCTACTCCACCCATGCCGCTTCTGCCGGAAGGACTTTGAGACTGCCTACGTGCTTTATCAAAATCACCACGGGCTTTTTTATTTGCCAATCGTTTCTTAATATCTGGTTGACTAGCTAATTTATCTTTTGGTCTAGCACTTGTATCATGAGATCCGCGGCCGCCACCACCAAAATGCGAGTCATCTCCAGGTCTGCCTTTATGTATACGCCTATCTAAATCCTTGTCTGTAGGCTCGTTATGCCCTTTTTTGCCAGCAGCTGCCTTCATTCTAGCTTTAACATAGTCTGTAGCATGTTTATCTTTACCTCTACCAGCATCTCTTGCAACTTTTTGCTGTGGAGTTAATTTTTCTCTTATTTCATCGAATGTTTTCATTTTATCCTCTCACCTTTGCTGCAAGGTCTTTGTCGGCTTTACCCCAGGTTCCTGACGACTTTGTCACGAATGAGTTAACTCGAGCCATACCCCATTGTTGTGGTGTTGTGCCTGGTCTATGACCTGTTCGCCATGCAGCGATACCTCGGTTATAAACCTTGCGAAGAATACCAAGTGGCATACCAGACTTCTCAGCCTTTTTCTTTAGCCCCTCGGTGTTTTCGTTAAACTGTTTGAACCTAATCATTTATTTACCCCTTAGAGATGATTTGAGATCGTTCATTGAGTCATGATACCGAGGCTCTGAGCGTTTCATATCGTGATGACCATCACTGCTCAATGCATCTTTACTTGCCCTCTTGGCTGCCTTGGCTGCTTGTTTATATTGTGGAGAGTCACCACCGTGCTTTCTATGCATCGCTGCAGCGGTACGGTGTGCTTTTCCTGCGGCATTATGATCATCACGGCTTTCATCGTGCTCATCATCGCCATATTTTTTCATAAGATGGGCCCCGTAGTAATGGTCCTTGGCATGCTGTGCATGTTTGGCCGCATCTTCCCTTATTTGCTTAAATGTTTTCATTACTTCGTTTCCCTATTCTTTTTACGCACATCTTGCATACGTGCTCTATCCATCATTCGATCATGTTTAATTTTATCAGCCGCTTTTTCACGATCAATTCTTTTCTTTGCGGTTTCAACGTCGTCTCCGAACATCTGTTTAAATCTCTTAGTGTGCACAGATGGTTTGGTCTTTGCAGTCTTATCGCCTGGAGCTGGTTTATATGCTGAGTTGTCATCATCATCTTTTTTGCCGTGTTTGGCAAAATGTGCCGCACGTTTCTGTTTTGTAGATTTTTTCAGTCCAGCATAGTATCCAGCGGGCTGTGAGCCCTTACGGTCCTTGATGTCTGGATCCTGTGGTGTTGACGTTTTTTCTATCATCTCAACATCCTCTAACCATTTACGATATTGTTTACCATTTGACTCTACTATAACGTAATTAGAGCCAAGATGGGAAATATTGCAAAGTTCACCAGTATCCCGTATAACAACACTATCGCCAACGCTATATAGATTACCTTTGACATAGTCCTCTCTCTTCTCTGATACTGGTTCAAACTGCACTGGGTTCTTAAATTCTTTTTGTTCCTTTAAACCCAAACCTTTACGTACAGCGTTGAACACTGCCTTGCTGTCTGCATTGGATAACCTCTTTGGCATTTTCTGTGCAAACTTACCAAAATCTCCATCTGTTGCCATCTTGCGCAACTTGGTACCAGACACTCCGTCTACGCCCTCTGATTCCTCATCTCGTTGGCCAGCTGATACCACGGATATATTTTGAAAGTTGTAAAAACCATGACGTCCTTTTTTTCCGTTGTACTTGTTTAGTGTTACATCAAATTCTCTGACACGGTCGCTGCCAGCAACCACTACAAGCTTTTTGAATCCTTCATCGTATACAGCAGTTGCCATATCAAACATGCTTTTTAATTTTCTGTCAAGCATAATTTGACGAGCATATTGAGGAAACCCTTTACGTGCAAACTTAACTTTCTGTACAAAAGGAATAGGATTCTTTTTATTGTCCTGTGTTTGTGTTAAGTAAATACGATATGGATTGGTACCTGCTTTGTCTTTTAATGCATCTAGAAGCTTCTCATGACCAATCGTAGGAGGATTCATACGGCCCCAAACAACGTATAAGGTCTTTTCTTCTTCAACTAGAAATGATTTAAACGAACCAATCAAGATTTTTTCCTGTCTATCTCTTTTTTACGGATGTCTTTGAACATGCGTTTGGCTAGCATTTTTATCCGTTTTTTGATCATAGGTTTATCTAGGCGTTTTTCAAGCTCTTGTCTACGAGCAAACGGTAAAGATGACTTATCTTGCCCCTTGGTTAATTTTTTCAGGATAACCTTACGAGCGGCCTTCATCGCACGACGTTCAAGTGTTGACTTGGTAGCCATACGGCGGCGGGCTCTAGCACGACCAATCTTGATTTTGGATTTAATTCTTTTCATGAGGCGGCCTCTGGCCATTCTTTGCTGAATGGTTAGCGCCTCATCTGTTTCGACTTTGTCTTCACACGTGCGTCTACGTCTGTATGCACGGTAGTTAGTCAACTCGTCCTCTCCTGGACGATATTCGACATTAATCATATCCTTAAAGGACAATGGTTTGGCCATTGTTTATCTCCCCGGTTTATCCCATCCTTTTAATATATCTGGCGAAAAGTTGGCATATGAGAATTCCATACGGTCAACAATTTTCACAGCATCACCACCAAGTGTGTCTATAGCAACATAACCTTCTTGATCTGTAGTCCGATAACCTCTTCCGTCTTTATACTTTAAAAAAGTATCTACATTAGAAAGTTTGTTTAATGTATTTATAAGTTTTAGTTTCGCTAAAACTATAACTTTCTGTAAATCAAATATTTTTTGTAAAGATGCCTTATTTTCTTTTGAGAAGAACGATATAAGTGCATCTCTTTTCCTTATTTGTGTTGCCTTACCTCTATCGGTTGACCTACTTGCTATTTCTTTTTTATATTTTCTTTGAATGTAAGCAATGAGGCGATCTGTGTGCATACGTGTGTCAGTGATGATTTGGCCTTTTCGTACAAATGTGTTATTGAAAGTTTCAATTGTTTGAGCCAATTCTTGATTTTTTTCCAAAGTGCGCAAGGTAGAGCCGCTAATTTGATTGAATAGTTTACCAGCGGTTGATAGATATCCGTTAACTTCATCTGTATCCCTCTTGTTCAGTGTTGCGTTTGTCATGTCACTTAACATTGCATCCTGATAAAATACATTACGAGTTTTTGTAAATTTAGAAACATCTACGCCGTAGGAGGCTTTCATTGTTTCAAACGACGAGCCATTGTATGTTGTGTGCCATACGATTCCAATCTTCGCCGCCTTAATTTGCTTGGCCATGTCCGTATTATTCGGTACTGCATATAGTATTGTGTTAGGGTGGAACGTAACGTAGTTTTTTCCTTTAATTTTTTGAGCCTTAATATCGGGCGAAGAAAACAGAAAATCACCTTGTATTACTCCTTTGATACCTAATTCAGGTAGATGTTTAAGAGCAAGTTTAAGTTTGTCAGCAAGATCGCCACTAGTATCAGCATCGATATCAGCATCAGTCTTGTATACTTTGGGAGACTTGTTAAAGATCCCTTTTTTCGCCACGAAGAATCTTTTATCCCGAGGATCAGTCCCGCAAAAGATAGCAGGAGCACCATCCCATTTAACACTAACTCTACCGGCATGTTCACCTCCTAGCATATCACGTAATGACCTTAATGCCATTATTGCTTGTCTTGTTCCGTCAACACCACCGTACAGGACTTTGTCCTCGATATGTGTCATGTGAGTATTTTTTTGTTCGGTTATGTATTCCGAGAACTTCATTATGATATACGCCCTGCTGTTTTCATTGTAGACAATGGATCGGACTGTGTGTCAAATTTATGTGATTGTGATGCAAACTTCTTTCCGTCAAGATGGAAGTTTAATGTACCACCGGTTGTATGTGTAACAGTCAATCGTTTTGGATCTTTCTTGATAGCCTTAAAAATATGCTCATGGTCACCACCAGGATTGGATGTATGGTGATGAATACCACTCTTGTTCTGGTATGTGGTATGTTTGATATAGTTATGACCTGCATCCTGCATAGGTGCTTTCTTTGCCCCCATAACATCACGAAGATGACCGATTACATGATCGACGTGTTTACCACCCAAACGAATACGAGCTTTCATTTCTCTTGCATGTTTCTTTGCAACGTTACCTAAAGCCCTTTGATTCATGGCCTTGATCTGTTTATGCTTTTCAGGATTGGCTGCAGCCCATTCTTTGCGCTTGGCTTTATTCAAACCTTTTAATTCTGGATGTTTGTTTAAGATTTCTGTTTTATGTGCCCCACTGAGGTTTACGGTTTTACGACCACTTGATTTCTGCCCGAGGCTAGAAGCAGGAACCTTTGCAGTCTTGTCAGAAACTTTTAAACTCACTCCGTGATGTAAACCCTTGTGGTCTGTTACGATAATGTCTGATGCATCATCCTTTTGGTTAGCAACCTTTACACCTGTCACTCGTTCAACGTCACCTGCCTTTGAGGTCCAGTGTACGTGTTTAACGGTACCCACTGTCCTCTTAATGTCGTTGGCTGCGGCCTTGGCTTTTGCATGAGCAGCATCAACAAGTTTTTTACCACCATGGGCCATGGCCTGTTTGTGTAAACGGTCATGTGCCTGTTTAGCGGTTTCACCTGGCCGACCTTTTGGATCTTTGATATGTTTCTTGCCTGTTAGGTAATACCCAGTAAGCAATTCATGAAACACACCCTTCTCATTATTACCAAATGTGGTAGGGCCTTCAATCATAAACAGTTTAAATGTTCGCATTTTAACCTCTATATTTGTACCTTACATATACAATATACACTATTTATAATCTTTTGTAAACAAAAAAAGGCGGGTTCCCCCGCCTTTTCTTCACTTTTTTATATGTACTTACATCTTCGGAAGGTTTTCCATAGCAGCTTTATACTTAGCACGTTCCTCTTCTGACATTGGAATCATACCGGCATCAGACAGAAGTCCGTCTTCGCCCCAATGCTTAGTCCATTCCATCATGTAACCTTTCAGTCCTGGTACCATCTGCACATGTGCATGTTTGATATAGAACCAAAGGTCACGAGATACTGGATAAGAACCATCCGCAATATTTTCGAATGTAGGTTCTACACCATCAATTAGTGCGCCCATAATTGTATCTGTATTCTGGTCAAGATATGAGAAACCAAAGATACCATAGGTATTTTTATCTTCAGATAGTTTCTGAACAATCAGGTTGTCTTGTTCACCTGCTTCGATATAGGCACCGTCAGTGCGCATCGCGCGACACTTTTTACCCTTTTTATCACCACGTGCTGCAGATGCTGCCTTTGCGACAGGATCTTTTGCACAGTAACCTTTTTGGTTTACCATTTCTACAAATGATGCACGAGTACCAGAAGTGGTGGGTGGTCCCATTACTCTAATTGGAATATTAGGTAATGAAGCATCGATGTCTGACCAGTTTTGATATGGATTGGGAATCCATGTACCGTCTGCTTGAGGAATTTCAGCAGTCAGTGCCATACCAAGTTGAGCACGAGTGATATTCAATGGGGTTCCATCGTGCGAATGAGCCAACACGATACCATCGTAACCAACTTTGATTTCAGTTAGGTCTACACCATTTTTGTGACAGAAATGTAGTTCTTTTTCTTTCATACGAGATGATGCATTACCAATATCGATAAACTCTGTACCGATACCTTGACATACACTCTTTTTTCCGTATGAGGAACCACCTGATTCCACTACTGGTGTCTTGTTGTTTGGATTCATACCAAACTGTTCTGCAATAATTGTTGCGAATGGTAGGACCGTTGATGATCCTGCGATTGAAATATGTTCACGTGCTGTTGCAGTTGAGGCCAACAACACGGCAGCTGTTGCTAAGAGTAAAGTTTTCATTTGTTTTCCTTCCGGTTAAAATTAAAATGAGCAGGTCTCAACATCTGCTCATAATTATTTATGAAAAGAAGCTTTACCGTTGTGTTAAAGTTTTATTAAATTTTTGTTCATTGCGTTTATTAAAAAGTTTGACACCACGCTGTCGAGCCTTCTCACGGTTCTTTGGATCCCATTGTTCAAATCCTTCTATACCGTGGTCACGTGCCCATGCAGCATACATATCTTGTTTATGTGCTTTCATTTTGTATTGCCTTTAATTGGTCAACCAATGACTCAGATGCCATTGGGTTCTCGATTAAATGTTTTCTTGCAGTGTATAATCTCTCAAGTCTTTGCTTGACAGACCTCACTTTCTTTTTATTAGTTTCCCAAAAACTAATTTCTGCCTCTACAGCAGGGAGACCAAGACCTATGGCCTTGGCATCTCTAGTTACAGATCTGATTTGATACATTATTTCTGAAACCTCACTTTGTAGACACGACCCTCATATGTAAACATAACAACGCTGTGTGAATACACCTCTTTGTATTCCTCTTCATATCGTGTTTCTGTTCTGCACTGAGGTCCTTTATTTTTCTCTGCGTTTAGAACACCACCCAAGAATGCACCAAGTGCACCTCCACCTTTTTCTCCTGGGATATTATTACCGATTGCACCACCGACAATAGCACCTTCAAGAAAGTTTGTAAGGTCGTCTTGACCGTTTCCTTCGGTACATACTTGGACAGTATAAGGTTTCTGAACAATAACATTCTTATAGTGGTCTGTTACGTCAGCCCTTTCAAAGTCTCCAGCGATAGCAGGATAACATCCCGCTATCATTAGAAGTGTTAGTATCTTTTTCATTACGCTGCCTCCGCATACTTGATAGCAGTCTGAAGGGCATCACGCTTCCGTGTCTGGTTGTATCCGAACCAACTGTTTGCCAGACGGTTCTCTTGGTTACGACCTTGGACGTGGTCCGTGATATAGGTGATGGAGTTAAACGCTTGCCACCATGAGCCCTCGGCATACTCGGCACCAGGCTGAGTTTCCAGAACATCATATGCCATCTTGGCATTACGTGACAACATCTCGATTTGGTCCATACCTTTACGGATCCTCTTGTCAGATGAGCGTGGGAACACTTCATTTATGTAGTCAATATATGTATCTTGGTTAAATCTCTTTGACCCAAGGAATGTAGCAATCTCTTGGTACTTGGCCATCTTGTTAGTGGCAATACCTAGTTGTTCCTTTACAACTGATGCATCAAACATTGTACGGTGTCCGACTTTTACTTGACGGTCAGCTTTACTGTCCAATGCAAAGGTCAGTGTGTTATTACATACAACACGAATAGGAGTAAACCGAATATCGATTGACTTGCCGTATATGTGTGGATTAGAGAACAACAGATAAGAGTCAACTCTGTCACCACCAAAAATCTCAAAAGAGTCTTTGACCTTAGCCAAGGCCCAGACAAGTTGTCCGTCCTTGAGTGATCCAGCGGTATGCATCTCCATGTCACCGGCATTTACATACTCGGCAAAGAAGTCGAACGCATCTTCGTTCTGGACTGGGTTCCAATTTTCACCAACGGTGGTTAAGATCTTGCCGTCTGTCTCACGGACCAGAGCTTTCTGACCGGTGGATTTACGGTTACCGTTATATTCAATGAAGGCTTCGACCTCTTGAACACGCCAATCAACTCCAGCTTTTTCCATCATCTGGACTGGTGTTAGATCATTTGATACAGGAACTCCAAGGCCGTGCCATGGAACCTCACCTGCATATGCCATTGTTTCTACTAGATGTGCCATTATATAATCTCCTTATGCAACGAGTGAATAACCAAGAACGAAAGAAAACAAAACAGTAAACAATACTGCCCAACAAGCTTCTGAATAATTACGCATTTTTTAGCTCCTTAAAAATCATTATGTAAGTATTATATCACAAAACTTCATGCATGTAAAGTGTTTTTTTCATTTTTATTGAAAAAAGTTTTCCAGACCTTCTGGTTCTTTTGGTAACATAAGTTCTAACTTAGGTTTACTACGCAGGCTTCTCCAATGCCTTACAGCACCTTTCACCCTCTCTGGATATTCACCAAGGTATGTACCTGCTTCTAGGTCCTCTTTGGTCACAAGATGTTTGTGAAAATGCTCTATAGAATCATAGTTCTGTAGAATATACTGGGCAAGTTTGTCAAATGCATGGTCTGATATCAGAGGATCATCCTGTTCATAATATGCATACGCACACATCAAATATCTTGCGATAGGATTCTTCATGCAACCTCTCTGTCATCATTGATTAAGATTTCACCCAGGTCAATGAAATCAAACATCTGCTCATAGAAACCAATCATGTCGAGATCTTCTGCGGTTGGATTAGTTTTAGCAACCAAGAACTCATATTCTTTTTGACATCTGGTTAATGTGCTTAATTTAATTATATTCTTCATGCTCCTAACCTTTCAAAACCAAGTGGTGCAACAACAAAACAACGACCGCGGTCATCACGAATAACATCGCCAACTGAGATCGAATGCATACGACCGAAACGCTTGATCTTCTCATCTGGACCAATGTTACCGATTTGGAACACTTCGTTAAGGTTGTCAGCTTCGATAGCAGCAACTTCCTCGTATGATGACAAAAAGAATACTGGATCGACCTCACCAAGGATACGTGCGTCCATGGCTGCCTTTTCATTCTTAGCATCTTTAGTGATTTGACAAACTGTGTATTTCATTCTTAGCTCCTATAAATACCTCGTGGTTCTATTATATCATACTTTAGAGATAATGTAAAGTGTTTTTTACAAAAAAATGAAAAAAAGTTACAAAAAATCTAGATTATTAGCATCACAAGTACCAGCCAGTTATTGCCCCGCAGCATTTAGAGAAATATATTCTGCCAGTGACGGCAACTATAAACTATGCTGTCACGCCAATAAATCACCTGAGCTCAAAGGATTAAACGAGAACAAGGTGTTGCCTTTCGAGTATTTTATGTCCAAAGAGATGGATAAAATTAGATCGGATATGATGGAAGGCAATGACATACCTGAGTGTGCAAAGTGTCATGGCCTTGAAAAGTCTGGTAGCATATCACCAAGATATAATTGGTTGGATAAATGCGGCCTAATATCAACGGTCGACAAGGTTGATCTGAAGCTAAGAATATCTGGATCCTTCTGTAATTTAGGTTGTTATATGTGTGGACCTACAAATTCATCTACTAGAAGAAAGGTCTTTGATGAGATATATGACAAAAATGATGATATGCGTAGTCATTTTTATTTTGACAGTTTTACATTTAAACACACTCATTGGAATAATGTAGTTGCAAATATATTGGAAAACATACACTTGGTTAATAAAATCCACATGACAGGTGGTGAACCATTACAACTTCCAAAGTACTGGGAGTTCCTAGACTCAATACCAAAAGATATTGCAAAGAACATAAAACTATCACATGATACCAACCTGACAAAGATAAGGTATAAGAATCATTCTATACATAGCACGATAGATAAATTTAAGGAAGTTTCATACTCGGTCTCTTGTGATCATGTAGGAGATAAACTTGCTTGGATCAGAAACCCTATAGACGTAAATGAATTTGAAAACAATCTAGAAGAGTTGTGTGAAACATCAGCACATAGGCGAATACAAGTTTCGATAGGAATATTGAACATAGATGATTTATTCCAAATTAGAGATTATTATAAGAACAAATTTGGAATGGAGGTAAGGCTTGAGAATATAGTTGTAAGGCCTGAGCTTTTGTCAATACGAAATTTACCAAAAGAGCTGAAAAATTTATACATAGATAGATATAATGAGCATCCATTTATAGTTGCAGAATTAAAAAAAGATTCCTCTGGCCTTTACGATAAGGCATTAAAATATTGTGATGATTTATCTTTGAATATGGAAAATGATTTTAGGGTTATATGGAAGGATTGGTTGGAATATGTTGATTCATTTAGACTATGAAATAGACAAAGATAAGTATAGGAACCTTTTTTACGATAACATTCAAAGAGGTAAGTGGCACTGGCTTTGTCCTAAAAGGCAAGAATTATTTTGGTATCAACTATTCATAAAAGATGACAGCTCTTTGAAACCAGAATTATTTGAGGTTGAGGCTGAATTAGGAATATATGGAATGAATAACTTTCCTAGATTTAGTTATCAGTTTCCAAATACCAAATTAGGGCACCACAAAGATGAAGATGAGATGGTGTCAATAAATATTAATCTTCTTGATACGACTCCTATCATACACGTAGAGCATAAGCCATATCCTTATGAGGCCATATTTGTAAATGTTGGTCAAAAAGAACATGGAGTTGAACCAGATGAAAATGCCAGACTCATACTAAAGTTTTGTCTAAGACATCCATGGGAGCAAGTTTACGAAATTTTGGATAACAGAGGTTTACTTCTCACAGAATAAAAGTTTTCTATCTTTGTTTCTAATGTCGTCCAGAGACTGCTCATTCACTGTTTTGATATCAAAATGTTTGGCTAGAAGCTCAATTTGTTCATCTTGGTTAGATCCATTTGTTTCAAAAAGACATGCCCTACAATTTGTCCCTATCCAATTAATGTATGTTTTCCACTTTTTTATCCATCTGCTCATGGATAACATAAACGCAATGTCAAACGGACCGTATAAATTTAAATCTTGTAGGTCCATAGTATCTAAATTGTGCACATAAAAATTTAAATTGTTTGCTTTATTGTGACACTTTAACACATTACAACAGTTTATAAGGTTAGAATCATAATCAATACCAACAGCATATTTTACCTTATCTTGTATTTCAAAAAGCATACCACCTCTGTTACACCCCAAGTCAAGTACCGTCTTTTCAGTAAAATCATAATTTACATTTGATAATCTTTGTTCTGGGTTTCTTTGTCCTTTTAACACTGTGCCCCCAACCTTAAGTGTATGATACCCAGACTCATAACCCTTGCCCTTCCAATGGTTTGTATTGGAATGATTTTTTAAATATGATATTGTGCTATCTGATTTTATCATTTAACATTTCTCTTATTTTATCATAACTTGTATCCAAAAAAGAAAACTTGAGTAGTAACCTCTCCTTATTATATGCAGGGACCGCATGATTTAAGCTTGTATTGAACAAGGCACATTCGTAGTTTATCTCACCATAGTCCTCAAAAATCACAGGGGCAAAATCATCAGATAAAACAATATTGACCGAACACTCTGTAGCGGGATCAACATGCATATGCACACTTGTATTGGCTAGTTGTTTATATGCAACGATTATACTTCCAGGTAATTGCTTGTGCAAATTTTCTATATGAGGATACATAAAAATATGCTCACGTAGTCTAGCCTTTAACCAAGTGTTTCGAAAGTAATATTGCTCAGGTGCAAATGGTTTAAAATCTAATTCACTTACCTCATCCTTCAGTTCACTTTTATCATACTTTAAATTTAGGTGTGTTACGTATAATTCCTGCATCTGAAAAAATCCACTAAGTAAAAATAATTTCTGTTAAGGTATCTGTAAACGTTTGCCTTTTTATAAAATCCTATCTGATCTAAGTCTATTATCTTTAATTGCTTGTCTGGCGTTACAATAATATTAAGTGCGTGCATATCTTCGGCAAATAAAAACATATCTTTTTTTCTAACTTGCACCAACTTGTTCACAAAGTCCATATAAGAAGATAATACCCACATCATATCTTCTACGGATTTCATATCTGTATCCTTTAGTGTCGTTCCTTCAACATACTCATACGTAATTTGCTCATCATCAACGGATATTATATTTGGAACCATAGGATGATGTAGTTCAATGAGTCTATAAATTGGTTCCCTATGGCTTTTAGGGTATGACGATCTGTTATCTTTAAATGTTTTTGTGTAATAGGTCATAACATTCTTCGTAGGTTTTATCAAATATGCTCAATTTTAGAAGTAACCTTTCCTCAGGGTGTGGTTTTACACAATGCCTTTTGCTGACATTCACCAACGCGCATTTATACTCAACATCTCCAATGTCCTCAAACGTAATAGGACCATAGTTATCTGACAGAACTATGTTTATGCAAGTTTGTGTTCCATTATCAGCGTGCATAGGAACCTCAGTGTTTGCATGTTGTTTTAAATATCTTGGGTCTATGTCCACATCAAATAAAGTTTCAAAGTGGCGTGTTAATTTTTCTATATGACCAAATGGTTTTTTCATGTGGCCAAATTCCCACGTGGGCATATATTCAAATGGTGTGCCTTTTGCCTTTTTATCTTTTATCCTCAAAGGCTTAAATTCAATAAGGTCAGATTCCAGAATTAAGATATCAGGATTGTAATCAAGCTCTAAGTGAGTCAGGTAATCTTTCAAGGCATTCGTCATATGTTTTTTCCAATATGCTCAGGTTAAAAAGCCATCTGTCTTTGTCATGGGCTTTAATCATGTGTTTCTTTTTAACGTCCAGTAAAGCACATTTGTAGTGCACATCACCTATATCTTCAAATGTTATTGGAGCATTATCCTCTGATAGTAAGATGTTTATAGAACATTTTGGTCTGCCATCGTGATGGTATGGTATTTCACATCCAGCCATCTGTTTAAAAAATTGACTTCTTATCGCCGATTCAAAAAGCATTTCAAAATATGTTACAATTCTTTTTACTTCTTTTATGTGATTTAGGTTCCTACAGATTTGCCATCCAGGAGCATGAACAAAAAACTTATCTTGGGCCTTACTTGGATCACTTAATTTAAAATCAACATAGTCAGCATTTTCAAAATGTAACTTTAAAATTTCATCATCATATTTAAAATCAAGATGGGTGAAATGCATATCTGATTAGCCGCCTTTTTATGTGAGAAGGTGTATGATCTCTTTTATGTGGCACAGTCATATTGTTCCATATCACCAGTTGGTTTGGTTTCCAATCATGCACATATATGTTATCCTTATCATGGAATATGTCGTTTAGCTTATCAAAATATTTTGTCTTTGCGTAAGCAGGACTGAAGAAAACATATTCTCCAAATCTGTCTTTTCTATATATGCTCTGTTTAGTTTTTGATTTCATTAGAAAAGCTCTCTTGTATACCTCAGACCTAAAATCATGTGGATATGCAGACCTTTCAAAATAGTTACGTACAGAAAACTCTACTGGACCTTCTTCTTTTATCTTATCTTTTAAATTATCATCCAACTTTGACCAAGC
>MDTE01056555.1_pt1 | contig 13924 bp, 17 predicted proteins | sample 811231 | NCBI WGS metagenome assembly MDTE01 (sample SAMN05326651, study PRJNA326480) | marine metagenome | isolation source: seawater | place: Indian Ocean: Red Sea | collected 2010
AAAATACAAAGATTTTTGTCTCAACCATTTCATGTGGCAGAAGTATTTACAGGAACACCTGGAGTTTTTGTTGGTTTGCAAGATACAATTAAGGGTTTTAAAGGGCTTGTTGAAGGTGAATTTGATAATATTCCAGAATCTGCCTTTTATATGGTTGGCACAATTGAAGAGGCAATCCAAAAATCTAAGAAAGAAAAAGGCTGATTTTGGGGTTCAAGATTGAAATAATTTCACCACAAAAACTTGAGTTTGAGGGAGAAATTGATCTTTGTATTCTTCCAGGAATAGAAGGCGATTTTGGGATACTCAAAAATCACACCCCTTTTTTGACATCACTTAGAATTGGTGTTGTCTATATTTACATAAATAAAAAACTTACAGAAACGTTTCTTGTTACTGGTGGTATTGCTGAAGTATCTAATAACACATGTACTTTGCTAACTGAAGAAATTTGTAAATCATCAACCATCACTTCTGGTCAAAATATTGAAGATGATTCTGAAGAAGTAAAAAGGCTTAAAGAAAAAGCTGTGGAAAAACTTTACTACTCTTAAATATATAAATCTTTAAAATCTTCCAGAATATCTTTGTATAATTTTTTTTTAAATGGAACAACTAGTTTTAAGGAATCATCGGGTTTTATCCATCGCCAATCTGAAAATTCTGGATAATGAGTGTTTAAATTAATCTCATTATCATTCCCGTTAAATTTACATGCAAACCACTTTTGAGTTTGACCAATAAATTTTCCATTCCAAATTTTTCTTAAAATATTTGTAGGTAATTTGTATTTTAACCAAGAACTAGTTTCTCTGATAATTTCATAATTATTTGAAATACCTACCTCTTCCATTAGTTCTCTTTTCATTGCATCTACAGGCAACTCATCCTTATCAATTCCTCCCTGAGGCATTTGCCAATAATTACTCTTAAAATCTATTCTCTTACCAACCCAAAGTTGGTGATTGGCATTTAGTAAAAAAATACCAACACCTTTTCTATAGCTTTTCATTTATTTTATTGAGTAACTTTCTGTTTAACCAGATTAATTGCAGCGATCAAATCTAATGCTCTCGTAAGTTGATAATCATCAGATTTATCATCTTCTTCATTTTCTTTTTGATCCCTATTATTTTTTGTTTTATCACTACCATTTTCAATGGCTCCTTTTAAATCTGATTCTTTTCTTCTTTTTTCCTCAGTTTTAGTAAGAACTCCTTGTTCCACTAAGATATCTGGATCAATTCCTGTTTTTTGAATTGAACGACCCGATGGTGTGAAATACAAGGCAGTAGTAAGCTTTAAAGCAACATCATCACCGGATGGTATTATGGTTTGAACTGAACCTTTACCAAAAGATTTTGTCCCCATTATAATTGCCCTTTTATGATCCTGCAAAGCACCAGCAACAATTTCAGATGCAGATGCACTTCCTTGATTTATCAAAACTACAAGTGGCAAACCATTAGTTAGATCTTTTTTTATAGCGTTATACCTGCTACCTTCTTTTTTATTTCTACCTCGAGTTGATACAATTTCACCTTTATCTAAAAAAATATCAGTTACGCTTACGGCTTGATCTAATAATCCACCAGGATTATTTCTAAGATCTAAAATATAACCTGAGACTATTCCATCTTTTTTAAATTTTTTAATGGCATCTATAATTTGAGTATCAACTTTTTGATTAAATGATGATACTCTAATATAACCAATATTATTTTCCAATCTTGCTTTTACAGCTTTAAGTTGAATAACAGCCCTAATAATTTCTATTTGCAGTGTTTCAGTGTCATTTCTGTTAACTGTTAATTTAATTCTAGATCCTACTTTACCCCTCATTATTGAAACAGCTTCAGAGAGTGTCATTCCAAGCACTGGTTCATCATCAAGATGTGTAATTAAGTCTCCAGATTTTATTCCAGCTTTAGAAGCGGGAGTATCATCAATAGGAGAAATAACTTTTACAAACCCATTTTCCAAAGTTACTTCAATTCCTAAACCACCAAACTCACCTTTTGTTTGAACTTTGAGTTCATTTAACTCCTCATCATTAAGAAATGTTGAATGTGGATCCAAAGAACTCAGCATTCCTTCAATTGCAGATTCGATCAGTTTTTTTACAGGAACTTCTTCAACATAATTATTTTTGATTTTTTCAAAGGCTTCTCCGAATAAGTTTAAATATTTATAAACATTTTTATCTTCCTGAGTTTTCGCTGAAACAGGTAAAACAACAATCGAAAGCAAAATTATAATTAATCTAAACATACTTAGCTAATTATGCAGTTTTTTTATAAAATCTCAACTTCTGATTTCGGATCTATGACATTTCCTCTATATCTTAATTCAAAGTATATTTGATTTTCCTTCTCAACAAAGACCTTTGCAATTGGCTCACCTTTTAGAACTTCATTGCCAGTTGATACTATTATTTTATTCATTCCAGATAAAATAGTTAAGAAATTATTATCATTTTCAATAATAACAAGATTTCCGTAACTTCTAAATTTTCCAGCAAAAACAACTATCCCATTGAAAGGAGAGGTAATGAATGAATCTTCAAGAACATTGAAAACTAAACCATATTTAGATTTATTTAAATCCTTTCCCTCTCCAAAATCTGAAACAATAGTTCCTTGAACTGGCATCTGAATTGTTCTTTTTTTAGTTTTTTTAATTTTCTTTGGTTTTGATTTTACTCCCTTAACTAAATCATTTAAGTTTTTTGCTTTTTTCTTAAATTTTTTTTCCTTTTTTTTGAAAGCTTGGTCAACTTTCATTTTTTTCTGTAAAAAAGCCACTTCTTTAATTTTTTTTTCTAAGTTAAATAGCTTATTATTTAACCCTTTTTTTTTCTCTTTAAAAATTTTTTGCTTTTCTTCTAAATCTATTTCTAAGTCTTTAATTCCTTCTAAACCTAAAAAAAAATTATTTATGCTACTTTTAGTTCTATCTAAATAAAACTTTCTTAGGAGTTGTTTTGTAACGAAATCATCAGATTTTTCATGTATATTTTTAATTATGCTGTTGAATTGAGATAAATAAATATTTTCTCTCATTAAATAAACAAGGCTTTCAGCAATCTCTTCTTTATCTTCGATATACTGATTATAAATAAGTTGTTTTTGTTTATTTCTTTTTATATCAATGTTGATTTCTCGAAGATCTTTATTATTTTTTAAGATTTCATTATGTAGTTCTACTGTTTGCATCTTTAATTTACTCAGCTTAGCTTTTAGATCAAAATCTGCCTTTTGAGCATTAATGTAATTAAAGTTAAGTAAAATAATTAAACAAAAAATAAATTTCATTAGATTAGAGAATTTCCAGTCATTTCAGAGGGTTTTTTTATTTTCATAATTTTTAATATAGTAGGAGCAATATCAGCTAAACGACCTTTTTTTTTTTTTAAACTTAAATTTTCGCAAATGATAAAAGGGACTGGATTTATTGAATGACATGTAATTGGTTCAGATTTTAATATATCAAACATTTCATCTGCATTACCATGATCTGAAGTAACTATTAATGTGTAATTATTATTTGAACATTCTTTAAAAATTTTACCTAAGCAAATATCTACAGTTTCAACAGCTTTAATTGTTGCGTTTAGATCACCAGAGTGACCAACCATATCAGGGTTTGCAAAATTTACTACAATCAAATCATTAGACTTTTTTTGAATTTTTTTAATTAAACTTTCTGTCACTTCATATGCAGACATCTCAGGTTTTTTGTCGTAAGTTTCAATTCTGGGAGATGGAATCAGTATTCTTTGTTCCCCTTCAAATTCTCTTTCAACTCCTCCATTAAAAAAATATGTAACATGGGCATATTTCTCAGTTTCAGCAATTCGTAATTGTTTTAAACCTTTTTTAGAAATTACTTCTCCAAGTGAATTAACAATTTCAGGAGGTTGAAATAATGGTGTTATAAATTTTTTTAATCTTTTTGAATATTCAACCATACTTACTGGTGTATTAAATCTGCATTTTTTTTTTCTTGAAAAAAAATCAAAATTTTCTTCAAAAATTGCTGTCATAAACTCTCTTACTCTGTCAGCTCTAAAATTAGTTATGAAAAATCCATCTCCATCTAAAACACCCTTGTAGTCATTGAAATTCATTGGTTTAAAAAATTCATCTGTAATTTTTTTTGTATAACTTTTCTCAATTTCTTTTATATAATCTTTAGAATGAATTGAATCACCTTCAATAATTGCTCTATATGCGTTTTCAATTCTGTCCCATCGATTATCTCTATCCATCACATAGTATCTACCTGACACACTTACAATTCTGGCATTTTTATTTTTATTGATTTTTTTATGAAGAATTTTTAAGTTGTTTAAGCCAGAGAGAGGAGAGCTGTCTCTTCCATCTAAAACACAGTGAATTAGTATTTCCATACTAGAACTTGAAAAAACATCTAAAAGCTTAAAGATATGATCTTGATGACCATGAACACCTCCATCCGATAACATACCAAGAATATGAATTCTTTTGCATTCTCTTTTTATTAATTGAATGATTTTATTTTTCTCAAATTCTCCATTTTTAAAAGCATTATCTATTCTCATTATATCTTGCAGGAGAATTCTCCCAGCACCTATATTCATATGGCCAACCTCTGAATTTCCAAATTGTCCTATGGGAAGGCCTACGTCATTTTCTGAAGCACTTAACTTTAATGAGCCATATTTTTTTACAAGAAAATCAAAATTCTTTTTCTTAGATAAGTGGACAGCATTAAATTCATTTTCTGGTCCAATGCCCCAACCATCAAGAATACAAAGTAATACTTTCTTTTCCATTCTTTTACTTATGATAATTTGAGCCTTTAATTATTTCAAAAGCCCTATAAATTTGTTCCATTAACATTATCCTAATTAAAAGATGTGGCCATGTTTGTTTGCCAAATGAAATTGAATCATAATTACTTATAAAGTATTTATCTAGTCCAACATCACTTCCAATAACAAAACATAATTTTCTGAATCCATTAATCATTTTACTTTCAATCTCTTTTGAAAATTCTTTACTAGAGATTGCTCTTCCATTTCTGTCTAAAATAACAGTGTAATCATAGTCTTTTAAAAACTTAACTAATTGATTTTTTTCAGAAATAACTTTTTTTTCTTTTGGTAAATTCAATGTTTTTAACTCAATAATATTAATTTTTATTTTAACTCGGTCCTTGTATTGATTAAATATATCTAAAAAATCGGGTTTGTTTTTAATACTTCCAATACATAAAATATCAACTTGCATTATTATCCAAATTTCTTTTCATTGTAGTTACTGCTTTGCCAAATTTTCTCTAATGCAAAATGATCTCTAGTTTCAGGTTTGAAAACATTAAGTATAACATCTCCAAAGTCCACAATAGACCAGTCCGTTGACTTCAAGCCCTCGGTAGATATTATCTTTTTTTTATTATTTTTTATAAGTTTAGAGGTAATAGCATTAATATGTCTAGATGAGTTTCCGCTGACTATAATTAAATAGTCGGCTAAGGCACTTCTTTTCTTTATATCGATTACAACAATATCTAAAGCTTTAAGATCTTCTAATTCTTGAAGAATTTTTTTTAAAAATTTTTTTATAGAAGAATCTTTTTTCATTTTTTTCTAATTTGAGTCGAAGATTGAGAATTTAAGAAACCCGTTAGAAAAACCCACTTTGGTGGGCACATAAATTTTAATTTTTTTGCAAGTTTATTATTAATTCTTCGATTCCTAAAAAAACTTAAAGCCTTACTTCTATATAAGGATAAAGAGTAAGATGGACGATCAAAAATTGCAATGGGTATATTATAAAATATATTTCTCCATTCTTTCCATAGATGAAATGATTCTAAATTATCAATACCCATGAGCCAAATAAACCTTATATTAGGAAATTTTTTTTTTAAAAATTTAATTAAATCAATTGAAAATAAGTTGGCATCGTCTTTGATTTCTAAGATCTTAATTTTTCTTGAAGTTACAAATGTTTTCGTATTTGAAAGTCTTACTTCGTATTTCGAACTATTTTTCTTAAGAGGATTTTTTTTTGTTACAATCCACCAAACTTCGTCAAGACCAAGCTTTATCAAAGAAAAATTACTTATAAAAATATGTCCTGAATGAGGAGGATCAAAAGTCCCTCCTAAAATACCAATATTTTTTCTTTTCTTAAACAACTTAAGGTCTAATCTGGCCTGAGCCTCGAACTTTATATTTGAAACTTGTTAATTGTGAGACACCCACTGGCCCTCTAGCATGAACCTTTGATGTTGAAATTCCAATCTCAGCACCCATGCCAAATTCACCTCCATCTGCAAATTGTGTTGATGTGTTGTGCATTACAATACCACTATCTACATTTTTTAAAAAATATTCTACAACTTTGGGATCTTCCGAAAGAATTGCATCAGTGTGACCAGAACCAAAATTATTTATATGTTCAACAGCCTCTTGAACTCCATTTCTTATTGATTTAATAGAAACTATTTTATCGAGATATTCTGTTGCCCAATCCTTTTTTGTTGCTTTTTTTATCGAATTATCTAGTGAAACGACTTTTTCATCTCCTCTGACTTCACAATCTAGTTTTTTAAAAGAATTAATTATTTGTGGCAAATGAGATCTTAAAACCTCTTCATCAAATAAAATTGTTTCAGTAGCCCCACATATTCCTGGTCTTCTCATTTTAGCATTTACACTTACATTATTGCACAAATCGGGCTTAGCAGATCTATGAATATATGTATGACAAATTCCATCTAAATGTTTTATGACATGTACTTTACTTTCATTTGAAACTCTCTCAATAAGTGATTTCCCTCCCCTTGGAATAATAACATCAACATAATTACTCATCTTCAATAAAAAACCCACAGCTGATCTATCTTTTGTGGGAATATTTTGTAATGCACCCTCAGGAATCTTAAATTTTTTTAATGATTCATTTATTAATCTAACTATTAATGATGAAGATAAAAAACTTTCACTTCCTCCCCGAAGAATAAGGGTATTTCCTGATTTCAAACAAAGACCTGCTGCATCAGCAGCAACGTTTGGTCTAGATTCGTAAATTACTCCTATGACACCCAGAGGTATTGAAACCTTTTGAATTTGAAGTCCATTTGGTCTTGACCATTCTTCAATAATCTTTCCAACAGGGTCTTCAAGTTTGGAGATTTCAACAAGACCCGAACACATACCTTCAATCCTTTTATCATCTAAAATGAGTCTATCAAGAGTTGATGAAGTAAGCTTTTCTTTATTTTGTTGAACATCTTTTTCATTTTCATTAATGAGCATTTTTTTATTTTTTAGAATATTTTCAGCAGCATCAAGAAGTATATCATTTTTAGTTTTTGTATTTAAAGTTGAGACTAAGTAAGAGGCTTTTTTTGCTCTCAAGCCTAATTTATTAATGTCTTCTTCTGTAATAAGATTTTTATTCATTTAAACTAAGATTATCTCTATGAATAACTTCATCCGTTGCCAAGTATCCAAGTAAATTTTTTATATCAGATGTTTTTCTTCCTCTAATTTTTTCAATTTCTAAAGAATCGTAAAAACTTATACCTTTCCCAATTTTTTGTCCCTCCAAAGTCATAATTTCAATTATATCACCTCGATAAAATTTGCCAGAAATTTTTTTTATACCACTTGGCAATAAGCTTGCTCCACTTAATAATGCTTTCAAAGCCCCATCATCAACTAACACTCTACCTGCAACTTTTATCGTTCCTGCTAACCAATTTTTAAAACTTGAACCACTTTTTTTTGATGAAAGAAACCAGGTTCCTTTTTTATTTTTTAGATAGTTAGATATAGGATTGTTTGTCTTTCCAGAGCATATTAAAGTATTACAACCAAAACTTGAAGCTATTTCTGCAGCTTGAATTTTTGTTGACATTCCTCCTGAACCAAAAAAATTTGTTTCTCTTGAAGCCATATTTATAATTTTTTTATCTATTTTTTTTATTACAGGAATTAGCTTTGCTTTATTATTTTTTTTTGGGTTTTTATCAAAAAGTCCGTCAACATCACTTAGAAGTATTAGATTTTGAGCACCAAATATCTGAGCAACTCTAGAAGCTAATCTATCGTTATCGCCAAATTTCAATTCCTCGGTAGCAACTGTATCGTTTTCATTTATAATTGGTATAATATTGGAATTTACCAAAGTATTAATTGTTTCTCTGGAATTTAAACTTTTTTTTCTATCCTCAGTATCTGCAAAAGTAAGGAGTAATTGAGCTACTTTAATTTTTTTTTTTTTAAAAGATTTCATAAAGTTTTGCATCAAAATAACCTGGCCACATGCTGCACAAGCTTGTTTATGATTGATTTTAAGTTTTTTGTTTTTAAGATTTAGGTATTCTCTTCCTAATGAAACGGCACCTGAAACCACTAAAGCAATATCAATAGAATTTTTTTTCAAAATTAAAATATCTTTAAGTAAAGAATCAAGCCATTCAAAATTAAATTGTTTTTTTCTAAAAAGAAGAGAAGAGCCTATTTTAATTACAATTCTTTTTGAACTATTTATAGAAGGAATTAAATTCATTAAACTAACTTATTACGAATATACGATTTTAAATCCTCTATGCCAAATAAAGTATGACTAGATATACAAAAAATTTCAGATGATGTGATTTTTTTTATTAAACTAATTCTTTTTTTCTTTAATGCGTTATCTACTAAGTCACATTTGCTTAATAAGATAATTTCATTTTTATTTGGAATTTCTTTTCCATAATTATGTAGTTCTTTTCTTATAGTTTTATAATTTTCAATAAAATTATTATCCCCTTCAATTGAGACATCACACAAATGTATCAAAGTTTTACATTTTTCTATATGTGCCAAAAATTTTAATCCAAGTCCAATTCCCTCAGATGCCCCAAGAATAAGACCTGGGAGATCAGCAATAATTATGTCTTTTTCAAAAAACCTAAGCACACCTAGCTGGGGTTTTTTTGTTGTAAAAGGATAATTTCCAATATTTGGTTTGGCATTAGATAGTATTGATAATAAAGTTGACTTTCCTGAATTTGGCAAGCCTATTAAGCCAATATCTGCAATTAATTTTAGTCTAAGCCAAACCCAGAGTTCTTGACCTGCAAGTCCTTTTTCAAATCTTCTAGGAGCTTGATTAGTCGAAGTTTTAAAATTTATATTTCCTTTTCCTCCTTTTCCACCATCTGCAGCCAAATATATTTGCCCACTTTTTGAAAAATCTTTAAAAACAGTTTTTTTGTCCTCGCTAAGTATTTCTGTTCCAACTGGAACATTTATCATTAAATCTTTGCCATTAGCTCCAGTTTTTTTTTTACCAGAACCATTTTTACCATTTTCAGCTTTAAAATGTTGTTTATACCTAAAATCAATAAGTGTATTCAAATTATGCTGTGATTTAAAATAAATAGGTCCGCCCTTTCCACCATTTCCACCATCAGGGCCTCCGAATTCTATATATTTTTCTTTTCTAAAACTTGCGCAACCAGATCCACCATTGCCAGCTTTGATAAAAATTTTTGCTTCGTCAAGAAATTTCATAGTAGTCCATTACAGATTACCAAATTTATTTTTTTTCAACCACCTCAACAAAAGATCTTCCAAGAGCTTTCTTTTTAAAAGAAACGTATCCTTCTTTAATGGCAAAGATCGTATGATCTTTACCAATGGAAACATTTTTTCCGGGGTGATATTTGGTTCCTCTTTGACGAATAATTATGTTACCTGGAATTACTAGTTCACCACCAAATTTTTTAACACCAAGTCTTCTTCCCGCACTATCTCTTCCATTTCTAGTGCTCCCACCTGCTTTTTTATGTGCCATTATTATCACCTAACTTTTCCGAAGCCTTTGGCGAAGTTAATTTACTATCCTTTTGAGCTACCTTAGATTTAGACGTTCCAATCTCTAATATTTTAATCAAGGTTAAGTCTTGTCTGTGTCCCAATTTTCTTCTGTAATTATGTCTTCTTTTTTTCTTAAAAACTATAATTTTTTTATCTCTTATTTGGTCAACAACTTTACCCTTAACAAAAGCATTCTGAACATTAGGGGAACCAACAATTAATCCACCATTTTGATCCTTGAGAAACAAAATTTTGTCAAAAACAATTGAATCATCTTTTTTACAAGACTGCTTTGGGAGCTTAATAAAACTCCCAACTGAAACTTTGTATTGCTTACCTAATAATTCAAAAATTGCAAACATAAATAATCCAGATTAATGTGATTTTTTATACAACTTACAAACAAATAATGAAAGAACTATTTAAGAAAATTTTATATTTAAGTAAAATGTATTGTTATAAATCTTTTTTTTTGTTAACTTTCAAAATTCAAAGAGCATAAGTGTATGTCTAATATTGTAATTGTTGCAGCTAAAAGAACCCCAATTGGAAAATTTATGGGAAGTTTGTCCGGCTTTTTATCTCATGAACTTGGAAGATTTTGCATTGATGCTGTAATTGATCAATCTGGAATAAAGAAAGAACAGGTTGATGAAATTATTTTAGGTCAAGTTTTGTCTGGAGGTTCAGGTCAAAATCCAGCAAGACAAACAGCAATACTCTCTGAAATACCAATTGAAAAAAGTGCATTAACAATTAATCAAGTTTGTGGTTCAGGATTAAGAGCAATTTCACTTGGAGCACAATCAATTATGACTAATCAATCTGAAATTGTTATCGCTGGAGGCCAGGAATCTATGAGTAATGCACATCATACCATTAATATTAGAAACGGTCTTAAGATGGGTGATGGTAAGCTTAAAGATAGCATGATTGTTGATGGTTTATGGTGTGCAATGAATAACTACCATATGGGTACAACAGCCGAAAATATTGCGGAGAAATATAAAATTACGAAAAAAAACCAAGATGAGTTTGCTACAAATTCTCAAAATAAAGCAGAAAATGCTCAAAAAAAAGGTTTTTTTAAAGAAGAAATAGTTCAAGTTAAGATAAAAAAGAAAAAAGAAGAAATTATATTTAGAGACGATGAATTTCCAAGACATGGAACAACATTTGATAAAATCAATGCCTTGAAACCTGTATTTAAAGATGATGGTACTGTTTCAGCAGGAAATGCATCTGGGCTTAATGATGGTTCTGCGGTTGTATTATTGATGTCAGAAAAGAAAGCCTCGGATATGAATATTAAACCACTGGTAAGAATAAAATCATGGGCATCTGTTGGTGTAGACCCTTCAATAATGGGAATAGGACCTGTTCCAGCAGTAAAAAAAGCATTAAGTTTAGCTAATTGGAAATTGGAAGAATTGGATTTAATTGAGGCCAATGAAGCATTTGCAGCACAATCAATTGCAGTTTCAAATGAGCTTGGATGGCCGATGGAAAAAGTTAATGTAAACGGAGGAGCAATCGCACTAGGGCATCCAATTGGTGCATCTGGATCCAGAATCTTAGTTACATTGATTTATGAGATGATTAGACAAAACAAACAAAAAGGAATAGCTACACTGTGTATAGGTGGAGGGCAAGGTATAGCTATGTGTATTGAAAGGATATAACATGAGTAAAACTGCTATTGTGACTGGCGGAACAAGAGGTATTGGTGAGTCAATTTCAATCAAGCTTAAAGAACAGGGTGTAAATGTTATTGCTAATTATGCAAGTAATGATGATGCAGCTAAGGATTTTAGTAACAAAACAGGTATTCAAGTAATGAAATGGGATGTCAGTAAATATGAAGAGTGTAAAAAAAATGTGGAGAAATTATACTCCGAATTCGAAAACATCGATATCCTAGTAAACAATGCTGGCATCACAAAAGATGCCCCACTCCATAAAATGCCTCCAGAAAACTGGAAAAAAGTAATTGAAGTTAATTTAAATTCCGTTTTTAATATGACATCATTAGTTATAAATAAAATGAGAGAAAAAAATTCTGGAAGAATAATACATATATCTTCAGTAAATGGACAAAAGGGACAATTTGGTCAAACTAATTATGCAGCTACAAAATCTGCTATATTAGGTTTTTCAAAATCACTTGCTTTAGAAAGTGCATCAAAAGGTATAACTTCAAACGTTATTTGTCCAGGTTACATTAATACTGAAATGGTTGCTGCAATACGAGAGGACATTTTAAATAAAATAATTGATACTATACCGAATAAAAGACTTGGAAATTCAGAAGAAATTGCTGAAATGGTATGTTATTTAGCTTCTGAAAAGGGAAGTTATATTAATGGTTCTGCAATTTCAATAAACGGTGGACTGTGGATGGATTAAAATTCGTCCTTCATTTTTCTCAAAAATTTGAAATTCTCTTTGTCTGATTTAAATTCAAAGCCGAGCTTTTCAAAATATTCTCTTTCATTAAATTTCAGAAATGGATTTAGTTTTTTTTCTTCAGCTAAAAGTGAAGGAATAGTAGGTTTATTATTTTTTCTTTTTAGTTTTATATCTAATATTTTTTTTTTAAGTGATGGACATTTCATGTCTAATTTTTTTGCAAAATTTGCATTTGATTCTGTGTATTCATGACCACAAAAAATTTTTGTAGAATCTGGCAACGACTTTATTTCGAGTAAAGATGTTGCCATCTGATCCGGTGTTCCTTCAAACAATCTACCGCATCCGATTGAAAATAATGTATCTCCGCAAAATAAAGAATCATCTTGCCTAAAATAAAAACCAATATGGCCAATTGTGTGACCTGGAAGGTCAAGAACTTCAAATTGAGAGTCACCAATAAAAAATATTTCTCCTGGTTTTAAAGTTATATCAATTTCTGGGATTCTTTCTTTATCATGAAAATTTCCAATTATCTTACATCTGGGGAATTTCTTTTTTAATTCAAAGTTTCCTCCAACATGATCATGATGATGGTGAGTAATTAAAATAAAATCTACGGATATCTTTCTTTTTTCCAGAATCGAAATTAAAAACTTTGCATCTGCAGGGTCAACAAGACCATAAATACCAGTTTTTTTATCTTTGATTAGGTACGTATAATTATCCTTTAATATTGGTATTATTGTGGTTTCAATCATATTTATTTTAATGTTTCTTAGAAATACAGAATACAACCTGGTAGGCCAATAAATTTTTTAAAAAATTACTTTTCATTTCAAAACCGTTCTCATTTAAAAGAATAAAATTTTTTATATTTATTTTTTCATTTTTACAAAAATTAATAAAATCATTGCAAGAACAAAGATGAATATTTGGTGTATCAAACCATTCAAAAGGAAGTATTTTATTTTTTGGCATTAGACCGTTAAATAAAAAATCTTTTCTAACTTTCCAAAATCCAAAATTCGGGAACGATATTATAGCTCTTTTTCCTATTCTTATTAAATTGTGTATTACCTTATCAGGGTATATCATAGCTTGAATAGTTTGACTAAGAATTACAGTTGAAAAAGCATTAGATGGATAATCACTTAAATCAAAATTTGCATCTCCTTGAATAACAGACAAACCTTTCTTTACGCACTGATTAACACCATTTTGTTTTAGCTCAATACCTCTGCAACTTACATTTTTAGTCTTTGATAAAAAATCGAGTAGTTTACCATCTCCACATCCAACATCTAAAACTTTTTCTTCTTTTTGAATAAGCTTAGCTATAACAGATAAATCATTTCTTAAATTATTCTTCATAGTTTCATAGTTTTTATTTGTCCATCTAAAAAACCTTTTAAAATAGAATGAAATTCAGGTTCTTTAAGTAAAAATGCATCATGTCCTTTGTCAGTTTTAATTTCTACAAAGCTTACCATCGCACTAGAACTATTTAATGATCTAATAATTGTCTTTGTCTCTGAAGTTGGAAAAAGCCAATCTGATGTAAAAGAAAAAAAACAAAATTTCACATTACTATTACTAAAAATCTTTGCGAGTCCTCCTTTATTGATAGACAAATCAAAATAATCCATT
>MDTE01082613.1_pt1 | contig 13919 bp, 15 predicted proteins | sample 811231 | NCBI WGS metagenome assembly MDTE01 (sample SAMN05326651, study PRJNA326480) | marine metagenome | isolation source: seawater | place: Indian Ocean: Red Sea | collected 2010
ATATATAGGATATTATATTAAAGTTGCGAGATGTTAACCTAACGCAGTGTAATTTTATATATTTTTGAGGAAAATTGTGGAATTTAACTTATTCAAAACTGCCAGAGGCTTGTTTTCTAATGATCTTTCAATAGATCTTGGAACTGCTAATACCCTTATTTATACCAAAGATGTTGGTATTGTGCTTAATGAGCCTTCAGTTGTAGCAATAAGAGAGTCTAGAGGTCAAAAAACAGTAGTCGCAGTTGGTGCTGAAGCAAAGAAAATGCTTGGAAGGACTCCTGGAAATATTAATGCAATTAGACCACTATCAGATGGAGTTATTGCTGATTTCCAAGTTACTGAGAAAATGCTTCAACATTTTATTGCTTCTGTTCACGAGCAAAGATTCATTAAACCTAGTCCAAGAATTTTAGTTTGTGTTCCATGCAGATCTACCCAGGTTGAAAGAAGAGCCATAAGAGAATCAGTCCTAGGTGCTGGTGCAAGAGATGTGAAACTTATTGAAGAGCCAATGGCTGCAGCAATAGGAGCAGGTTTGCCTGTTGAAGAAGCTAGCGGAAGCATGGTAATAGATATTGGTGGTGGAACATCCGAAATTGCAATACTTGCTCTAAATGGAGTTGTTTACGCAGAATCAGTAAAAATTGGAGGAGATAAAATGGATGAGTCTATTGTTTCTTATATTAGAAGAAATTATGGATGCGTCATAGGAGAATCAACTGCAGAAAAAATAAAACAAACAATCGGATGTGCATCCGAAGACTCAGAAAGAGAGGAAATGATGGTTACTGGCAGGAACTTAGCAGAGGGTATACCTGAAACATTTAGTCTTTCTAGTGATCACGTCTATGATGCTATGAAAGATCCCCTTAATGGAATAATTCGAGGAATTAGAGACGCTTTAGAGCTCTCTCCTCCGGAGCTATCTGCAGATATTGCAGAAAGAGGTATTGTTTTAACTGGAGGAGGAGCGTTGTTAAGAGATTTAGATAGACTAATTTCATCTCAAACTGGAATACCAGTTATTATTGCTGAGGATCCCTTAACATGTGTTGCAAGAGGTGGCGGCCAAGCATTGGAAATTATTGACAAATACAATATAGATCTATTGTCCACTGAATAGTATGGCAAGATTGCCTGATAGATCATCAAGATTTATATTGATATCAACTGTCATTGTTTGCTCAATAATTTTATTTATAGATTTTAGACTTGGTGCATTTAAACCTGTACAAAACTTTTTTAACTCGTCCTCAATTTTTATCCAAGTATTTTCTAGAGAGATTGTTTTTAGTCCTGTATATAATTCAGTCTCAAGCATTTGGAGCACTAAAAAGGTTAAAGAAGAGAGTGAAAATTTAAAACAAGAACTAAATAATCAATTAATTGAGAATTACATTATTTCTAATAAAGAGATTTTAGATAGAAACATTTTTTTTGATTATACATATTTAGAGGAAATAGAATCGAAATTAATTCCTGCAAAAGTTGCAAGGTTTGATGTAAATCAATATCTCTGCTGCGATAAGCACAGAATGTTCCTATCATCTGAAACATCCTCAGAAATAAATTCTTTTAATGTAGTAATAAATTACAAAGGCATAGTAGGCCAAACAATTAAAATAAATAAAAGCCTTTTCGAAGTCATTTTATTGAGTGATAAAGCTCATAGAATGCCAATACAAGATGAAAATGAATTTTATTGCGAGGCTAGTGGTCTTGGGCTACCTAAGAAAATATTTTGTGACGTAGATTTAACTCTGGGTGAAAGAAAGTTCGAATTAAACCAGAAATTTTTTTCATCTGGATTGGGAGGCATTTATCCAAAAGGGATTGAAATTGGAAATATTTACGAAATTCGGAATCTTTCTCCTAAAAAGTTAAGGATAATTATTGAGCTTAATGCAGACCCTCTTGCTTCAAATTATTTTGGGGTAATCCAGTAATGAAAGTATCACAATTAATATTTTTGACTGTAATTTTTATTATTCTTAGTTATATTGATACAAAGTTTAATTTATTCCTGATAAATTTTTATTTAGTTTCAAATATAACTTATTTATTTCTTTGCTACTTATGTTTCAGGAATCCTCAAAAAATCAATTCCTTAATGGGCGCATATTTTGGTTTCATAATAGATCTTCATCAAAATATATTTTTTGGTCTTCATGCAACGCTATTTACATTAACAATTCTAATAATTAACTATAACTACTATAGGTTAAGAATGTTTTCGAGTCTTCAAATAACAATCACTTTTAGTTTTTTTGCCGCCTTTTTCGTTGGTTTCAAGAGCATCCTTCTAACAACGATGAATTTTCAGTATTTAGTTATCTTTTTGAGTTTTTTCTCTGCTTTTTTTACATATTTGTTAATCCCACATCTTGGTAAATATTTAATTAAGAGTAATCAGTTATAAGATATGAAAAATAATCTAACATTAAGGCTATCGCTACTCATTCTCACACCTCTTATCCTAATTTCATTAAGTTATTTCCTCTTTTTAACTAGACCTGAGCTTTTTACTAAAAGCTTCGAAAAATATGTATATCAAGATTACTCTATTATTTTTGAGGAAGTAGTTACAAATAAAAATCCTTTATACCCAGAATTAACATTTAAAAATATTCTTCTAAAAGATAAAAAGGGAATTGTTAGTATTGACAGACTTACGGTGGGTATAAACCTTTTAGGATATTTTTTTGATGATATTAAAAGACTTAAATACTTAAAGGTATATGCCACCGAAATTAAAACAGAAGATTATATTAATTTACTTCCAGAAAACTCTGTTGCACTAAAAAAAAATCTTCTTAACATTATCGATGATGGCAATATTGATGAGCTTTATTTAGAGTTTATTGAAGGAGCCAATATTAACATCAATAACGAATTAATAATTTCAAAAGCGACTATTAACATTGCTTCTGAGAGAAAGCTAACAGCAAACAAAGTCTTTGTAACTGCGAATAATCGTGAAGTTAAGATAAGATTAGAGCAGGGCTCATTTGAAAATCTTCCATATGATGAAATTTCTGGTTTTTTGGATATAGACTCAATGCAACTCCGATATATTTCTCATCATAAATCTATAAATGATTATGCTGAAAATATTCTCCCACTCGGAGTTCTAAATTTTAAGAATGACATTCAGTTATATACATCGGGATTTATTGATTTTGCTAGCAATAAAAATAAAAATTTTGGCTTTATAAGTTTTCAAGATCTCTCAGAAATAAAATATTTCGAAGACGGATTTAATATTAAGACTGACATATTTATTGAAGACTTCAACAAAGTATTTTCCCAAAACTACATATCGTTTAATGACTTTGAGATAAATCTTTTTCTCTTAGGAAATGAGGTGCAAAACTCATCCTCTTTCAGATTTTTTTCAGATAAACAAACTGGCATTGATTTGTATGGTAAGTTTAATGATGGTTATCTTGAATTAGCCTTCAATAGCGATAATTATAAAGGTTCTCTTGTAAGAGATAGCTCAGGTTTTTTTAGAATTAACCTTTTTGATTCTAATATTGATCTTAATCTTAATAGTTCTGAAAAAGAGACTTTCGTCCTACCAAACCTCAAGTTTAGATTTACAGGTGAGAATTTAGGACTTAATGGAGCTAAATTTGATTCTATTGATTTTTATTACTTAAAAAATGGGAATTTATTGACATTAAATAATATAAAAGTTCAAAGTGATTTTCTTAAAATTTCTGATTTTGAGGACGAGACAGCTTATTTTTCAATAGATACTAATCAAGATTTTTATAAAATTAAAGGCTCATATGAATTTAATGATATTAAAAATTCTTTAAAACTTAAAAACTTCCCTTCAATAAATTATCTAAAATCGAATATTAATATTCAGTGGAATAATTTTTTTGAACTTAGAAATATAGAAGGAAGTTTAGATTTCCTAGCAAAGGATTTTCAAATTAATCAAAGAAATCCAAATTCTGCCTTATTAAATTTAGTTGGCTTATTGAATATACCATCATTTTTTGACGGCTATGACGGATCATCCACAGAAGACTATCTAAAGTTTAAAAGAGGAAGTGGCAGTATAGTTTTCTCCAAAAAATATGGAAGAATTGCTAATGAGTTTTCGTTTGATGCTGATTTTGGAAATATGGATTGGAATGGATTTATAATTAAAGATGAAGACGGCTCTTTCAAGGAGCTAGATTTAGACCTCTCTTTAAAATTAAATATTCAAGAAAACATTCCTTGGTATGCTGCTATTTTTGGTGGCCTTGGAGTTGCAGCAGGAACAGCTATTATTGGAAATGTCTTCGAAGATCAAATTGATGAAATTGCAACCATAGATTATTCAGTGAAAGGGCCGCTCAATTCTCCAGTTTTAGAAAGGTTAGAGTAAAAATATTGTTGCCAGGCCTAAGAAAGAGACGAAGCCAACAACATCGGTTACTGTAGTAACTATAACACTGCCAGCAATGGCTGGATCCTGATTTAATTTTCTTAAAAAAATTGGTACAAATACTCCTGCAATAACAGAGCTTAAAAGATTTATTATCAACGCAGCAGCAATCAATATTGCAAGAACTAGTTGACCAAACCATAGATAGGTAACAAAACTAATTATCAGAGACAAAATCATTCCATTCAAGATTGAAACAGCTAGTTCTCTTTTAAACAACCATCCAAGATTTGAATTTGAAATTTGCTCTAAGGTTAAACCCCTTAAAACAATTGTTAAGGTCTGAGTTGCTGCAACTCCTCCCATACTAGCAACAATTGGCATCAAAACTGCAAGATATACTATTTTGTCAATTGCATCTTGAAAAATATTTATTGCTAGAGCTGCTACAAATGCTGTAAAGAGATTAAGACCAAGCCAAATAATTCTTCTTCGTGCAGCTCTTGCTGGAGGTGAAAACGTGTCTTCAGCAATTCCAGTCATGCTCAAAAAGTTTTGATCTGCATCTTCGATAATAACATCTACTACATCATCAATAGTTATTCTGCCAATAAGTTCATTTTTATGATTTACAACCGCAGCAGAAATTAAATCATTTTGTTCAAAAAACTTAGATACTTCTTTATCAGACTCAGTAACCTTAAAAGAATGAGGTTTTTCATTCATTATATCCGACACTTTGAGATTTGGATCTGAGCTGATAATCTTCGAAATCTCAAGCTCACCAATGAAATTATTATTTTTAGAGACCACAAACAATTTATCTGTATTTTCTGGAATATCACCAATTGATCTTAGGTATTCTAGAACTAAATTAAGGGTAGAATCCTTTTGAACACTTATAATATCGTTATTAAGCAAGCCACCCGCAGAATCCTCAGGATACTCCAAAACTATCTCAACCCTTTCTCTATCTATTTTAGTCATTTTAGAAAGAAGGAAACTTATTCTCTGCTGCGGAAGGTTCTGAAGAATATCAACCATCTCATCTAGTTCAAGATTTTGAACTAAGCCTAGTAACTCTTCATTTGATATTTCTGTAAATAAATCCTGTTGAATTTCTTCGCCCAATTCGCTCAGCACGTCAGCTTCATTCGATTTATCCATAATTGACCAAATTATCTTTCTTTGCTCTGAGGGAGTTGATTCAAGACAATGAGCAATCTCATGTGAGTCCATTTTGGAGAGAATTTTCTGTATTTGAGTGAATTTATCTTCTGATTTTTTGCTTAATATCTCAAAAATTTTTTCTTGATTGTAGGTTTCCATCAATCAAAAACTGTTCCAAAGTATTCTTCTTTTATCAGCGAGCTATTTATAAGATAATCTTTTTCACCTTGATCAAGGACACGCCCATCTTTTATGACAATTGAATAATTACATATATCTATAGTTTCTCTTAGATTATGATCAGTTATTAAAATACTAATACCTTTGTTAGAGAGACTCTTTAAAACATTCTTGATATCATCAATAGCCAAAGGATCAATACCAGCAAAGGGCTCATCTAAAAGTATTAGTTTTGGTTTTGAGGCTAAACATCTTGCTATTTCGACTTTCCTTCTTTGACCACCTGATAATACATAACCCATTGAATCCTCAATAGACTCAAGACTAAACTCTTTGATCGTATTTTGATAAAAATCAGTAAGTTCCTCTTTTTTAAAGAAATTTTTTTCCGCAACGCCCAAAATATTTGATTTAACTGACAGGTTTCTAAATATTGATGGTTCTTGAGGTAAATAACTCATTCCAACTTCAGCTCTTTTATGTGGAGGAATCATCGTTATATTATTGTTTTCAAGAAATACTTCTCCGCTATCTATTTTTATCAATCCTAAGATTGAATAAAAGGTTGTTGTTTTACCAGCGCCATTTGGACCCAAGAGTCCAACAATTTGACCCTCTGAGATATTGAAAGAGATTTCACTAATAATTTGCTTATTTTTTATGGACTTTGATATATTTTTTACTCTTAGGACATCCATATCAATTAATTTTAAGCTCTTCAGAAGCCATATTAAATTTAATAATCTTACCTTTTATTTGCGAATTCTTATCTTCTATTAAAACACTTCCAGAAATTTCTATCTCTTTATCTTTTATGAAGACAGAACTTGAAAAACCATTGTAATTATTATCTTTGGTGCTTATTTTAAATTTTACAGGCGACCCTATAATTTTGATAAGGTTCAAATCTCGATTATATTCCGCAACTTCTCCAAATATTTCAAAAGAATCTGACTGAAAAATGACATTATTCTTAAATTCTATCTTTCCTTCCTTAATATCTATATTATCTGAGGAAATATCTATTTTTTCTGAAATATCTATGGTCATTTCAGCAGCATTTAGGAATCCAAAAATAGAAATAACGAAACCAATAAGAAATGTCTTTTGCATAAAAATTTAAAAACTAACATGTGTATAATAATGCAATGTCGCACCTAAAAAGAAATTTATTAGTCTTATTTTTATTTTTTTCATCACCAACATTTACAGATATTAATAAGAATCCATTTGAGCTAATAGATTCCAAATCACAAGAAATGGTATTTGTTTTAACTGAAGAAAATGAATTATTCAATACCAATCCAGAACTGTTCAAGAATAAAATAAAAAATATCTTTGAGCCCTTGATAGATTTTAATAGAGTTAGTGCAAGTGTAATGGGAAAAAAATATTATTTGAGCGCAACCGAAGAACAAAGAGCTCAATTTATAGAAATTTTTAAGTTTTCACTTCTCGATACCTATGCAGAAACTCTTGCTCAATGGGGAGATGCAAAAATAATTACTGATTTTTCTTATGATGAGAGAAAAAATAAGATTGTAAGCGTTAAGCAGAACTTACAAACCACTAATAATGTATATCCAATAATTTACAAACTTAGGGAATATAAAAATGGAACATACAAAATAGTAAATATAATAATTAACGGAATCAATCTTGGACAAACCTTTCATAATCAATTTCAAGCACTTGCTGTAGAAAAGAATGAGAATATTTCATCAATTATCGGTGAATGGAAATCGGATGCTTTTATTGATGGATAACACTCAAATACAAGAACTTATTAAATCTTATTTAGATGACGTCTCTGACTTAGATGTTAGCGGCAGGGATTGTAATTTTTCAATAAAAATTGTTTCAAAAGATTTTACAAATATGAGTATTCTAGAAAGACATAAAAAAATAATGAAATTATTTTCAAATCTTCTTCAATCTGGTGAATTGCATGCAATCAGTTTAGATTTAAAGGCACCAAGCGAGGTCTAATTGGAAAAATTATTAATCAAAGGTGGAAAAAGTCTTTCGGGCGAGATTGACTGTTCAGGTGCTAAGAATGCTGCTTTGCCTGTAATTGCAGCATCAATTCTTTCATCTAATGATATAACACTTAAAAATCTTCCTTATCTTCAAGATATTACTACGATGTTCGAACTCATAGGTTCAATGGGGGCAGATATTTCACTAGATGAAAGAATGAATTTTAGGCTCAATACATCTAACCTTTCTAATCTTGAAGCAAGATATGAGCTTGTAAAAACTATGCGGGCTTCCATTTTAGTTCTTGGATCAATGGTAGCTAAATATGGATATGCGAAAATTGCATTACCCGGTGGCTGTGCAATTGGCAGTCGTCCAGTAAACTATCACCTTAAAGCTCTGGAAAAGCTTGGTGCAGAGATATCACTGAATAACGGATATATTGAGGCAAAATCTAAAAAACTTATTGGAGCTGATATTGAGTTCGAGGGAGTTACCGTCACTGGTACAGAAAACCTAATGATGGCTGCTACACTAGCTGAGGGGAAAACAACTTTAACTAATGTTGCGAAGGAACCAGAAATTTCGGATTTAGCAGACTTTTTAAACTCAATGGGAGCAAAGATTTCTGGTGCAGGAACAGATGAGATTACAATCAAAGGTGTAAAAGAGTTAAAAGGTACGACGTTTAAAATTCCCGCAGACAGAATTGAGGCGGGCACATATCTTGTTGCAGCAGCTCTAACGAATGGAAAAATAACAGTCAAAAAAATAGATTCAAACAGAATGGGCGCAATTATAGAAACACTTCAAAAAGCAGGAGCTGAGGTTAATTTAAGTGAGGATTCTATTTCATTGGATATGAAGAATAATACTCTGAACCCTGTTGACATTATTACAGCTCCATTTCCTGGATTTCCAACAGATATGCAAGCTCAGTTTACTGTTTTAAACTGCATCGGACATGGAAATTCTTATGTAAAAGAGACTATATTTGAAAACAGATTTATGCATGTTCAGGAGCTCAATAGAATGGGTACTGATATTACAATTAATGGAACTACTGCATTTATCAATGGAGTTGAATCTATTTCTGGAGCTCAAGTAATGGCAACAGATTTAAGGGCATCGGCAAGCTTGATACTTGCTGGATTAGTAGCAAAAGGAGAAACTATTGTAGATAGGATTTATCATATCGATAGAGGTTATGAAAGAATAGAAGAGAAATTATCTAATCTCGGTGCAGAAATAATAAGATTACCTAATTAGATGCAATAGTTTTAACTAAAACTTTTCTGTTACTATTTTTTTCGTAAATCTCAAAAATTATCTCATCACCCGGTAAAGTTAATTTTAAAGCTGTGGTCAAATTTACCCATGTAGCTGGTAAGTCATTTATTTTTAATATTATATTTCCCTCTGAAACTCCATTTAGCTCAAGTGGATTTGCAATACCAGATGTATTATCAATTTTTATAATACTTAAAGCTGATACTAAATTGTTGTCTAGATTTAATCTTATCTGCCTGACCTGAAAGTCGCCAATCCATGAATTCCTCAACTTCCCAAACTTTATCAGTTCAGAAGCAACCTGAATTACTTTCTCAGATGGAATGGCAAAACCAATACCTGAGTAAGTTCCAGTTTTAGAATATATACTTGAATTAATACCAATTAAATTTCCTTCTTTATTTAGCAATGCACCTCCAGAGTTTCCTGGGTTAATCGCTGCATCAGTTTGAAGTAATTCCAAATAGGGGTTTCCATAATCTCTTCCAGTTGCGCTAATGATGCCACTTGTTACAGTCTTTCCAACACCAAATGGATTTCCAATGGCAAGGACTTCATCCCCAACTCTTATGTTGCTTGATTCTGCTGACTCAATAGGGTTTAAACCCTCAAAACCATTAATTTTTAGGACTGCAATGTCTGAATATTTATCAGCACCAATTAATACTGCCTCCGTAATTTCTCCATCATTAAATTCCACAAATACAGATCTTGCATTGGTTAATATGTGGGTATTGGTTACGATGTGACCTTCTTTTGAGAATATTACTCCAGAGCCTACTGCATTTCTGGTTGCATTAATTCCTCTGCTGCTGATAAATATATTGACCACTGATGATGAGGCTTTTTCAGCTGCATGTGACAAATCATTTTGTGAGCCATTTTTATAACCAGCATCGAATAAAACTATACCAATAAATACGGCAAATATAATACCGCTGATGATAAACTTATAATTTCCCATTTATAAAAAGTATGTATCAGACTATTTTAAAGAAGTTTTCAGAAGATGGCATTTTTTTAAATGACGAACAGGACAATTTTCTAAAGATTTTTGAAAAGAATCTTCCTAAAAAGAGCTTTTTTTATGGTTTGTTTAACAAAAAACAAATAAAAGGTTGTTACGTATATGGTGATGTTGGAAGGGGGAAAACTATGATCCTAAATTCAATATTTAGAGAAATTAAGCATACTAAATGTTCATTTCATTTCATTGAGTTTATGAAATTTATCCATTCCGAGCTTAAGTTAATTAGAAATAATAAAGACCCATTAGAAAAAATTTCGAGAAGAATAGCTTCAAAGCATAAAGTACTTTTTATTGATGAGTTTCAAGTTGAAGATGTGTCAGATGCAATGATAATTGGGAAACTTTTAAATTTATTATCAAAAATGAATGTTTTCATAATGCTCACATCAAATGCAAAGATAGAAAATCTTTATAAAAATGGACTCCAAAGAGACAAATTCATTAAACAAATTAAAAAGCTAGAAGAGAGCTTTGTTGTATATGAATTTATTGGAGACAAGGATTATAGATTAATGAATATAAATTTAAATTCTTCAAGCAATGGAAAAGAACTTAGCCAAGATCAAATCTTTGAGTTTATTAAGAAAAACTTCAACTTTATCGGCGACCTTAATAAGGATCTTAGAATAAATGATAGAACTTTTACTTGTAAAGGTAACACTAAAGACTTCATTTGGCTTTCATATAAAGATTTTTTTAGGCAAAATTTAGCAATCTCTGACTTCTTGTTAATTTGTAAAGATTTTGAATGGTTTTTTATCGATGATTTTGAACAAAATGACGATTATGGTAAGGATATAATTAGAAGGTTTATCGGATTTATTGATATTGCCTATATTGAAAAAGTAAAAATTAAGTTCTTTATTAACGTTGATGATATAAGAAGCCTATATACCGGAGATGAGCTCTCATTCTTATGGGACAGAACTGTAAGCAGACTTGAAGAAATGCAAAATTTTAATGATAAATAAGTTATAAAAATTATTGATTAAATATCTCTTAACCTTTAATATTCATCCACACAAAATATTGATATGAAAACATTTAGCTTAAAAAGTACTGAAGTTGTTAGAGATTGGGTCGTATTCGATGCCTCAGACAAAGTTTTGGGTCGTTTTGCAACGAAAATTGCAGATAAACTCAGAGGTAAAGATAAGCCAACATTTACTCCGCATGTTGATGGTGGCGATTTTGTAGTTGTTATAAATGCAGACAAGGTTAAAGTTACCGGAAATAAAGCAGAACAAAAGAAATACTACAAGCATTCGTTATATCCTGGAGGACTCAAAGAAAAGTCATATAAAGAACTTCTAGAGAGCAGTCCTGAAAGAATTATTGAAAATGCTGTAAAGGGGATGCTACCAAAAAATAAGTTAGGAAAATCGATCATTAAAAAATTAAAGATTTATAGCGGTTCAAACCATCCTCATGAATCTCAAAACCCAACTGAATGGAATCCAAAAATATGAGTAGCGAAAGACTTTATGCAACTGGCAGAAGGAAAACATCCTCAGCCAGAATATATTTATCTCAGGGAGAAGGTTCAATAATAGTTAACAACAAAGAGCTTTCCGAATATTTTGGAAGAGAAGTGGCCCAAATGCTCGTTAAGCAGCCATTGGAGCTTTGTAACTTAGTTGATAAAGTTGATATAGTTGCAAAAGTAAAAGGCGGAGGTAGTTTTGGCCAAGCAGGTGCAATCAGACATGGTATTTCTAGAGCCCTTTTACTTCTTGATGAAGAACTGAGACCACAACTAAAAAAAGCAGGTTTTCTTACAAGAGATTCAAGAAAAGTTGAGCGAAAAAAGCCTGGGTTAAAGAAGGCAAGAAAGAGCTCACAATTCTCAAAAAGATAAATATAATTTATTATTAAAATGTGCTTCCAATAAGTATGTTTTTGTATTATATTGTGCGTACTCTGAAAACGTATATAAGGAAGTATATGGGTACAATTAATAAAATAAACCTTCATATTAAAGGGCTTTTAAGCAATTCCACATTTTTTAATTATCCAAACTTATCCGTCTATTTTATTATCATGAGTACCTTAATCTTTACATGTGGGTACAATCTTGATTTATATTTACCATCTTTATTAAAATGACAGAAATTACAGAAAAATATCTAACTCTAAGAGGAGTTAATAATGATATTTATTTCTTTCAAAAAAGAGTAAGTGAAAAAGTTTCAGATTTAATTGGAACAAGATTCGTCAAGGTATCACTTAGAACTAAAGACCTCATCGAAGCTATTTCAACCAGAGATGAGCTAGTAGAAGCATTAAATGCACTTGAGAATTTTGATAAATCAGATATTAGTGATCACTTTAAGAGTATATTGGACAGGTTTGGCATCTCTATTTTAAAAGAAAATAAAGAATCTCATACAAGTTTTGAACCTGATCAAGGAAGAAGAAAGGTTCTGATTGGACTTACTGCAGGCTTTGCAGCAGCTGGTATTGCTTTTGCGGCTACTCCGTTTGTAACAACTTGGAATCCAAGTGCAAGGGCTAAAGCAATTGGATCTGCGGTTAAGATTGATGTTTCTAAAATGATGGTTGGTCAGCAGATTCAAGTTTCATGGAGAAAGCAGCCGATATTGATTATCAGGCATTCGCAATCAGCATTGTCTGGTTTGGCCTCAGTGACATCTAAACTTGCTGATCCAAATTCTGACACTATTGATGAACCATACAAAAATATTAATGCAACTAGATCCTTAAGTTCTGAATATTCTGTGCTTTCTGGTGTTTGCACTCATTTGGGATGCTCGCCTAAATATTATCCTGAGGTTGAACCCAAGCCATGGGATTCTTCTTGGAAAGGTGGTTTCTTTTGTCCATGTCATGGTTCAATGTTTGATTTAGTAGGCAGAGTTTATAAAGGTGTTCCTGCACCGACAAATTTAACTGTACCTCCCCATTTCTTTGAGGGGAGTATTTTAACAATTGGAGAAGAAGCATAATGGTAACTAAAGTTCTAAACTGGATTAACTACAGACTACCCATAATTAATACATTTGAAAGGCATCTTTCTAAGCATCCCGTCCCAAAAAAAGTTAACTTTTGGTATCTTTTTGGAGCTCTTGCTTCAATTGTCCTTATACTTCAAATAGTTACAGGAATCTGGTTAATGATGCCATATTCAAACACTGAAGAAGGTGCATTTGCATCGATTGAATATATTATGAGAGATGTTGATTATGGATGGATAATCAGGTACATGCACACCACAGGAGCATCGATGTTCTTTGCTATAGTTTATCTTCATATGTTCAGAGGCCTTCTATATGGTTCATATAAAAAACCTAAAGAATTAGTATGGATTTTTGGATGTACTATTTATCTAGTAATGATGGCCGAAGGGTTTTTGGGTTATGTTCTTCCATATGGTCAAATGTCATACTGGGGCGCACAAGTTATTATCTCCCTTTTTGGTGCAATACCATACATTGGAGAATCACTAGAAGTTTGGGTTCGAGGTGACTATTACATTTCTGGAATTACAATTTCTAGGTTTTTTGCTCTTCATGTTGTTGCACTTCCATTGATATTAATTGCACTTGTATTTCTTCATCTTGTTGCTCTTCATGAAGTAGGAGCTGGAAATCCAGAGGGTGTTGATATTGAAGAATACATCGATGAAGATGGAGTCCCTTTGGATAGTGTTCCTTTTTTTCCCTACAAAGTTTTAAGTGCAATGCCCGCAATTGGAGTTTTTGGACTAGTTTTTTGTGTAATAATGTTTTTCTTCCCTGAGGGCGGTGGATATTTTCTTGAATTAGCAAACTTTGAAGAAGCAAATCCACTAGTAACTCCTGAACATATAGCACCTGTTTGGTATTATTCGCCTTTTTACACAATGTTAAGAGCAGTTCC
>MDTE01117809.1_pt1 | contig 13919 bp, 14 predicted proteins | sample 811231 | NCBI WGS metagenome assembly MDTE01 (sample SAMN05326651, study PRJNA326480) | marine metagenome | isolation source: seawater | place: Indian Ocean: Red Sea | collected 2010
AAATGAAAGATTCATCGCAAAATAATTATGGAGCAACTTTTAAGAGAAGCCCCATTTTCTATATATTAACTAGAGTAGTAATTCTTTTCTTTATTATAATTATAATATTTCCATTATTGTATACTTTATCACTTTCTGTTCGATCACCTGATACTGTTTATAGTGCAAGATATTTTCTTATACCATATGAATTTTCATTACAGAATTATTATGATGCATTTTTTTATGCTGAAGAAAAACTAAAGGTCTCTTTTCCTAGAATGTTTTTAAACAGTGTAATTGTCACAACAACTTCAGTTTCATTAATTATAATGCTTTCAATATTTGCTGCTTTTAGTTTTAGTCATTTACGTTTTCCAATGAAAGAAAGTTTGTACAATGTAATGATAGCAAGTGTTGCAATGCCAGCACAAGTATTACTTATTCCAATGTTTTATCTGTTAATTTATTTTGGAATTATAAACACTTATCTTGCTGTAATACTTGCGTATGCAGGTTTTTTAATACCTATTGGTATACTAATTTTGAGAATGTTTTTTGAGCAAGTACCAAATGAGCTAACAGAAGCAGGTATTGTTGATGGCTCAAGTGATTTTCAGCTTCTTACACGAATATTACTTCCATTAGCAAAACCAGCAATTGCAACTTGTGTTATTCTTTTGTTTTTAGATACTTGGAATGAATTTATATATGCAATGATTTTTATGCAAGATCCCACAATACACACAGTACCAGTAGGCTTAGCCAAAATTGGAACTAGTAGATATCATATTAACATTGGAACATATAGTGCTTCTGTAATGGTATCAATTATTCCTGTTTTGATTATATTCACTATTTTTCAAAGGTGGTTTATTGCAGGAATGACCATGGGTGCTCTTAAACATTAATTATATTTAATTAAGAATTAAAATAACATTAATAAACAGTTTCTAATTTTTTAGAATTCATTGATCTATACATCGCATCTAATACTTGAACAGTTTTATATCCATTAAGAGCATTGCTTCCGTGATTAATAATTTTTCCTTCGCAAGCACTAACTAATGCATCTATTGCCGGATTAGTGGAGTATGTTAAAGCTCCATCACCTTTCATATCATATTCAATATTTTCACCTTCAACTTTTATTGTTAATCTTTCACGATAAGGTTCAATATCTAAAAAAAGCGCGCCTTTAGTTCCATGGATTTTTATTTCAATGTGCTCTTCTTTTCCTTTTGGTAAATAAGCACATCCTGAAATAGTTGCGGTAGCCCCTTCTTTAAATAATAATGAAACAGCATTAGTATAATCAACTTTAGTTGGTGATTCGCTATGAAAGCAGAATAATTTTTCTGGAGTTAATTTAATTAATTTAAAAATAGCTCCAATTAAGTGTGAAGTTTGCCCCCAAGCATATCCACCTCCTTTTTCTGGATCAGACCATGTTGTTGATAAAGGTTGAAAAGTATGATCTTTTGCTTCTATTAGTCCCTTACCTCCAAATAAATCTAAAGTTGGAGATGACATAGAACCATCTATATGTTTTATTTCACCCAACAAATTTTCATCGATATATTCTTTTGCTTTATCCATAAAATGGGTAAAATTATAACCGTATGGTATAATTATTTCTTTGTTTTTCTTAATTGATATTTCATAAATTTCTTTTGCTTCCTCTGATTTCAAAGTCATGGGTTTTTCAATTATTAAATGTAAATTATTTTCTAGAGCTTTCTTTGCACATTTAAAATGCTCAGTGTGTGGGGTTGATATTATTGCTCCATCTAGATCGTCATATGATAATGCTTCTTGATAATCTTCAGAGGCAAAAGTAAAATTGAATTTTTCTTTAACTAAATTTAATTCAGAATTACCAAATCTACAAACACTATGTAAATTTACATTTTCTAGACTGTTTAAATAAGGTAAATGAAATTCAGTACACCACCAACCTGCTCCTATTACAGCTATATTTACCTTTGACATTAAGTTTATTTGTGATGAAAAACTTCTGTTAATTCGTTCACAACTGGTGTTGCATCTTCTTTAGATTTAGTAACAAGTAAATCTTTCATATAAATATTCCATTTTTTTAAAATATCTAATTTTTCAAGTTCATCAAAAGTATTCTGATCTTTTAATTCCATATATTCAATTAAAGTATTATCTTTTTCATGATAGTAAATTGAATAATTTGTTACACCAGCATTTGTAAGCACTTCAGTTATTTCTGGCCAAACATTGTCATGTTTTTTTTTGTATTCATCCAGCTTACCTTCTTTTAAAGTCATTCTAAAAGATTTTCTAATCATATGTATTAAATTTTATAATATTTTTCTGCATTAAGATAGAATAACTTATCTTTTTCATTAATACTTAAATCTTTCACAATACTATAGTAGCTTTTCCAATAATCCTCATACTTAGCTGATGATAAGTATTTATCTACTGGAAAATTAGTTCCAAACATACATCTATCTACACCAAACTCTTCTATTGAAGATAATATCAAAGGTCTAATAGAAGACTCTATCCAAGCTGAATTAAATTCTCCAAAACCTGACAGTTTTATTGCTACATTTTCTGAAGCTGACATTAACTTAATATTTTTTATCCATTCACCAAATGATTTTTCGTTAATATTAAAAGGGGAAAGAGTGTGATTTATAATAAATTGTACATTTTTATATTTATTAATTAATTTTAAAGCATCATCAGTCTGTGTCCAAAGGATTGATAAATCAAAAGATAAATTATAATTTTGCATTTTTGAAAAATTATTTATCCATTGATCTTCTTTTAAGTAATCAACTTTAGCATGAGAAATTTCAGTATTATTTGCGTCAAAATTCAGTATTTGTCGAATGCCTCTGAAGTTATCAAAAGTTAGGTGTTTTTCTATTTTTTCCTCAACATCAGATTTTAAAAAATCTACAAACCCTATTATTGCGTTTGGAAAATTTTTATTATGTTTGTCACTTATTTTTTGAAGCCATTTAGTTTCATAGATTGATTCATTTATATTGATTTCTGCCTGAACATGAACAGATTTAATTACTTTTAAATTCCCAATATCATTATCTAAGCTATCAACCAAATAAACATTATTAAATACTTCATGACCCTTAGCAGTTAGCCAATCATATTTATTAGACATTGGATCCCAAAGATGGTGATGAGTATCTATAATTATTTGTTCAAATATTGACATAAATACTAATATTATTTTTTATTTAAATATTATAATATAATAATTTAAAAAATGAAAAAAAATAATTATTTAAGTAATAAAGAATTAAATTTTTATAAGAAAAATGGATATTTGGTTAAACCAAATCTAATTGATAAAAAAACTATTAATAAAATTAATAAAAAAATAAATTTTTTAAAATCTAATAATGCATACGATAAGAACTTTGAATATTTAACCATAAGAGGAATAAAATATTGTGTTAGACTTAAGGATCCCCATAAAGTTGATACTATTTTTAATAGATTATTAAAAAATATAAAAATCATTTCTATTCTTGGTGATCTTTTAGGTGGGACGATAAGGTTTCATCATAGTAAATTAAATTTTAAACCACCGTCAAGTAAAGCAGGAATTGTAGATTGGCATCAAGATTGGGCTTTTTATCCTCATACTAATGATGATTTAATTGCAATTGGAATATATTTAGAAGATTGTTATGAAAAAAATGGTCCACTAAAAGTCATTCCAGGTTCTCATAAATTAAAAATTTTTGATCATCATCAAAATGGTTATTTTGTTGGTAAAATTAATACTAAAAAAGAAAAAATTAATACTAAAAAAAGTGTAAGTTTAGTTGGTGCTGCAGGTTCTGTAACTTTTCACCATGTAAGAACATTGCACTCTTCAGCTTTAAATTTAACTAAGAATTTTAGACCCTTATTATTGTATGGTTATTCATCTGTAGATTCTTGGCCACTTTGTTATGATCAGGATAGTTCAATAGATCCAAACATTAATTTAAAAGCATATGACAAATTAATTTTAAAGGGAAAGCCAACTTTAATTCCTCGATTAAAAAATGTACCAATTATAATGCCACTCCCAAGAGAATCTGACTCAATCTTTCAACTCCAAAATCAAAAAAAATAAGTGCATATTCTTGTAACAGGAGGCGCTGGATATATAGGTAGTCACACCTGCCTAAACTTAATTGATCAAGGTCATGAAGTAACTATCATAGATAATTTAAGTACTGGAAACATTGAATTAATTCCAAAAAAAGCAAAATTTGTTGAATGCAATATTAATGAAAAAAAAATAATCTCTAACTTAATAAAAAAAAATAAATTTGATGCAGTGATTCATTTTGCAGCTTTTATTCAAGTAGAAGAATCTGTAAAAAATCCAAATAAATATTTTGAAAATAATACAGAGAATTCAATTAAATTTTTAGAAACTTGCTATGAAAATGATTTAGCCAATATTATTTTTTCATCAACTGCTGCAGTATATGGTAATCAAAGTGGAAAAACTTCAATCTTAGAAACTGATCCTATTCAACCACTTAATCCCTATGCGGAGTCTAAAATTAAAATAGAAAATTATTTATTTAATAATAATAATTTATTTAATTTTATTGTACTTAGATATTTTAATGTTGCTGGGGCCGACCCAGCTTTAAGATCAGGATTAATATCAAAGAAATCTACTCATTTAATTAAAATATTAAGTGAAGTTGCGATAGGGAAAAGAGATAATATTACTATTTATGGCAATGATTATGATACTGATGATGGTACAGCAATAAGAGACTATATTCATGTATCGGACTTATCTAATATTCATTTAAAGTCACTTGAGTATTTAATTAATACAAAACAATCAAATATTTTTAATTGTGGATATGGAAAAGGATATTCTGTAAAAGAGGTAGTCGACAGAGTAAATAAAATTACAAAAAATGGTATTAAATTTGATTACGGAGAAAGAAGGCCTGGGGATGCAGATATACTTGTTTCAAATGTTACTAAACTTAATAAATCTATAAACTGGATCCCAAAATATAATGATTTAAACGTTATTTTAGAAACATCAATAAATTGGGAAAAAACACTCTATGACAAAAATATATAAAAGATTATTTGTTAGGAATGATAACAAAGAAATGTTTCTGTATGGGTATAATCAACATAGTGAAAAAGCCTCTCAAGAGTTGGAAGTAGTTACATCTTCTAAACCTCATTTAAGATGGCACCCATCAAGAGAAGAATGGGTGACATACTCTGCAGATCGTAAAAATCGTACAGCTTTTCCTCCAAAAGAATATTGTCCATTATGCCCTAGTGGTAATTTAAGTTTTCCAACAGAAATACCATTTAATAATTTTGAAATAGCTGTTTTACCAAACAGATGGCCTAGTTTTAATTTACATAATGAGTCATTTTTATCAGACTCAATAGATACAAAACCATCAAAAGGGCAGTGTGAAGTAGTAGTATATTCATCAGGGCACAAAGATACAGTTGCAGAAATGAAACTCGAAAGAATTAAACTACTAATTTATGTATGGATTGACCGGTATAAAGAATTATTAAAAAGGGATGATATTAAATATGTAATGCCTTTTGAAAATAGAGGTGAGGAATGTGGAGTTACATTACATCATCCACATGGTCAAATATATGCTTACCCATTTATTCCACCAATTATAAAAAAAGAATTAGAAGTTTTTAAAAAAAATAATTTTATTTTAGAAATGATGGATATATTAGAAAAAAAATATTTTGTTTACCAAGATGAAAATGTCATTGCCGCTGTACCACCTTTTGCAAGATATGCTTATGAAATATGGATAATGCCAAAAAGAAAAAGAGCGGGGCCATGGGAATTTAATACTGAAGAAATACAATCTTTTTCAACTTGTTTACAAAAAGTAGTTAAAGGGTATGATTCTTTTTTAGACAAAAAATGTCCGTATATAATGGGTTTACATGCAGCACCAACAATAAAACACGAAAATTTTCACTTTCATATTGAATTTTATCCTCCTCTCCGGCATGGAGATAAACCAAAAATACTTGCAGGTTCTGAATCTATGGCTGGTGTATATATTATGGATGTTTTGCCAGAAGAGACAGCGAAGCAACTAAGGGCACATATGAAATGATGACTATTGAGGAAAAAATTAATTATTATAAAGAAAGTTTAGATTCTTTTGATGATGATATGGAAAAGTATAAGTTTTTATTAGATCAGGGAAAAAATGCAAAATCTTTTCCAGAAGAGTTCAGGCAAGATTCTTTTAAGGTCACTGGATGCCAAGCACAAGTCTGGCTTGTACCTTACATGGATAATAAATATTTAAAATTTCATTTTGACTCTGATGCTTTTATCTCAAAAGGAATGGTAACAATATTATGTGATATATATAGTGGAAGAGTGCCTAGTGAAATTTCAAATACAAATTTTGATTTATTAAACTTACTAAAATTAGATAATTTATTAACGCCAGGAAGAAGAAATGGTGTGTATTCAATGCTTATGAAAATAAAAGAGCATGCATATTCCCGATTGACAAAATAATATTATTTTTTCTCAATTACGATTAATTCATCGTTGAACCACATTCCACCATACTTTTTAATAATTTTTTGTGTTGGTTTAATATGCTTAAAATTTTTTTCAACTTTCAATACTTCATCATCATTCATTTGAGTTACATACGTTGAGGCATTCCATGCTGAAAAAACAATTGAGGTTGAAATTCCATTTGATATCTCTTCAGGTAGTGCTCTTAAATTATATTTGATTTTTTTTATTTGATTAAATTTTAGATTTTTTAATTCTTGCTTATCTAATATTAATTTTAAGTCATTATAAATTTTTTTTCCAAGAGAGGGAAATGGATTTTCTTTAGGCCACAGTTTATTAATTAATTCTGAAGCAGGGTCATTACCAGAAGCATGCACAACAATTAATTTGCCTTTTTTTGATAATGCATTAACCATTGGCTTGATAACATATTCATTTTTTTTTCTTTCATGAATTCTTGAACGATAAGGCTGTGATGCTAATATAAGATCAAAAGTTTCTTTAGTATGATTTTTTTTTGGTATAATGTGATCCAAAGCAAATGCTTGATCTGCTCTATATATAATTAAAGCAGATGGTTTTTTATAAGTTGGATTTCCACTCTTGGGATGTCTTTCTACTTGCCAATTTTTTTGAAGCAAACTATCTAATTTATGAAGTTGTGAAAAAAATTCATAAGATGTATTTCCTTTTAATTTAACAGTATCCCAATTGATTTTTTTTTGTTTAGCTAAATTTTTTGACTTTAATTTAGCTGCTTCTGAATAATGCAAGTTGGTTACTACAAAAACTGTATTTGGATGCTCCATAAAAATATTTGGCAACTTTTCTATTCCAATTCTTACATCTTCCATACTTATTTCCTTAGCAAAAACTAAAAATGGTATAGTTGGGAATTCTTTATGACAACTTCTTAAGGTGCTGATTAGTAAAGACCCATCACCTAAACCTGCATCAAAAATTTTTAAAGCTGGTTTTTTTGGAGATAAAGTTTTTATATATGGATGTAAATGTTCAGATATGATCTGTTTTTCATTTGTTGTCGTAACAAATAATAAATATTTTTGTCTACTATCAAAAAACCGAAAATCTTCTTTTGCCATAAAAAATAATTAGATAATGTGTGATCTACCTATTTTAAAAATTTAATCTATAGGTATTATTGCTTTTTTATTAAAAATTTATTTTATTTCCTTAAAATTCCTTTATCTGTATGTTTTTTTAAATTATGAAAAGTAGAATAAGAAGAAATAACATAGAAATAAATCAGGATTTCTATGACTTTATTAATAAAGAAGTTCTTATAAATTTAAATATTACACAAGATTTTTTTTGGGATAGCTTTTCTAAAATAATTTATGAATTTTCTCCAATAAACAGAGCCTTAATTAAAAAACGTAAAAATCTTCAAGATAAAATTGATGATTGGCACAAAACAAATAAGCAAAAAAATTTTAATTCAAAAGATTATGAACTGTTTTTAAAAGAAATTGGATATTTAGAAAAAGAAGGAGAGGATTTCACTGTTGATACAAGAAATGTTGATCCAGAAATAGCAAATATTTGTGGTCCACAGCTAGTTGTTCCAATCACAAATGCTAGATATGCCCTTAATGCAGTTAATGCTAGATGGGGAAGTTTGTATGATGCTTTATACGGAACTAATGCTTTAGGAAACTTACCTCAGTCAAATTCATATGATCAGAATAGAGGTAGACAAGTAATTGAATATGCGAAATTACATTTAGATAAAATAACTCCATTAAATAATAAAAGTTGGAAAGAAATAACTGAAATTCGCATAGAAGAAAAAGTTTTAAAATTTTTTTCAAATGATGGAACCTTTACTACTTTAAAAAAAAATGAACAAATTGTAGGATTTAAATTATTTTCTAATAAACAAATTAATGAGTTAGTTTTAATTAAAAATAATTTACATTGTAGAATCATAATAAATCCTGAAGACCCAATTGGTAGAGATGATATAGCTAATATTTCAGACATTATATTAGAATCAGCTATATCAACTATTTTAGATTGTGAAGATAGTGTTGCAACTGTTGATGCTGAAGATAAAATTTTAGCTTACAGAAACTGGCTTGGATTGATGAATGGCTCCTTAAAATCTGAGTTTTTAAAAAATTCAAAAAAAATTACAAGATCATTAAATGAAGACATTGAAATAGTATCTTTAAATAATGAAAAAATTTACTTAAAAGCTCGTTCCTTGATGCTTATAAGAAATGTTGGTCATTTAATGACCAATCCAACTATACTAGATCAAGATGGTAATGAAATTTATGAAGGGATAATGGATGCAGTAGTTACCTCTTTAATTGGATTAAATGATATTTATAAAAAAAATACAAAAAATTCAATTTATGATTCTATCTATATTGTTAAGCCAAAAATGCATGGTCCAGAAGAAGTAGAATTTACATGTAGAATTTTTGATCGGATAGAAAAATTCTTCAAGTTAACTCCATACTCAATAAAAATCGGAATAATGGATGAAGAACGAAGAACGAGTGTAAATCTTAAAGAATGTATTAGAAAAGCTAAAAATAGACTTGCTTTTATAAATACAGGATTTTTAGATAGAACAGGAGATGAAATTCATACTTCTATGCAAGCTGGTCCTTTTTTAAAAAAAACAGATATGAAAAATTCAACTTGGATTAAGTCCTATGAAGATAGAAATGTTGATATTGGACTAAAATGTGGGCTGATGGGAAAAGCTCAAATAGGTAAAGGTATGTGGGCTATGCCAGATTTAATGAAAGAAATGATAAAAGAAAAAATTTCACATCCTAAAGCGGGGGCAAACTGTGCTTGGGTTCCAAGTCCAACAGCAGCTACACTTCATGCTATGCACTATCATCAAATTGATGTTCAACAAATTCAAAAAAACATTATATCCAAAGGTGAAAGGGGTAAACTTCAAGATCTTTTAACATTACCTCTTTTAAATAGGCAAAATTTGTCAGATGATGAAATTAATTCTGAGATTGAAAATAATGCTCAAGGTATTTTGGGTTATGTTGTACGTTGGATTGATCAAGGTATTGGCTGTTCTAAGGTTCCAGATATAAATAACATAGGTTTGATGGAAGATAGAGCAACTTGTAGAATTTCTTCCCAAGCAATAGCAAATTGGTTAGAACATGGTGTTATTAACAAGGAACAAATTTTAAATGCTTTAAAAAAAATGGCTGTTGTAGTTGATAAACAAAACAAAGAAGATCCAAATTATATTTCAATGGCACCAAGTTTTGATACAATGGCATTTAATGCAGCAAAAGATCTTATTTTTGATGGTATTATTCAGCCTTCAGGCTATACTGAGCCAATACTTCATAAAAAAAGATTAGAATTCAAAAAAAAAGTATAATAGTTTAATAGCAATATAAAAATGACAATAGAATCGAAAAAACAATTTTATATAAATGGAAAATGGGTTGATCCTTTAGAAGGATCAGATCTTGAAGTAATTAATCCTTCAAACGAAGAAGTGTGTGCGATAATCTCTTTGGGAGGACAGGCTGATACAGACACTGCAGTCAAAGCTGCTAAAGATTCTTTTATTACTTGGTGGAACACTTCAAAAGAAAAAAAATTAAACTTATTAAATAATCTTTTAAAAATTTATATAAATCGTTCCAATGATATGGCTGAAGCTATTTCAATAGAAATGGGAGCACCAAAAGATTGGGCAATTGAACAACAAAGTAAAACTGGAGAAAATCATATTAGGACTTTTATTGAAAAATATTCAGAATTTAATTTTGAAAAATATTATAACAAAGAGGAAGAAAATTATATTTCATATGAACCTATAGGTGTATGCGCACTAATCACGCCTTGGAATTGGCCTATGAATCAAATTGCATTAAAAGTTATGCCAGCTCTAGCAGCGGGATGCACGATGATTCTTAAACCTTCAGAAATTGCCCCTCTTTCAGGTATATTATTTACAGAAATGATTGATGAAGCAGGATTTCCTCCAGGAGTTTTTAATTTAGTAAATGGTGACGGACCTGGTGTAGGAACACAATTATCTAGTCACACTGATGTTGATATGGTTTCATTTACTGGTTCAACCAGAGCAGGGAAACTCATCACGAAAAATGCAGCTGATACTATTAAAAGAGTATCTTTAGAATTAGGTGGAAAAGGTGCAAATATAGTTTTTGCTGATGCAGATGAAAAAGCTATAAAACGTGGAATACGAAGAGTTTTCAATAATTCTGGTCAGAGCTGCAACGCACCAACTCGTATGCTTGTTGAAAAATCAATATATGAAAGAGCAGTAAAAGAAGCAATTGAAGTTGCTCACAAAACTCAAGTTGATATTGCAGAAAAAAATGGCAGCCATATTGGTCCTGTAGTTTCAAAAACTCAATATGATAAAATTCAAAATTTAATTAATAAAGGTATCGAAGAAGGAGCTACATTGGCAGCTGGGGGGCCTGATCGACCTGATCATTTAAATAAAGGATATTTTGTTCGTCCGACTATATTTACAGATGTTAATAATAATATGACAATATCACGAGAAGAAATATTCGGACCAGTTGTTTCTATTATGCCTTTTGATTCAGAAGATGAAGCAATAAAAATAGCTAATGATACCACATATGGATTAACCAATTATATACAAACAAATGATAAGGAGAAAGCACAAAGGGTAGCAAGACAACTACGTTCTGGAATGGTTGAAATAAATGGCACAAGTTTTGCAGGTGGCTCACCCTTTGGAGGATATAAACAATCAGGTAATGGACGTGAAGGTGGCTCATGGGGATTAGAAGAATTTATGGAAATAAAATCAATAAGTGGATGGAAATAAATATTAAGATTTTGTTTAAATCTTAACTTTGTAAATAGACTTGGCATTTTTATTTGCTACAGCTTCAGCTTCGTCATTTGAAAGAAGGGATAAAATTTTTCTAGTTACATGAATCCATTCAGGTAAACCCTTTCCAAGATTTACTACTGGCCAATCACTACCCCATACTATTCTATTTGTTCCGAAACAATTTAAAATATGGTTTACGTAAGGTTCAATTGTTTCATAAGACGAAGTTCCTGGTGCACAATAAGCCATTATACCGGAGAGTTTGCAATACACGTTAGGTATCTCAGACAAAGTTTTAATGTCTTTTTCCCACAAATTAAAACCATTTGTAGCAATGTCGGGCACTCCACAGTGATTTAAAATAAGACTTGTATTATCACATACCTTAGCAAGCTCTATTGCTAATGGAAGCTGTCTTTGAAGAAAACATAAATCAAAGGTTTTTCCTACTTCTCCAATTTTACGAACATTTTTTCTAAAAGTATCACTTTGTGATATTTCGTCCTCAACTACGTGAAGAATTCGACGATACCCAACAACTTTCATTTCTATAGTTTCATCAAGCCAATCTTCAAAACCTTCATCTTTTTCTGGGCGAATGGAGACAATAAGCCCTTTGATATCGTTATTTATGTCATTTGAAAGTGATTGTATGAAATGACTCTCTTTATGATAATCATCTGCATCAACTTCCATAAATAATGAACCTTCTACTCCAAGATTTTTTGTTAATAATTTATAATCTGAAATTGTAAAATCATGATTAGCAAGAATTGAAATATCTTTTGTCCAAGGATAATTTAACTCATTTCTGTAAAGTAGATGTTGGTGTGTATCAAATAAAGGAATCATGATTGAATTTTTAGAAATAACTTACTCACCAAAAGGAGTTACTCTAATTTTGTCTCCATAAAGTATAATAACTCTCTCACCATTAACGAGGGGCTCTTTATCTCCTTGAACAACTGCTATATCTTTGTCATTATCATCAATATCAATTACATATTGGAAACCATCATGGTCTCCTAATTTTGCTTCTAAAACATAACCAATAGCAGCTCCGCCAATTAGACCATACAATACAGCAATATCTTGGCATTTAGTTCCTATGACTTCTTTTTCTCCACATACTTGCGTCCCTAATAAACCTCCTATTAACCCTCCTGCTGTTGCACCAATTCCACTACCCTCACCTTTAATTTTTACTGGTGTAGAAGTTAAAATATAACCATACTGAAGAGAAGTAATTTTTTGCGTATCTGTTTTTTTAACTTTGCCTGGATCAGTACTATTGCAACTAGTGATTACAAAAGAGATAAAAAAGATAATTAATAATCTAATTTTCATATTGATTTTTCAATGTAAATAAAAGTGTCCATAAATTATTTTCTTCAAACTATGAATTAACATTTGAAGATAGAATAATCAATAAATCTCTTCTCCGTAATATCTATGGAGTATTTTTCATTAAATTTAATTATTCACAGTGGGTTTTCACCCATTTACCCGTGATCATGCTAGCAGTATTGGTATATACATAACAAATATCTTCACCACCATTCTTCAGAATATAAACGTGATCTTCTTCAGAAATCAGTTTCCACTCATTAGCTCTATCATAATAGAATGTTTTAAAAACCAATGTAACGGCAATGATTATTAGAGAAATAGAAGATAAGGATAGTAATAAAACAATAAACTTATTATTTGTAAACATAAAAGATATATAATTGTATATTTTAATATATCAAATTTTTATTAATAAAATCTTAGACTTTATAAATAAAGTCTAAGAAATTTTTTAATTTTTATGATTTAAAATAACTTCACCAGTTTTTCCATCAACTGAATCAATAAGGTCTTTATTTAAATCCATTCTTTTTGTTCTTGCAGCAGAAGCTCTGTCCATTGCGTCATTATCGGCATACAATGAAACGAACATTAAAGTTGTATCATTTACTCGCACTTCCAATAATTGTTCTGCTTCTGAGAATTCACTCGGTGCATTTGCTTTATAAGTTTCTTCAATTTGATCTGCACCTTCTTTTGATTTAAAGTTGAGAGTTGTTATTCTAGCCACTGACATAATTACCTCCTTTTTTATAAGTTTTTCATCAATTACATATTTAAGAGGGCCATACAACGCTTTTCAATTAATTAATTGTGGTTTAACGGTTATTAATTTTTCATCAATCCACGACGTTATTCCACTTTTTGCGTTATAAATCACATTATCAAATTTTTTTATTTCCATCATTTTGGCAATTATCGCAGTCCTTCTTCCAGTTCTACAAATTAAGATTATTGGTTTACCTTCATCTATTTCTAAACGTAATTTTTTATACCATTCATCATAATTATAATTTCCTTCTTTATCAAAAAAGGTTAGCAAAATGCTTTTTGGAACAATCCCAGTTTGGCCCCATTCAGAACTTCTTCTTATATCTACAATTGGAATATTATTTTTTAATAATTCTTTAATTTGCTCATTATTTACATCAACAATATCTG
>MDTE01166869.1_pt1 | contig 13919 bp, 15 predicted proteins | sample 811231 | NCBI WGS metagenome assembly MDTE01 (sample SAMN05326651, study PRJNA326480) | marine metagenome | isolation source: seawater | place: Indian Ocean: Red Sea | collected 2010
ATCCCTAATTGGTCTGTCTCTCTCGCTCATGGCTTGTCGAGATATTGCGGGGGCTTGAACAATACTATCTAACGATATAATATTGCTCTATTTTTATTCAAATTTTAGAACACCATCAGTCTAAACCGAACTCTCTTACAAGAAGGTGTTTAAGGAATCCTCTGGCACTCTGTAATACTAGTCCAGTAGCCATCAATGATAATCCAAGAACACCAATCCATACTGCGGAAAGACCTGAACCAATGTAATTATCAATTTCGTTAGTTACTCCTTGAGCTAGATTAAGTCCCATTGCAGCGCCAGTAGCGAATAATCCTAGGCCGGGAATTCCCAGAACCAGTAAGGGTTTTTTCTGTGAAAGAGAAACCATTGCCCATGATAGAACAGTAAAACCGTGTGACACTGCAGTGAAATTAGAGCCTTTGGGGACGTCATAGCGAATAATTGTTGGTACTTCTTTAATTGATAGTTCCTTATCATGAGCGTCTTCTAACATTTCTAAAGATAATTCCATACCTTCAGAGTCAAATCTGAGTCTTTCAATGGCTGAGCGTGAAAAGGCACGGAATCCAGATTGGGTATCTTTGATTCCTAAATCACTCGATAGATTACTTGCTGCAGTTATGACCTTAATTCCTAGTCGTCTATATGCAGGCATATCAGTGCCTCCTCCACCATCAATGAATCGAGAACCAATCGTGAAGTCTGCCTCTCCGGACAAAATAGGTTGTAACAATTTAGGTATGTCCGAGGTTTCATGTTGGCCATCGCTATCTAGTACAACAAGAGCATCAACACTCATTTCCCTTGCTTTAATAAAAAGCGATTTTAAAGCTCCACCATAGCCTCTATTCACTCTGTGCCTAACTACAATTGCACCACATTTTTCTGCTATCCTAGCACTTGAATCAGAGGATCCATCATCAATACATATAACTGCATCAACATGCCTCAAAGCCTTGGTAACTACAGTTCCAATAGTCTCTTCCTCGTTATACATCGGCATTCCTGCTACTATGAAACGCTTCGATTCAAAGGAGTGGGCACCCATCACTTCCACAAATGAACCTGAAACCGGGGACTATATATTGCTATTGATATCTATACTGCCGATTTAAGGAATTGATTAGTGGAGCCCATAACCACTCCTCGGAGTGGCTATGGGCATTATGGAGTGAACGCATTCACACCTTGTTATTTGTACCTAACAAATTAATCTTGCATCTGACTAATTGTAGTAACTGCTCTCTCGCCTTGCAGAACCTTACTCAAGGCGTTTAATGAAACTACAAGAGGAACATATGTTTGTCCATCACTTGTCACATAAGTAGAACAGTCAGAAAAAGCATCACTATTGATTGATACTTTCAAAGCCCCACCGGCGTTACTCTTTCTAACGTACCCGACAAGTACACTTCTGTTGTCTTCTATCATTTCATTCTCACTATTTTTTTCTATTTTATTTTCTTTGGCCATTTTAACACCTACTGCTCCGCAGCAATAATCGAAATTTTGTTCAAAGGTTATCAAACACATGGTACTTTGTTAAACCATTTCACTTATACGGGTGCGATAGTTGGTATGGCCATGCGAGCCTTGGTAACAGGAGGTGCGGGTTTTATTGGTTCACATTTGATTGACAGACTTGTTTCAAGAGGAGATCAAGTTACTGTTTTAGACAACATGTCTAGCGGAAAATTAGAGTTTATTCAACAACATGTGGATTCCGGAAATGTTACTTTGATTAATGGTGATATAACAGACTTTGATGATGTTAAGAAGGTTATGAAAGATATTGATTGTGTTTATCATCTTGCAGCCAATCCAGATATTAGGTTGGGTACCAAAATTACTGATACAGATCTAAAACAGGGAACTATTGCAACTTACAATGTTCTGGAGTCAATGAGGATATTTGGAGTCAAAAGGATTGTTTTTGCATCTTCATCTGTTGTTTATGGTGAAAATGCACCTATGCCAACTCCAGAATCTCATGGTCCATGTATGCCAATATCTCTCTATGGTGCTAGCAAACAAGCCGGAGAGGGATTGATTAGTAGTTGGGTAGGTACGTTTGGACTTCAAGCATGGATTTTTAGATTCGCAAACATTATCGGAGAAAGAGGTACTCACGGGGTCATTTTTGATTTTATACATAAACTAAAAGCCAATCCTGAATGCCTAGAAGTTTTAGGCAATGGTCTACAAGAAAAATCTTACATGGAAGTAGGTGACTGCGTTGATGGAATTCTACACATTTTGGATAATTCAGATGAGCCTTTGAATCTATTTAATCTAGGTAGTCATGACACTTCATCAGTGAGAAGGATTGCCGAAATTGTCATTGAAGAAACCGGATATAACGACGCTTCTATAGAATACACAGGCGGAGACAGAGGATGGGCTGGAGACATTCCAAAGGCGATGCTCAGTATTGACAAAATGCTTTCAACAGGTTATGATGTGCGTTACAACAGTGAGGAAGCGATTAGGCACACAGCTAAATGCTTAATTAATGAAATAGGATTGTGAAAATATGGAATTAAATATAATTGAAGATGAATATGCAGGCACCGTTGGAAGTGCACTGATTAAGGTTGTTTCGCTTTTCTTTATTGGAATAATGATTATTGCATTTACTGCAAATCCTATTTCGGTTGGAACTAATCAAGGTCAAAGAGCTCCTGATGTTGAAGGCAAATTTTACAATGGCTCAGGTTGGTCAGAGTTTGATTTTGAAAGTTACTTCAATTATTCATGGCAGGAAGGTGATATTAACGGCCAGTGGGTAGCCATTGAGTTCATGGATACAGATTGTCCCTATTGTGTAAAATCTGCTGAAGAGTATGGTGAATATGCTGATTATTTCAATGTAAACAACCCAAATTGGGATGGAGCTCATGTTAATTTCCTAGCGAGTGCTACCGAATTGAGTATTCAAGGGCATGACTCTAGTAGGGATGAAATTGAAGCTTTTAGGGATAAAACGGGTGGTGAAGATTGTGCTGGTGCGGATTGTAGTAGCAGGCCAGGTGCAGTTCATAACTTCCCTTACATCGATGACTTAGATCAAGACAACATGGCCGAATGGGGGATTCCAGGAACTCCAAATTATTTCTTAATCCAACCTGATGGAATTATTGCATGGTCCTCTTCTGAAAATACCAATGAGGAAATTAGCGACGCCATCTTAAGATTAGTCCCTAGGGCAGGTGCTTGAAATGTCCTCTAATCTGATAGTTGCTATTTACTTGATTCCTACATTGATTGGATTCCTAATAGTATCGCCATGGGGTAACATTATTACTTCTTCCCTAAAGGAAAGGTTTCCTTCATTAACAACGCTACGTGGACAATTATTGGGTGGATTGCAGTTAATTTCACTGGCCGGGTTTGCAGTTTCTACGCAAACCTTGTGGATTTCTTCCAAGATTAGTGAGGGTGGAACCTTTTGTTCGACAAGTGAAACATTTGATTGTGATGATTTATTAGGTAATTCCGAACTAAATGTAGATCCAATTTTTGGACTTTCATGGGGACTAATTGGTATGGCGGTATTTGCATTATTGCTGTTCATAGTTTTTGTTTTACAACAAGAAAGAAATCATCCTTTGGCTGAAAGATTGATCAATATCGGATTGTTGACCACTGGGGCAGGGATACTAGTTATCGGACTTCTTGTATCGTATGAGATTCAAGAGCAGAAAATTTGTATGTATTGTACAACTGCACATATTGCAAACATTGCCGCACTAGTTGGTTTCTTCCGGTTGAAGAAAGTTTTTGATAATAAATCGGAATGGAATAATGAGGCTTAGGTGTTATTTTGAGCAAAGAAGGTCAATTTTGGGTAGTTGTTGTCATAATTTCATTTGCTCTATTATTATCTATCGCAGCAAAAGAAAACGATTATTCATTCATGGATATTTTTTCTTCAGATGAAAAAGATATCACGAATGATGAAGAAAGTAATCAAACCAGTGAAGTTTACAACTCGTCTACTGACCCTGACCCAATTTCTAGAGATTGTTTAGATCATGATGGTTTGGCTAGGCACGACCATGCTGTATTGAAAATCTTCATCAACGGTCAACAAGAATTAATTCCGGCAAACATAGGTATAATGACTGAAATATGCAACCAACAGGGTGAAGAGATGCATGCTGTACATACTCATGATAGTTCTGGCCGCCTTCATATCGAGTCTAATGAGCCGATCGATATTCCTATTGGAGTATTTTTTGATATTTGGGGTCATCATTTCGATGAAACTGGTATTTTTGAGTATAGGGTAAATTCTACCCATGAGTTGATAATGACGGTTGGAGACACAGTAATTGACTCATATGATGATTACTTACTTGTAAATACATCTGAAGTCATCGAAATCAGATACCAACCTAGAGGCGACTAAGGTATAAACATGCCTTCGAATAGAGCAGCATCGGTTTTATGCTGTTCAGTTTCCTTGATTTTGATAATTGTGACATCTATTTTGTCGCTGACTTGATAACATCTTCTGACTTCGTGCAAAAGACTTCTTTGAACGTCTGCATAGTCTTCACCATACAGTATTGACATGTGATGAAACTTCACCTCATTCACAATTGCAATGTATTCAACATACCATTCCTTCAAAGGCATTTCATCTTTCCAGTCAACATCACCCCAAGCTTCTTCCATGATATGTCATTATCACCAGAGGTTATCAATCATCCGGTCAAATGTGCGCATTTCTCCGAAAAGCGGAAGCAAATGTCTGTTTTATTACTATTATAAGGTCATTTATTCTTTTTTTCATAGTATATCCATAAAAAACCTATTGCCGTAAAGCCAATTAATATTATCAAGAGGTTATCCCAAGATTCATCAGATTCTAGATTTCTAAATGCAAACTCAACGACACCGTAAGTCGAAGATGGCTCTTCTGAGGATAAATTCTGGTAGACTTTTTCATGAAGTAAAAGAACACTGAATTCATCTTCTAGTTCTGATGTTACAGAGAAACCACTCTGACACGAGTTGTCATCGATATTGGAATATAAAAATCCACTAGAATATGTTATTGAGTTGTTTTGTAAGTTACACTCAACTAACCCATGTACTACTCTGTCGCGGTATTTACCCCCTGGATTGTCGAATTCTTCAGGTACAGCCAGAGAATGTTTGACAAGCATGAAAGTCAGCTGTGATTTATTTACTCCATTATCATAATCGCTAAAACTTTTTATTGATGCAGTAAAAGTTTCATTATTATTTTTGGAAATCTCAAAACTTAGTCGGCTAGGTTTTAGATTTGTAACTTCCTTCGAAAGAATATCTTTCTGAACATCAGGCCATGATTGTGGCCCTATGCGTTGTTGACCGCCATCAACTATGAAGGTAGGAGTTGAACCAATTCCTGGATGAGTTATGCTTAATCGTTCTATTCGATGTTTGGCAGCGAGAGGTTGGAAAGCATCAACTCCATCACTGGGATGGTATGTTACCATGGCTATGCGCGAGCCATGAGAATCAGCAACTTCCATCAAGTAAGGATCTATTTCAGCACAACTTTCGCACCATGTTGCACTTAGTTCCTCAACCAGTAAACTTCGACCACCTTCGACCAAGTAGGTTTCATTCCACTTCTCAGATGCATCGACAATAAGTGCACTAGATGTTGGGATGAATAAAATTACACAGATCAATACAGAAATTAAAAATTTGACAATAGACAAATTATGACCTCCTGTAGACCACCTTGCCATAATCACTCCAAGAAGTCGACCCTATTCATCCCTATGCTTAGTTGATCTACAATAAGAGGTTTCAATTGCAAGAACCTTTACAGTTGACTGGGTGAGGTCATGGCAGACCATTGGATTGAGAATCACAAACGCGATTCTTGGAGGCGACAGGCCAAAGCCAGTGGATATCGTGCTCGATCAGCATTCAAATTATTACAAATTCAAAAAAGATTCAAGCTCATTCGAGAAGGAGATGTAGTTCTAGATGTGGGTTGTCATCCTGGTGGTTGGGCACAAGTTGCAGTTGAATTATCTGGTGAAGATGGAGTTGTAATAGGGGTTGATCTAGATGCTTGCCAACCGGTTGAAGGTGCAACATTACTGGTAGGAGATATTACCGATGAAATGACTCAGGAAAGAATTCTTGATGAATTACAAGGCCGTCCAATCAACACTATTGTTTCTGATATATCTCCCGATATAACAGGTAAATGGGATGTCGACCAAACAGTTGCAATGACTTTGGTAGCAGATGTATTTGATTTCTCTATGAAATTATTGTGTAAAGGCGGCTCGTTTACCTCTAAACTGTTCCAAGGAATTGGAGTTGAGGAGTTGATTAAGGCGGTGAAACCGTACTTTTCTGATGTAAGGAGATTTTCCCCTGACGCCTCGAGAAATTCATCCTCAGAAGTTTATCTTGTATGTCGAAACTTTATGCCTTGGATGATGGAAAAAGATATGTCAATACGTTCAACTTATGAGGAATTATTAGAGCCTAAATTGGGAGGTCACGAAATAGAGGAAGATTTAGGTGAAGTCTTCACATCTTTTAGGGTTAGAAGAAAGAAGAAATCAGACTAACCTAACTTTGATTAACATAGAATTAAATTTCCAAATTATGGAAAACAGACCGTTTAGTAAGAAATTCAGACAAAACAAAAAGCAATTTAGAAGAGAATTTGTAAAAAATTTACAACCTAATAGAGTAGTTAATCGACTTGAACTAGTAATCTTAAGGATTTATCCAAGGAGAATTGTTCACTCAGAGAAATACAATGGCGCGCTTGCTGCTTCATGTGGAAGGGATGAGACCGGACTGGTCGGTTTGGTATTGTGGGGTGAGCAAATTGATAGAATTAGAATTGGCGATGTAATTAGAATCGAGTCTGGATGGTGTTCATTAAGAGACGGAGAATTGGTTGTGAGTACTGGATTATCGGGTAGAATCTCGGTTATCGACCGTTAATTATTGAACTAAATTGTATATTTTGTCAAAATTGAATCTCACGCAACCATAAAGAAGGGTAGGGTGTGGGGAGTTTTGTTCCAGAGGTATATCCATGAGTGAGAGAGCAGCAAATTGTACATCGTCCGGAGTTCCATTAGTAGAGGAAGGTTCAACAAGTTTCCCTTGTCCAGGATGTGATGAAATGGCTGTAGGTAGAAGCCCAAGGTGCAGAAATCAAGGAGTTCTATACCTTTGTCCTACCTGTGGATACCAAGGACCCTGAGGTGATATAATGGGTATGGTAGCAATGACATATAAGTTGAATCCTAACTCTGAAGTTGAGGATATAAATGCAGAATCTATAGCTGAAGCGGTAAAGTCTCTAGCGAGTGATGTTTACGATATACAAGCTGTAGACGTAAAACCTCTTGCCTTCGGTTTGAAATTCGTTCAAGTCCATGTTGTAATGTCTGACAAAGAGGGTGGCCTATCTGATGCATTTGAAGAAAAGATGTCTCTAATCCACGGTGTCGGTGAGATTGAAGTACTATCTATGGGTCTACTTTGAAATCAAAGTTGTTCTAACGGACACTGCATAAATTCTCGCAGTAGAGTGGTTGCATAACTACCTGAGGAAAGTGTGAATCTGAATCTAATACATGCACCTTCAGGATTCCAACGACTATTTTCAGCTGGACCATTAATCCACTTTTTCCCCAATGTGTCATCATTGACAATTGGCACAGTATCTACATGGAAATCGCTATAATTAGTGACCAAAGCTCTTCTAGTTCCTTTAGTTGAAAGTCTAGGAATTTTTTCAATGAACCAATTAACATCATCTAATTCCATTTCTTTAATCACGTCTTTTTCAATCTGTCCACCAGCGCCTTCACATGATGAAATTTCAGTTCCTGGTAATGGACCAGTCGGGGTAAGTCTGCCTAATTCGCAATTTCTCTTTATTCTCGGCAACGTCCTTTCTTCAACTAAGATACAACTTCCAGCGTCTAACTGCCCCTTTTCGTCTATTCTGCCAACAAGATCACCGGGCACAGGAACTGAAATGGGTAAATCAGCAGAAATTCTGGAATTGAGTGACTTGTTAAAAACAACTGACTGAATAGCATGAATAGTCATTAATTGCAGATTGTTTGGTAATTTCTTTATTGCACCAATCCAATCATCTGGTTGTTTAATCAAATGTTCCAACATTCTTTTTTCAAATCCTAGCCACTTAGGAATTAATTCTAATGCCTCTTCAACTGGTCCGTTTTCTCTAATAAATTTCCTAAAATTCTCGGCATCATCATTTTCAGTAATGCCTTCCATAGATAGATAAGCCATAACTGCATTTTCCCATTTATTAGTTATTATATGTCTTCCGACCTCTGCCGTAACAGGTCTTCCAGATCCAAATCTTTGGGGACCAATCCAGTTTGGAAAAAGATTTTTTCCAACGTTACTGTCAAGCCTTTTTTTGATTCTTTCAACCTCATCTAGTGCTTCTTGTTCAGTCATAGGAGTTCCATCTTCATGACTGCAACCCCGCGCTATGATTGTGAATCTATTTCCTCGGTGATTGCCAAATCCAATCTTTTGGTGAGTCCGACCTAAAATTTCTATTTCTACATCCGGCATTTCGATTTGTGATACTTTATTTTGATTAGCATCTATAACAAATAATTGTTGAGTTACTGCCCTCTTGTCTTTTGTTCCTGCAAAAAATATTCGATTCCTTGGAATGTTTAAATTTCTGGCCAAGTTTGTACAAAATCTGTTGGTTTCCCAGTTTGTAAGAGTAATTTTTGCTACAGTGAATCTGCCTCTTGGGTCAAGATGAACTGGTGTTGAAACCTCTTCAACTCTAAAATCTGTAGTTCGAGCTTTTAGGACGCCACCAATTCCTTGGGTATTAGTAGCATAACCCTCTAAACCGATTATTTTCGATAGAGGGTCAAAAGACATTAACCCAGCCCCTCAGAGGCTTACTGCAGAGAAATCTTTGGAAATATCTTGAACGATTTCTTTCAATAACTTTTCAACAGAGACTTTTCCTTTGGTGCGGATGAAAAATTCTGGGTCATCTAATTCTGGATGACCAGGGAAATAATTTGCGTAGTCAATGTTTTTGTGATTATTCAAGCGCTCACGAAGCATTTGAAGGGCGGTATGGCTCTCGCCGACAATTCTAAATCTCAGCTCATTTTTTTCCATGATAAGTACCTTTACTGGCATAGCGAACGACCTGTCGTATCACCTACTCGTTTTGAACTTATCCTTTCACTAATTAATAACATTTTGAAATTAACTGACTTAAGTACGAATGACCCCTTTACTTTTTTACTGAATCATTGTGGGCATAGTATGGAGACTGCTAAACTGGAGGAGGCGATGGCCTCTTTTGCAGACCGGTTTAGAAAGCTATCATTGCCTATTTTACTCGTAACTAGCCTATTTACCGTCATTTTGATGGCTAACCTGATTACTTCACCTCCAAAATTCAACACCGATTTGGACGCATTTGCGCCAGAATCAGAATCCAAAGATGCTCACGACAGAATTCATGAGTATTTTCCTAATGAAACTAGACCACTATTTATTGACGTTGAAAGAGATGATGGAGGCAATATTATGTCCTTCGATCATATTTTAATGATGGAGCAACATCTTCAATCAGTACGTTCAATTTCTTCGGAGTTAAATGATTCAGTGGTTGTCTGGACTACGACTCCAGACATCTTACAACTTGCTTTGGATGAAGAATCTAATGGCACAAACTTATCGCAACTTAATTCTTGGAATGAACTTCTAGATTTAATTGTTGAAGATGATATAGAATGTCGACTTAACAATGATGACCAGTTTCTATCTGCTGCTACTTATGCTTCATCAGCCTTATTGAATAGAGATTTAGATTTCAATCCAACATGTGACTATTTGTCAGATGGTTCTGGTGATGGTTCTCCAGTTGTTAGTTCAACTCTTTGGGTTTTGGAAATAGACCCTGATTTATCCGAAGAAGAGAGGAAGAAAGTTCAAGTCGAGTTGAGGGAAAAATTTGAACAATTATCGGATGATTCAATTTTAGATTATGGTGTTGTTTCACTCGATTTACTTTCACATGACATCGATAGTGGAACTTTTGATAATTTAGCACTTCTAGTAATCTTGGCACTAATAGTCGTCGTAGTTCTTTTGATTTTTGCTTTCCGTTCGGTTAGAGATGTTGCATTTCCTCTTGTTGGCCTATCATACGCATTAATCTGGACGTACGGCGCTCTTAACCTATTCAATGTAGATTTCACTGCCCTAGAAGTTGCTGTTGCGCCCTTGGTCTTAGGTTTAGGAATAGATTATGCCATTCACTTACAGAGAGCACAAGCACGGCTCAGAGAAGATTATTCCGACCCTGCTGAATCATGGCTGCGGGCTTGTGCAAGACTTTCTGTACCTCTATCATTGGCTGTAATAACAACTGTTGCAGCGTTTTTGGCCAATATTATATCTCCGTTACCACCGCTAGCGACCTTTGGTTTTGCTCTTGCATTTGGAGTGGTGTGTGCCTTCATTACATCTACAGTCGTAGTAGGTGCATTACACGTAGTTATTGATTCATCGAATAACTCGAATCCTTCCAAAGCGATAACCATGCCTGCTTTTACGAATAATTTAGTAAAGATTCAACAAAAGCAGCAAGTCAGTATTTTCCTTGTAGTAATACTACTTTCAGGAGTATCTATTTTTGGTGCGGCATCTTTGGACACTGATTTTGATTTGGGTGACTTTGTTGATCCAGACATGGAGATTATGTCCGTCAGAGATGACTTATCAACAAATTATGAAAGTGCAGGATGGAAAATAATCTATGTTCTTTTCGAACCTTCCGATAGTAGAGTATACATTGAAGGTGATTCGGATTTACTGAATGAACTCAGGGGTTTACATAGTGATTTTGAGTCGAATCACGACGTAGTTGGAACTGATGGAAAGGTTCCTTCCCCATCTTATGAAGGCCCATATGTTATCCTTAGAGATGCAATTTTGAGGGATAGTAATTTCGGCGAATTACACAATCTTGAGGTGATTGGTGACGGTGGAGTTTATGTTGATAATTATAGCCTAGGGTGTGATTTAGGTGCTGCATTCAAATCACTGATGGACAACCATACAGTTGCAGATGCATTAAGTGGAGAGTCATGGTCTAAAAGGGTTGAAAATAGTGTATATTTGGAAGGCTCTAATATTGTCTATTTGAGAAATGAAGTACGAGTTGAAGCATCTACTTCTGTACAGTCTGAACAAGTTGTATCGGATTTTGAAAATATGCTTGGTGAGAAATCGAAGACTGGAACATTAAGATATAATCTGGCATCGAACTCTGAACTCTATGTTACCGGCGATCTGGCTATGCTTCAATCTGTTCTTGATGGAATTACAGTCTCTCAGATTAAATCAACTATAATTTCATTAATTGTCTCATTTGTTGTTTTGATTGCTCTAACTAGAAGGATTCTTCCAGCAGTTGTTATTTTATTCCCTGTAGGAGTCGCATCATTGTGGGTTGTAGGTTCTATGGCTGCTATAGGACTCAAATGGAATGTATTAACCGTAATGGTAACAGCTCTCACTTTAGGTATTGGTATTGATTATTCCATACATATGTGGCGGAGATTTGAGGTTGAATTATCTAGACGGAAAACTCACTGGGATGCACTTAGGGCTTCAATATCAACAACCGGTGTTGCTTTGATTATGAGTGCACTAACAACCTCTCTAGGATTCTTAGTGCTGCTATTCTCTCCGATGCCCGTAATTCAAGATTTTGGTCTAATCACTGCTATTACAGTATTCTTTTCATTACTCTTGGCATTGATTTTACTACCAGTTGTCATGGAATTATCTGCCAGGAGTAAAGAAGAGCAAGTCACTGAAAAAGAATTCAAACCACAACTTGACGATTTAGCTAATTGATAGATAAAGCATCGACAATACTACTCATTTCTAGTCCCTGCTCACGTGCAATCAGCGCAATACATAGCCAATTGCTAACCATGCCCAAGGCATTTTTTTTACGCTGAATCCTTCTATCAATTTCTTCTATTTCGAGCTTTGATTGTTTCGAAACAAACCTTTTCAGTCTTCTTTCAATTTTAGACCTAGGGTCTTTGAAGACTTCATTTTCTTCATCGACTGGTTTTGATATTTTACCAGAGCCCTGTAGATCAACGGAAGCGGTCTTTTTACCATTAGCACTAATTGTCTCATCTTGAAATTTAACTGAATCATACTGAACGGGAGTAATCAATCTTGAGGGGCGTGGAAACCAGCCTAGTGGCGTTGTAACTGAATAATTTGATAGAGTCGGTGTTAGAGAATCTTGGTCACCTACCAACCATCCTTTGTCAATCATTGCTTCAACTGCTGTACCGGCTTCTTCAGGAGATAACCATCCCATGTCAAACGACAAAATCCTTTCAATATCTAAATCAGAAAGTGATTCTCCGCTACGAAAACAAACTGCTAAGACTCTGCAGATGTCATCGTAATCTGCATCGGACATGATTGTCAGTAAAGGCTATTACTTTTCAATTTAGGTATGCATAGTTAATAAATTCTAGAATTGAACAAATCTACAATACAATAGGTTCTTTTGAATCATCATTATGCGCGCACACAGGGGGAATAAGAATCAGTCGGGAATATATTGCTCGTGACCCCCGAACTGGCAAACCTATTAGCATGGGTGGGCGGAAAAAAATTAACCATGTAATCGAAACAGAAAGTGGCCCTTGGATGGCAATACCCAAGGACGAAATAGTTCCTTTAGCCAGAGGCGAAATTGAAAAAATTGATGTTAGTTGGAAAGGTAAAAACCTGCAATTAGGCCAAGTCGATGGAATTATAGCCTTGACCAGAATAAAAGGTAAAGGCAAAAATGCATCATCCGCACATAGCACCTTACTGTTGTCACTTGAGAGCGAGATTCCTGAGGTAAGAGAGGCTGCACTAAAAGCGCTTCCCGAAGTTGCAACGCAAAAATCTGATGAACTATTTGATTGGCTTTCAGTTCTGCTAGATGACGAAAATGTCAAGGTGAGACAAGCAGCGAGCAAATGTCTGTCACTTTCAGCACCCGTTTTTCCTTCTGGAGTCCATGTGATACTACAAAATGAATTACGTTCATACAATAAACAACGAATGGATGCAGCTTGGAAAGGATTGAATTCTCTCTGCGAAACTTGGCCAGAAGTTGCATGCGATCATTTAGATTCATTATTTCTTGAACCAAAGCCGATTTATCGCCGTAAGGCTGCAAATCTATTAAGGAAATTACTGGCCAAAGGCGGTTCTGTCACTTGGGATTTAATTTCTTGGGCACTTGATGATGAAGATGTTGAAGTTCGACGTTCCGCTGCAAAGACATTGCCTTCCTTGGCTAGAAACGAGTCTAGATTGGCTACAATTTTTGCTGAACGTGCCATCATAGACTCTGATAATAAAGTCAGACTAAGTGCAATCAAGGCTATTCAAGCATTGGACAAGGACCATGGTAGGGCTAGAGAATTGGTTCTAAAAGGAGCCTCTTCTGGAGATATTAACATCCGTAGAGCATGTATTGACATGCTACCTAGGCTTTACTCAGAAGAAGTGTTACGTGGCGTAGCAATAGATCTTTTGAAAAATGAGAAAGATGAAAATTTGCGCATTGAATTGAAAGAAATGACTATTGATGAGTCTCTTGAAGGTTCAGAATCCCAGAAGAATAAATTTTTGGCACCAGCTCCGACTGTTCCAAAACTAGATAGGGAGGTTGCCGAGGCTCACGGGATACAAGTTGGCTTAGAACAATTACCACAAATAGACAATTTGAGTCAACAAAAGAATAAGATAATTTCTGAAACTGAGCGACTAAAGAATGAAAAAGAAAAGTTACAGAAAACTGCACAGAAAAGCAA
>MDTE01174639.1_pt1 | contig 13919 bp, 5 predicted proteins | sample 811231 | NCBI WGS metagenome assembly MDTE01 (sample SAMN05326651, study PRJNA326480) | marine metagenome | isolation source: seawater | place: Indian Ocean: Red Sea | collected 2010
CCATCCCAGTAGACGCCACCAAACCCCCACGACTTGGCATACGCCTTGATGCGATTGATGGCATAGAGGACCGCATCCTTCCTGGCCATGTTCATGTTGACGTGCTGCCAGGGATGAATCTCCCGGTCCAGATACGGCTTGATCTTCATCGCCTTCCGTTTCGGCCCCACCTCCAACGGTGACGCCAGTTCCATGGGGTTGGGATAACCACCATAGAGCGTGTCGACGGCCGGTTGACCGTTGGGGTCGTACAGCAGGAATTCTGGATGCTGCCGAGCCTGCTCGTAGCCCATCTGACCGTCAAACGCACCAATCACGTAAAACGTGCTGAGAATGCCTTGCGTCTTGTTGAACGCCATCTGGGCTTTGCGAAACTTCTGGTTGATGCGATAGCCCGTCTGCCCAGTGATGTACACTTCCGCCTCGAATGGCTCAACCCCCAAACCGGTCGGCTCATGAGCGAAATAGTGCGTCTGGTTGAAATAGAAGATGTGCGGATCTTCGTCCCAGTACTTGCCTTTCACCTGATAAGAATGCTGGTGAACTCGAAAGAACTCCCGGGCAACCGCGTAATACTCCTGCCACCTGTCCAATCGCTTCCCCTGGTCATCGACAAATTCCACCTCAACCGCGCGGCCATACGTTTCCGGCCCGACGTTATAGGTGAACATCCACTTCCGGGTTTCACCTGATTTGATCGTGAATGACTTCTCTTCGGCTAGCGGACGCACCGCCCCCAGGTCAACGATCATCTTTGCGCGCACCACGCCGGTCACCGTATTGGCCGTATGATTGACCAGCGTTGCAATCGTGTTGGCCGGCTCGTACTCGTTATATCGCAGCTTGTTGGAGCGGACGTCAGTGATCGTGAGCTGGCTAGGGCGGGGATCTCGCTTTCCAGGAAAATACGGTTCCCCGCTCTCCTTCAATCTCGTCGTTTTCAGGGCAATGGCCGACCCGACGGACTTGCCTGCCAGCCGATTCAGGACGCGCGTCTGGACAATCATCTCGTTATAGTGAGTCGCCTGAACTGTCTTGAGTCCCTTCGACTCCACGTACGGTCGCAAGGATGCGATGTATTCACGTATGGGTTCGAGAAGATGCGCCGACACGCGGCTCTCGGCAGAGCCAAAAGCTCTCACAGCGGCCCGATAGTGTTGTAGCCGATCGGCAAACGTCTCATCACTCACAACTCGCTTCAAGGACTCCACCAACGCGTTTTTCCCATAAAGACGATTCTCTTCCGCGACAATCACGTCCAGCGCGGGATCCGAGTCGAGAATGTCGACGTCATCAAAATCAACTGTCCCTTTGAGCGTCTGAAACAGCGGGTGCCCTGTCAATTCATAGTCAGGCTTCCTCATCAGGTAGCGATACCGGACCCACTCCTTGCTATTGATCTCGACTTCCAGCGGCGCCATTCGACCGCCCGGCAGGATTTGTTTGTGGTCATCAGACAACTTGTAGGCCAACAGGCCAGCTCGCAATGTTCCCTTCCCTTTAGCCCAGAAGGTCAGAATCTGCGAAGGCTTGAACGGCTTTCCCCAATAGCCGTTCACATAACCTGAGTTACTGGCGGACAACCGACAAAACCCGTCGTTACGCCGCCCTCCCATTCTCGGGAATTCAACCGTAACTCGTGAACCTTGCCCACCCCAGGAGTGCGGCCAATCCTTCGCATCAGGACACTTCCAACCCTGCTTGCGCATTTCGGCTACCATTTTCGCGGTGAGGGTCGTGCCACGAGCTTCCTGAAAACTACTGTTGCGCACTTCGGCGCCTGGCAGGGTTGTTGTGGACAAGGCCAAATGGAAACAGCCCAACACCGCGACCGGCCAATGACGCAAGCTTGCCGGGAAACACATCATTGTCGACCCTCCTTCGACCAGCCAAACAAATTACGAACCAACGGAAACCATCCCTTCCAGTCCCACCAGGCAACTTCCCCTTTGCCAGCCAGCCCAGTGGGGCTCAGAGTCAACGTGGCGACCCGCCCCTCGCCATAGCGCCCCAGAATGAGCGTCGGTTCCGGCCCTGCCTTCAGAACAACACTGGCATTCGGTTTCGGTGTCACGAAGTGATGCCAGAACACGTGTGGTACCTGATCAAACCCGACCCCCTTCAGCAGGGGATGCTCCGGCTGCTCCCTGACTAACTTCCAGGACTTTCCTTTGCCCGCCCACTTGAGATCAAATGGCCCTCGCAATCGCACGGGAAGAACATCCAGAAAACGCGACCCCTGGAATTCCCCATTGCCAAACGCGTACGGCCCCCCCACAACAAACAGGCTGCCTCCCTGCTCGACATAATCGCACACCATCTCCATCGCCACGTCACCAAGCGCGCGATAGTTCACGTCAGACAACACCACCAGGTCATACTGAAACAACTCGTCATATGTGCCTGGGAAAGTTTCCACCCCGTTGGGCGGGCAATTCGCCCAGGTGAACTCGACCGGTGTGTCGACATCATGGTGCTTCCACCCGTCAACGGCATCATCGAGATTAAGGATGTGCGTGTAGAGACCAAACACAACCAGGCAACGAAACCGCTGGGGGTCACGCGGTGAAATCTTCGTGAAGTCGGGCTTATCAAACTGCTTCCGTTTGATCGGCTGGGGACGAAAGTAGCGATCGCCCCGTCCACTCGGGAGTCCACCGCCCTCGGTAGCGAAGAGATTCGTACGCGCCTGCAATTCGGCCCGGTCACCCGCGTAGAAACGCTCGTACCGTTCTTCCTTCGTACCCGTACGGACGATAGCTGAAATCAACAGCCCGTCGGCCAGTGCGGCCGGCTTGAAGACAAGTTGTTGCTGCAACCGCTTGCTGGACAACCTTGGAACTTGGAACACCTTCGCAGCCAGAAGCTTCTTGCTCTTCCATCCAACCACCTGCAACTCGACCGCGACCTCATTCTGGTCCGGCCCGACCGCCATCACCTCGTGCGTGATTTTAACTTGCCCTTGGCCCACCTCGTCGGCCTGGATGTCGGCCACAAGTGCGGATGACCCGTACACGAAATCCTTGAAGCCACTGACAGGTTTGACCACGTAGGTAGTGCGGAACGACTTGCCCGGGCCAAGCGGTACGGGCTCGAAAAACCATTCACCCGTAGCACCACTGGTATACGTCTTTCTGAGATAGTTGTAGTCGAAAGCGAAGACCATTCCATGCTGGGTTTTACGATCCTTCACGGCCATCCAACCGGCAACGGGAGTCTGGATCCAATCGGGCCCAATGGCACGCCCGCCCCGTTTCTCCGGTTGCAGGTTAACGCGAACACCGCTCGTCGACGGCAAATACCAATTGTCGCTGTAATGACTACCGCTCATGCACAAGTTCTGTTGGATGTAGAGGGCGGCGGCTCGCGATTGTGTCGTGGTGTTAACCAGCTCCTGATCGACTTGAATTGTGTCGTTGTCGGAGTTCACCCAGATCGTCTTGCGCACGGTGAGCCCCACTAGGTCGGGGGACGTGGCCATCTGCAGTGACCCGGTACGATCCCGCGTTCCCTGCCCACCACCGAACTTCGGCACCTGCACCCAGAGCCGTACGCCAGCTCGCTTGGCTCCCTCTTTCACCATCTCGTACTTGTACGGCAAGTGCATCAAGCCACTAGGCCAGGCGTACTTGGCCCAGTGATCGAGAAACATACCGGATACGTCGTCATCACCGATCACCTGTTCACCCGTTCTCCGGACCAGTAGCCGGCTGCATCGACCACCACGCGCCGGATCGAACGTCAATTCCAGAAAGCGATTCCTGAGAAGAATTCGCGTTGGCTGCTCGGAATCCATTTTCTTCACGACCAATTCCGCCGGTTCTTGTCCCGTCGCTGCGGAAAGCGTCAGGTATACTGTCAATCCGGCCAGGAAAATCATCTTCAAGTTGCTATGCATTGCTATGTGGGCCTAAACAGTCCGTTTTCAAGATCAGGAATGCTCTTCAACGCCGAAAGCCCGGCGGCTACGTTCAGACACCTCCGGGCAGATGCAGCAGACTATTGTAATGATCAGTGTAGTGCGTGCACGGGTACCGTTGGACCTGCATGGACAAGCAGGTGAAAGCTCTCATCAGCACGACGTTGACGCTTTTCTACCTCGCATCCCATTTGGGGTGAAAGCGACTTGGGGCCAGCCCTGAGATCGGAAAACTCGGATCGCAGTCGCAGCCTGTGGCGCCAGGGAAGCCGAGTTCAAAGGGCTGTTTGTCGGTGCCGAGCAATACGCCGAGAGCCCCGGGCTCTGAAGATATTCGGACCTGGCATCGATTTCGAGGCTGCGAATTGCCTCTTGAAAAGCCTTTCCTGATACGATGAGCGATTCGTCTTCGATTCACAAAACAAACACGGCAACAACGACCATGCCCCCGCCTCACAAAGCAATGACACCTGCACAACCGGTTTCTCGTCGAGACATCCTTGGCATCGGAACCTTGACTGCATGCGGGTTCGGTTTACCGGAACAATTGGGTGCTGAGACAGATTCTGGCGAAACAGAACTGCCCCAACAGATCGAACAGCTGGAACAGAAATACGTCGGAACATTCTCCATCAAGGCCCATCGTCTGGACGCCGATGGGCACTTCTCTCTGCGTCCCCAGACCGTTCTGCCTACCGCCAGCACTTGCAAACTGTTCGTCCTGTGCGAACTGTTTCGGCAGGCGGAGGAAGGGACAATTGATCTCCGCGCGCCAATTAGTTGGAAACCGGAGTTCTATCGAGGCGGCGATGGTGTGCTCAGAGCCATGATCCCTGGTCAAGATTTATCGATCCACAACATGGCCGTGCTGATGATGATCGTCAGCGACAACATCGCAACCGCTACACTGGTGGATCTCGTCGGGCCAGACAACGTAAACCGCACGATGAAATCATGGGGATTCGCTGCTACGAATATCTTTGATGGCTTGCCAGGCGGCCCCAATGCAGCTGAAATGAAACAACCTGTCAGCACCGCGCACGATCTCTGCACGCTGATGCAACGAATCTATCGCCACGACGTGCTGACACCAGAATCGTGCGACGAGATCATCCGCATTATGCGGGCCCAGCGTTGCAACGACATGCTGCCTCGCTACGTCCCTGTCGGCGAAGACTGGGGCAACGCGAAATCATGGATCGCGAACAAGACCGGTTACGGCGCCTGCCGGGTCGAAGTCGGTGTGGTAAAGACTGCGGAAGTCACATTCTCCCTCGCCATGTTCTTCAGGCCCCACCAACCACCCGCAAATCGCCTGAAATGTCTGGCCGATTATCCACCGGTACTCGCAATGGCGGCCGCTTGCCACGCGGTCTACAAGGGGCTAGCACTATCACAAGGCACGGGCTGAGTGGGAAGTATGTCTCGCCGGCGGGTAACCGCATCGTCCCCTGAGGGTGCGGCCAGAAATGAAAGGCCTTATTTGTAGACCCCTTCGAATTCCGTTCCGCTGCACGAGACACTAATTGCCGATGCAGTACAAATCCTGGTCCGATCGGATGTAGAAGTTACCTTGTGAGACTGCCATCGATGCGAGACATGTAACGCTGATGTCATTCCGAGCGACCTCAACGTACTTTGCGCCAGGCCGCAAAACCAACGTCACTCCCTCCTCTGACAGAATGTAGATTCGTCCATCGGCATAAACGGGCGAAGCCCAATGAACGCCAGACAGTCGCTGCATCCAGATAATTTTTCCGGATGAAGCCTCCAGACAATGGAGAATGTTGTCTCTAGAAATTGAGTAGAGATAAGGCTTTATGTACAACAACGATGAAAGTGCTGCGACACCTCGTTTTTGTTCCCATGCAATGTGGGTCTCAGTGACATCGCCCTTGCCGCCGAACCGAATGGCCCGCAACGTCGGAGCTTCAAAGCCGGAGGACGTGTAGATGAGCCCATCGCCAACAACGGGCGATGGGGTAACACCTTCGCCCTGGCTATAGACAGACCAGATGCGGCGGCCGGTCATCACGTCGAATCCCTGGACACGGTCGCCTGCTGCACTGACGAGTTGTTTACCGTTGTCAGTGAGTATCGGCGTGACGTGCCCAACACGTGATTTTCCTCGCGTGCCCTGCCAACGCACGGACCCATTTCCTGCATCGAGCGAAAGAATAACGGCCTTCTCCCACGGAACTTTCCAACCAACCCTGGTCTCTTCCCGACTACTGCCGTCGAACGGCATAATGACCTGCCCATGCGCGAGAATCGGCGACGCGCCGAGGCCATGCAAACTAAAGAACTTCAAATCACTGTTCTTCCAGACAAGCTTTCCAGAAAAATCAACCGCAGTCACCGTGCCGTCATAAAAGACTGAATAGACTTGTTTGCCGTCAGTCACGGGTGTCGGCGTGGCGTACGAGTTCTGCTTCCGCATCGGCCCTGTCTGTTGCCGATGGACTTCTGTTGTCCACGCAATGGTGCCATCCTCGCGGTTGATGCAGATCACACGGCAGGACACACCTTCTTCGGTAGATGCTGTGAGAAACACATGCTCCTCAAAGACAATCGGCGACGACCACCCTTTGCCTGGGAGACTCGTCTTCCACTTGATATTCCTAGTCGCCGACCATGTGACTGGCAGGTTCTTCTCGCTTGAAATTCCTTGCCCCGTCGGGCCTCGGAATCGCATCCAGTTCTCGCCCCAGGCTGAGTCAGAAGCGGTCAAGCAGAACGCAAAACAGAGTGAGTACCCAATGATCGTTTTCATAATGACTCCTGTGACGCTGCACGGACCCTCGTTTTCTCCATTCCCGGTGGCGGTTGCACATGTGAATCAGCCACGCAAACCAATCGTACCCCACCGGGTGGTGCAATGACAGCTTCACTGATCGGGGCAGCGTTCTCAGTTGAGCTGACAGCTCAGAGGCAATTGGCCATGCCGGCACGCAACGCGCACCGTTACGGGCGACAGCCTAACAGTGGCAACAGGGTTGCCGTCAGGGATTGGCCGCAACCCGGGAAATATGGGAAATACCCGAAGGATGGTTCTACCCCAGGAGGTGCCCCAGAGGCCCCACAACGCAGACCAGAAGGCGGTAGAAAAAAGAGATGTTTTGAGAAGCGCACATTATTGGCGTTATCAAACGACTTCTGCGCGTGCCGGGATACCGGGTCTTGGCGCAAAACGCCGGTGCCGGTGTGCGTGCTCGCCACACGCACCCACGCCAACCTCTATATTGGAAGGTGTCTGGATACGCCAAACTCAGACACTGCGTCCCTGCTACCGGACTACCTGGTTCGTAAGCTCTCGACCGGCACAGGGAGCAATCCTGTTCAGCTCGCACCCAGACACCAGAAGACATACAACCATGCTTACTTCCCGCGCCACCACGAACCTATTGATTCTGCTGACATCAAGCGCCCTGACTGACATCGCTCGAGGCGAAAGCTCAGTGCCGCCAAACTTCATCGTGATCTTTTGCGACAATTTGGGCTACGGTGACATTGAACCGTTTGGCTCGACAGTACACCGCACGCCGCATCTGAATCGCATGGCCCAAGAGGGCCGCAAGTTTACACACTTCTGTGTGACCGCGGGTGTGTGTACTCCGTCGCGTGCCTCGTTGATGACAGGCTGCTATTCACAACGTGTGCAGATGCACACCAACCCCCGTGACGGCCAGGTGCTGCGGCCCGTATCGCCATACGGCCTGAATCCAGATGAGATCACAATCGCGGAAGTCCTGAAAGAACGCGGTTACGCAACCGGCATTTTCGGGAAATGGCACCTTGGCGATCAGCCCGAATTCCTGCCGACGCGACAAGGCTTCGACTATTTTTTCGGCATCCCCTACAGCGACGACATGACGCGAGAAGTCGGCCTTAGTCTGGGTGAACGCCTGCAGGGAAACGCCTGGCCCGAAATACCGCTGATGAAGAACGAAACGGTGATCGAAGCTCCTGCAAACCGCGACCTTCTGACGAAACGCTGCACGGCAGAGGTACTGGACTTCATTACACAACACAAAGACGAACCATTCTTTGTCTATTTCCCACAGCCGATGCCTGGCAGCACGCGTGCACCGTTCGCAAGCCCGGACTTCAAGGGAAAGAGCAACAACGGGCCATGGGGTGATTCGATCGAAGAGATCGACTGGTCGACCGGGCAAATCCTCCAACAACTCAGAGATTTGGACATCGACGACCACACCTTGGTGATCTGGTTGTCTGACAACGGAGCACCGATGGCTCCAGACATGAACAGCCTCCAGCGCGGCACAAATCGTCCCCTTTACGGACGCGGATACACTACGTCCGAGGGCGCCTTTCGCTCGCCAACGATCATGTGGTGGCCCGGCCAGGTCGAGCCGGCCACGGCATGCGCCGAACTGGCAACCACAATGGATTTGCTGCCGACCTTTTCCCACATGTCCAACCCAGCCGCACCGATTCACGCTGTCGACGGCCACAATATTACATCGCTGATTACAGGCACAGCGACCGCAATTTCACCGTACAAGTCTTTCTATTACTACTACCGCGATCAGTTGCAGGCGGTCCGCAGCGGACCGTGGAAACTCTTTCTGCCCCTTGCGTCCTTCGACCAACACCCTCACTTTCGCAAGGGCCAACCGGCGAGCAGTTTGCTTTTCAATGTCGTCGAGGACATTAGTTCGACAGAGGACGTCGCTGCTGAACACCCCGACGTCGTCAAACAGCTGACCGCATACGCGGAAGCTGCCCGAGCGGAACTCGGTGATCGCCATCGTCCCGGTAACGGCCAGCGTTCCATAGGCAAGGTCGCCGGCAAACCAGTGGCGCAGGTACTGCCGCAAAACAACGCTTTACAACTGATCGAAGGCGTACGAGGTGGACGCCACTGGGTAAACGCAACAACTGCTCCGCCAAAGTCACCGCAGGAATCGATGAAGACGCTGGAGATCGAGCCTGGACTTGAAATCGAACTCGTCGCTGCGGAACCTCTCGTGTTCGACCCAGTCGCCATCACCTTTGACGAACTCGGGCGCATGTTCGTCGTCGAGTACGGCGACTATCCGATCGGACCGGAAGACGGAGGCGATCCGCTTTCGCGAGTCGTCTATCTCGAGGACATCAACAACGATGGCAAAATGGACCGCCGGCACGTATTCGCCGACAAGTTGAATTTCGCCCACAGCCTGATGCCACTGGATGGCGGATTGCTTGTCAGTGCGCAAACAGAGATTCTTTTTTTGAAGGACACCAACGGCGACCACGTGGCCGATGTCCGCAAGACGTTGTTCGACGGTTTTACGCCGGCCCATCCGCAAATGCAGATCGGCAACCCGCGATGGGGTCTCGACAACTGGATTTATCTGAACTATGGGCCAGGCAAAATCACGTCGTCTCGCAATCCTGACAGCACAGTGACAATGCCCCGCAAGGACTTTCGATTTCATCCAGAAACGATGAAATTCGAAGCCGACAGTGGCATGGGACAATTTGGCAACACTGTCGATCGCTGGGGTCACCGGTTCTACTGTACGAATCGCAATCCGATTATGACAACTCTAATGCGACCGGCGGTAATGGCGAGAAACCCGTACTCGGTAATCTCGCGCGGTCATTACGATGTCGGCAAGTCAGGTGGCGAGACTCGTGTTTATCCCCGAGTGGAAATGAAGAGCAATTACCTGTCGCACGCAGGGACTCACACGTCAGCATGTGGTGTCACTGCGTATCTGGGTGACCTACTGGGACCAGAGTACGTGAACAGTGTTTTCGTCTGCGAACCAATTGGGCATCTGGTAACGCGGTCGATTGTTGCGCCGGATGGACTGACGCTGGCAGCGCGACGCGCGCGGCCAAAGGCGGATTTCCTGGCCTCAACCGATACCTGGTTTCGCCCCGCCAGTCTAGCGAACGGGCCAGACGGCGCTTTGTACCTGGCGGATATGTATCGCTTATGGGTTGAACACCCACAATTCCTGCCGCCGGAAATCGCTGTCAAGCTGGATTGGCGTGCTGGCGAAGATCGCGGCAGAATCTATCGCATCTTGCCGAAGGAATCGAAGTCACGCCCTTTCACGCCTCCGCAGAACATCAAGCAGACCATTGCACTTCTTCAGGATGACAACGCGTGGCGACAGTTTCTCGGCCAGCGTCTCCTGGTTCGCCAAAATATCGAAAAATCGATTCCCGAAATACGCCCGATCCTGCGGGGCGGGAAATCGGCCACATCCCGTCTGCACGCGTTTTGGACTCTTGACGGCATGGGCGCATTAAAAGATATCGACGTACTTACAGCACTCGAAGATCCCGATCCACACGTCAGACGCGACGCCGTCAAACTGGCGTCGCGCTGGCTGTCGGAAGACGCCATCTTTGAGAAAGTCGCTCAACGTGCCACCGACAGCGACCCGCGAGTCCGGTTTCAGGTGGCTTTGACATTGGGTGAAAGTGACCGCGCCGCTGTGACGCGACTGCTGGTAACGCTCGCACTACGGGACGGACGAGATTCGTGGTTCGCCAGCGGCTTACTTACGTCCGTCAGCAAGCGAGCGGGCAATGTGCTGACGGCACTTGTTGAAGACAGGTCGTTTGCTGGCAAAGGCGATGGCCCAGCGGCCCGGTTAATCAAACAACTTGCAGCGGCTGTCGGCGCACGCGGCGACGTCAACGAGCTGTCATCGGTAATGAAACTCCTGGCGTCTCGTGGGACTGACAGCGCGTGGTGGCGAGCTGCCATCATCAGCGGCCTCGGAGAGGGGTTGCCGCGGCATCGCGGAGCACTCGGTCGTACCAGCCTGCCGACTCTGCTGGCAAAGCCGCCTGAGACCTTGGCCACCAGTGCCGCCGTAGTGCGAGGCTTCGTGAAGCGGGCAGGAAGGACCGCTGCCGATCGTTCCAAATCGCCCGCCGACCGCACTGCTGCCGTGGAGCTGATGGCTTATCAACCATTCTCAGACTCAGCCCATGTATTTCGTGAGTTACTGGCAGTCGGCCAGCCCGTAGCAGTACAGTTGGCGACTATCAACGCGCTTTCAGCGAATGGTTCGGCAACGGCAGGACAAATTGTCCTGGATCGCTGGCCGCAACTGGGTCCTGCCGTTCGCGGTCCAGCGCTGTTGCTGTTGTTGCGGCGCACATCAACGACTCGACAGGCACTGGAAGCCATGGCTGCCGGCAAGTTGCATCCCGCGGCACTCAGCATCGATCAACGCGTCCGACTGCTGAAGCATTCGGATAAAGCACTGCGAGCCATGGCAACCAAGCTGTTCGGAGGCGCTGTATCGTCAAACCGCCAGCAGATCGGTCGAGAGTATCAAAAGGCGCTGGCACTGAACGGCTCCGTCGCAGCAGGTGCGACAATTTTCAAACGCAGTTGCAGCCAGTGTCACCGCATCGATGGCCAAGGGCATCAAACCGGACCCGACATCAGTGACGTCCGAAATCGATCACGATCAGCCCTGCTGTACGACATCCTGGATCCCAACGCCAAGGTCGAACCACGATTCACGGCATACACTGTGGTGACGGACGATGGCAAAATCTACAACGGCCTGATTGCATCGGAAACCAGCGAGGCAGTCGTCCTGCGCATGGCCGAAGGCAAACAGCAGACAATCGGTCGCGGCCAGATTGAAGAAATCCGCGCCAGCAATGTGTCTCTGATGCCCGAAGGCATCGAGAAAGACGTCACACTGCAGGACATGGCAAATCTGCTTGAGTTCCTGAAGTCGCGCAAGTAGGCGCGCACTGCAGCGGAATACACCACCACACGATGAAAACAAGTGACTCGATGGCGTGGTGTCCATGCTGCAAAGAGACTGCGTGCACAGTCCGTCGCCCCCTGCTGTGGTTAAACAACGGACGCTCTTCTCACATTTCGAAAATGCCACCGCATTGGTTATGCTCATGAGCGACAACGTCGCCCGAAAACCTTTCGCGCAACTGTAAGGTAACGATCGGGAAAAAGGTAAAGCTACTCGGTCTGGCGACAGGGAAACCGCATTGGTCATGTCGATACTCTTGAGAGGGAGCTGTCGTGCACAGGTTACATCGAACGCGAACTGGCCAAGTCACTCACAAGTTCCCTATCGCCGTTGCGACCCTATTGGGTTTGTTACTCGTTGCCTCTGCTTCGACGACTTTGGCCCAAACCTTCGACCCGGGTGGCTTAAAGTTGATGAAGGTCAAGCTGGAACACAAGCCGGATGATCTGGCTGTCACCGTTTGGCCGACCGGCGTGATCGATGTTGAGCAAACACACTTCCTTAATCAACACAACTTGACGGCTCTGATCGTCGCTGTCGCCAACCCTCAGGCAAGAAACATTATCGCAGCCACGCTCATCTGCGATCTCCCCCAGGGAGTTGAACTAAAGGCGGTTAACGCCAATCTGCTCTGGAATACCAAAGAGACAATCTTCGTTCAACGCGCTGGTCGAACTTATGCGCGACATCGAATCGTCACACGCTGGTCACGCGACACAATACCCAGAGGCAAGCTCGGACGCTGCTGGTGGGCTCGATACCAGCCACCCACGTTGTGGGTCACCACCGAAGCTGCACCCGGTGCCCAGCTCGGACGTGTCTTCCTGAGTTGCGAATATCACGAGGCTGGCAAGGAGGCGAACACAACAAGCCCGGAATCGTCAGTTGGATTGGCCGTATTGCCGCAGCTTCAGTCAAGGACACCCCGAATCGCGAAGAGTGGCGTCATGGGACGTGGCCCGAATGCCATTGGGTCGTACGAGAATGACGGGGCTGCGGAACACCAGAGGTTACTTGCCAGTTACATCAAGAACATGGGCTGTAATATTCACATGTGTGGATTACCGCAGAGTTCCTGTCCGCCTGGGCTGGCGCGCTGGTCCGAAGGTCGGAACTACAATCAGTTAAATCGCAATTCGTGGCATAACCTGGGCGAACCGCTGGGTGTTCGCGATGGCTTCCGTGTCGACCACGATCTTGGTGTGCCGGATAGAATTCGAGCGATCGCAAAAAATGGTCAGCGTCGGTCTCACGTCGCTCCGTGGGCAATTTACCGGCGTCATGAGTGGATTCAACGGCACGTTCTCGACGAGATGACTCGCAGCATCACCCACGGAAACTACGAAGGACTCTGGGCAAACTGGGAGCCTCAAACATTACTCAGCGAGTGGGATTATTCCGAACAGACTCGGGGGGAGTTCATCAAGCATTCCGGACTGCCAGCCGAGGAAGTGGAAGAGCTTTGGCTAGATGATCTCGTCAAGAAGCATCGCGAGAAATGGAACGCTTTCCGCAACTGGGAACTCAGCCAGTGTGCGAAGATCTACTCGGAAACGATTCATAACGCGGGAAAGCAATCAGGCCGAGAGGCCTGGTTCACGCTGTGTGCACCGCAAGACAACTACTTCATCTACGATTCCTTCAAAGACATTTCGTTTCAGATGCTTAGTGGTGGAGACTTGCCGGCGGTCTTTCAAACCTGGAGTTACCACCACGTCCCGAAGTCAGATTCAAGGTATCCATACAACGATCGTATGGGTTGGTACCTGGTCGCTCGTGCAGGATGGCTGAGACGCTATTGTGATGAGCAACTCGGCATCAACCGCAAGTCGCTGGTGAGTTGTGTCTACGGCCATGCTCAAACCGGTGGACGTGCCGGCTACTTCGTGCCCGAGGATTTGGCATGGCGACATCTGGGCAGCGCGATGGCCGGTTGCAACGTGGCCATCAACTACGCAGAGTGGACCATCTGGGATGGCAGATACGCATCGGAAATGGCACGAGTCAACACACGCATTGCACGGTGGGAGGACTATTTACTTCGGGGCAAGACGCAGACGAAACATATCGTGACCCCAGTCAGCCCGTATCCACAAACCATCTCCGAAACGGTCACGCCCGACTCCCATAACATGGGAGGTACGTGGGGCAAGCCCGAGTATCTCTTCAGCTTCGAGTACGAACGAGACGGCTCTCGGCTGATCGTGCTCGGCAACAACTGGCATTTCGGTGATTGCTTC
>MDTE01185958.1_pt1 | contig 13919 bp, 8 predicted proteins | sample 811231 | NCBI WGS metagenome assembly MDTE01 (sample SAMN05326651, study PRJNA326480) | marine metagenome | isolation source: seawater | place: Indian Ocean: Red Sea | collected 2010
CCTCAATGAATGACGCAATAATAATATCCATAACTTAAAGACCTTTATCCAAGCGGCCTTTGGTTGAGAGATTAGAAAACATAGAAAACATGACAGCGGTAACCGTAAGAGCGACTCCGATTTCCACTGCCAGCATGCTATGAGAACGGGCCATTTCAACTCCGCCTGGAAGGATTGAATCCAAAGCAGAGTAGTTCAAAAATTCCTTACCCATAATCAGGCAAAGCACTCCCCATCCGACATAAATAATAATACCTACTGCAGCAAAAACTAATGTTCTCTTTTCGCTGAAGCAGCTTTTAGCTCTTGCAAGGCCGTAGGCTAATGCCAAAAGAATATAACTAGCCCCCAACATCACACCACCCTGAAAACCACCACCGGGACTGTGGTGCCCATGAGCAACAACATAAAGGGCAAAAAGCTGAATAAACGGCAAAATTAAACTACAGGTGATTTTGGCTAATAAACCTGCACCCTCATCACCCACTTGATTCTTAGGCGTTGAATCATTATTTCCATAAGTTCTAAGAACCGCGATGATCCCTATCCCGGCAATAAATATAACAACTGTCTCAAACATGGTGTCATAGCCTCTATAATCAGCGAGCACTGCCGTAACCATGTTGGGAACCTTTGTTTTTTCTTCTGTCTTCTCAATATAAAAACTCGAAACCGGTCCCTCATTTGCAGGAGAATCTTGATCTCCCCAATCGGGAAAATCCTTTGTCGCAGACAACAAAAGAGAACCAACAATAATCACTGAGAGTAATCCAAAAAATTTCATTAACCTTAATCTTTGGACCTCCTAGTAGTAGAAAAAACCGTTGCAATCATGATTACGGTTGAAACTCCAGCTCCAACAGCAGCCTCTGTAAAAGCGACATCAACCGCACCCATCTCAGCCCATAACAAGCAAATCAAAAATGAATAGATACCAAAAATCATAGAGGCGCCTAATAGATCCTTGACTCGCAATGCAATTACCGCGGTAACGACCAGAAAGATCAGTATAATTATGTCAAATTGCCAAATCAATGATTCTCGTATTTTAGATTTATTTTTTTACTTTCTTCTTAGCCTCAGATTTATCAGATACAGATTCTTCTAAGAATGGGCCACCAATATCATTTATCTTTGCTTTCTTATTATTGGAAACAGGAACAATTCCATCGTCGTAACCCGCTTTCATTAAAAGGTGCGTGCTGGTTGGACTAGTAAGCATAATTAAAACCGCTATGGCCAATATCTTAATCGCAACGAGGAAGCTAATTCCTTCAAAATCACTAATCACCTGAATCGCCATGCCACTCATTATCAAAATGGTAGACAAAGTATCTCCTTTTCCGGCCGCATGCATTCTCGTATAGAAGTCCGGAAATCTAACAACTCCAATACTAGCTCCCAAAAAGAAGACCAGCCCTGATAAAATCAGGAGAACACTTATTATATCAATTAATCCACTCATCACTAATTCTTGCCTCCCGTTGATTCATTACCGTAAGCTGGCCGAGTTCGATTAAAATATCTGGAGGCGGCTAGTGATCCCAAAAAATTAAGCGCCGCGTATGCAATAGCAAAATCGACAAACATTGAAACATTGTCAAAAAGCGCACCTATGATAATAAGCAATACTGCGGTCTTTGTTCCAATCACATTAACGGCGACAATTCGATCAATTGCAGTCGGACCCTTAATAATTCTGTAGATAACAGGAACCATCATTAGAAAAAGGCCAAGACCAGCGCAAATCAAAATAGTTTCCGTTTCAATCATTTCTACTAATCTGCAAACACATTATGAATTCTTTGAGCCATGCTGCTTACCAATCCTTTAGCGGCGTGATCGCTAATAGCATGTATTAAAAAAACATCACCCTTAATATCCAAAGTTACCGTGCCGGGAGTCAAAGTAATTGACTGAGCTAAAACGTACTTTTGAAAATCAGTTTTCAGCCCCGTGCGAAATTTAACGAGTTGAGGTTGAATTTTATCATTTAAATTTGGCGAAAATGAAATCTTAAGAACATGAATATTGGCTAACACGATTTGCCATAACAACCATAAAAGATATGAAGGCAAACGGAAAGCTTGCTTACAACGAATTAAAATACTTTTGGAACGATCCTCAAATAATAGATCGGAAGAAAGCCATGTAACGAGTGCGCTAGATATGACACCAAGCCCAATATGGAAAGGATCAATCAAGCCAGATAAAACTATCCAGGTAATTAATAATAATATAAAAACGGTGGCCTTATACATGTTAGCTAAACAGCTTATTAATAGCTAACCATCAGGAAAATTTTTTCAAGGTTTTTTGAAAAAACTAATGAATGTATCTTGAAAACAGTATTTGCTGAATTCTATATCTAACCAGGTTAGAATTAGTCAGTTTTAAAAGGGCTCGCTGGAAGCCCCTCTTTATTGGAAAGGTTGGGGTTAACCAATTCATTCCAGCCAAATCGCACATTTTTTGGATCAGAGATACTTTCTGCGCTTACCACTACGGCATCTCCGTCAATTACAGCATTGGCCTCGACAAAATTATTATCTGACCCTGATATCATAAAATCTGAAAGATCTTTACCATCCCTAGAGATTAAACCGCTTCCAGTGCTGGTGAATTCAACTCTAATTTTATTACCTTCCACTTTCATAGATTTGTATAAAGGGCCTGAGAAAATAACCTCTTTTTTTCCATAATCTTTAGCCAACGCCCATAAAGCCAACCTCTTGCCAACGGCCTGCTTGTTTCTGGGGTGAATGTCTTGGATGTTACCAACATCCGTAATCACTGCCATCCCGGTCCCTGGGACTTTAAGAGTGGCGGTTTGAGCTTCCCATATATCAGGTAACGCTTCTCCTTTATTATATCTGTAGGGTGCTATTTGCACGTAGTAGAATGATAGATCATCATTCTTAAAAACATCACGCCATCCAGCAATAAGAGCCTTCATCTTATCGTGATAAGCCATCCCTTCTCCCACATTCGATTCTCCTTGGTACCAAATGGCTCCCTTAACTGAAAAAGGAACAACCGGCGCTATCATTCCATTATAAAGACCAGTAGGATTACCATGGTTAAGTTTTGGAACTTGAGGAGGCGAAGGGATTCTCCTTCCATCTTCGACAGCACGTTTTACTGCATCCGCCCACCGTTGAGCACGATCAACAATTTGATTAACATCGGTAAATCTTCTGACTTTGTCAGCCACTGATCTTAGACTGGGAACTGAATCAAATCCGGACACAGGAGTCCACGGCTCGATTCTGGTACCACCCCAAGCTGACCCTATTAATCCAATGGGAACCTTAAGCTCATTATGCAAATGTCTTCCAAAATAATAAGCAACAGCTGAAAAATTCGGAATATTTTCAGGACTACACTCCTTCCATGAACTATTGCAGTCCGATTCTGGGAATGAGGAGGCCTTTCTTGGCACATGAAACAATCTAATTGAGGGATATTTAGCATTATCAATTTCTTCTCCCGGATTTTTAGAGCCCTTGACTGACCATTCCATATTAGATTGACCGGAACACACCCAAACTTCTCCAACAAGAATATTAGTTAAAGTAACCTCATCGGAAGGTGAGGTTATCTTCATTTCATAAGGCCCCCCAGTTTTAATCGGATCAAGATTGACAATCCACTTACCATTATCAAGTACCTTGGTTTTTTTTATCTGACCAGATATAGAAACAGTAACTTCACTACCAGGATCTCCTTTACCCCATATGGGTGAAAGGGCGTTACGTTGTAGAACCATATTGGACCCAATAACTTTCGGCAGCTCCAGACGAGCATGCACCATTTGGGAAAGAACACACAATAGAAAGATGAAAGTAATTTTTATAGTTCGCATATAATTCTATGATGAAGATTGGTTTTAAATTTACAAGGCCAGACTCTTGTTAAAAAAGACCCTAAAAAAGGCAGGATTCTCAATTAGTTTCAGGCTCCTCAGAAACAGATAGCCTCAGAAATTGATTTTTACTCAATGAATCTACAGAATCATCAATCCGAAATCTTACCGTTTCTGTGCCATCACCATTATTGATTCGGCCCCTGTATTCGATCCCTTCTTTTATCCAGAGACTGAGCTCATCAGATCTCTCTGCAGAAAAATAAACTTGATCATGACCTATAGCTTGTTTGATTTCAAGACGCAATTCACCTTCCTCTGTAAGCTTAATCTCCTTTGAGGAATAGTCTTTCTTTAGAGGATTGGTGTTTTCAAGATATTCAAGAATAGATAACCGACCATCACCGTCCGCATCTTTCAATAATTCAACACCACCATATGATTCGACCCATGATTGGAGAGGCACGAAATCACTGAACCCAGGTGAGCCTCCAAAATCAAGACTACTTCGCCAACTTCGAGACTCAGCGGGGTCATTAATACCAGGCATCATTAGCGTTAATGAATAACCATCTCCATCGGCACTAACCGGCCAAGGGCGACCATCATTATAGGAAACCTCTGAAATAATTGTGTTTACAGAATCTTGCAACACTATCCTCTCCCCTGCGTTAGATAATTTATTACTTCCATCATCCTCTAAAAAAGATCGATTCAACAAAGACGCATTTTCCAATAATCCATATCTTTTGGTAAAAGCTTGAATATTAGAGGGTATCACTAGGCGTTCACTAGGTGCCAGTAAAGTCCCCGAAGGGATAATAAAATCAATACCATTAGTAAATTTTATGTCACTTAAATCTATAGTTCTAGACTCACTTATATTGAATAACTCAATCCACTCAAACATTGAAGCATCATTAAAACCCAAAGCCAATTCCTCGTCACTCGGAGGGTTTGGATTATAATGAATTTCACTTATGACAAGATTTTCTGGACCCGCGGGATCAATAGTCCCACTTCCAGTAATTGAGTAATTGGCAGAACCAATTAATTCACCCCCAAAACCAATTCCTTCTAATGTATATTCATTCAAACCTGATTTGACCGGCAAATCGACTTCCCATGTGTTGTCATCAATCCACCTTAAATCAAGACCCCTTTCAGTTCCCGCTAATCTGATATAACGAACATCAACCCAAGCATCACCTCGAACTGAAACATTAGATTCATTTGTACTTGATCCACTAGCACTACTGACTTTGAAAGAAACTTTAGAGACAGCATTATCCACAAGTCTTCTGACATGACTTGATCTTGATCGAATATAGCTGGAATAACCATTTAGATTTTCTTGAAGAAATTCAGTATAATGCTGCAACCATGGGGTCATGTATTCAGAATTAAATGCATTTTCTATTATATCGAGTAAATGGCCATAATAAGCGCGCTCGTACTCAGGACCGATTCCGATTAAACGGTTTAAATCAGTACTAGGCGTTACCCCGGATGTTGCACTATTAGTAAAAGTGAAATCCATGTCCCATGGAAAATACATTGCCTTACCATCCGTAGGCCTAATGTAGAATATCGCGTTATGCCATGCTCCACTTCCATGAGTTGAATAGTTGTCCCCGATTCCACCAAGATTTTGTACAGCAAAAGATCTCAACCATTGATCAACATCAACAACTTCCTCAATTGAATCTCGATAGGCTTGGCCAGACAAGCCCATTGTGGTTAGTAATTTGATTAATCCAGAGTAATCATCAGCATCACGGTTATTTTTTATTAACCAATGCCAACGATAAAGTTCCTTATCGTCTCCTCCTTGATTACGCATTTGAACACCAACCACCCCATCAGGTTGAGGTAACTTTAAACCCTCTCTTCCTCCGTTAGTACTATTAGGGTGATAAATTAACTCAAACTCAAACATTTGACCGTCTGTACCATTATCAATCGCATTGTCTAACCATTCACTATCATATCTAGACTTCATCAAAATACCGGAAGTCGCTCGATTGGATCTTGGTTGGATCACCCATGCAATATCATCATACATTCCCGGTATTTTACCTGCTCTAGTAACAACATGCTTTATCATAATTTCACGCTGACTGGATCTATCTATGGCTATTGATTGGTGGGCTCCTAAAAATTTATTATCTGCAGGGAACCTTATATTAAAACCAACTCTACTCTCATTAGACCTTCCCCGTTGACTGCTCTTCAACCTCACTGCGCATCCATAATAAATGATTTCATCATTATGAATAATAGTGCAAGGCAATCTATCATTACTCATTACCTCAGTCACTTGGTGCATAAAATTAGCCTCTGAAATAGGCATGACAATTCTCAAATTAGTTGGATAAACTGATCCTGATTGAAGTTTAGATTTACCATCATCCCAAGGAATCATGGCTCTTGATTCCTTTCCATTCCTTGGAAAAAAGGATTTCGCCCCTAATGAGTCAATCGCTTCAATATAAAACTGCGCTCTAGAATTCTTCGATTGACCTGGAATAGTTGCGCTATAATTGCCGTTAGCGCTGGCGGTCATTTCTATCTGACGGAAGTTTCCTTCGTTCACTGAATAGTGTAAAATAGCCTTGTCGACGCCATTAAAATCCTTGATTGTCGCACTTACTTTGGCTGCTTGATTTATTGCTGGAACCGCCGGGGAATGGATGGAATTTTCGAAGTTAGGCCCCACGTTCTCTTCATAAATTGAATTCACTTTTCCAGGAGTACCTCCCCCATTTGGATCATCTATCGGAAGAATATCAGTGCGAGGAAGTCGATTAAAATAAAGCCTAGAATTAAGTTGGTTTGAACCTGATACCCAACGAGCACGGAAACTAATCCTATATTCTTTTGAAGAACTGATATTCGTATAACTATTACCAGATTTAAGAGTTGTTTCTGCACAGTTGTGCATATGCTCCGTCGAACCCGATGCCTTAAGCAGCATTACTTTATTTCCTGGAGAGTCGGGATCTTGAACTATTTCAAAATGTCTTTGAGTTCCACGCATCCTCCAGAATTCAGCATTTCCAGAACTAAAATCACCATTCTGAATCAGTTCCTTGGCAGATCCCGTTTCTGGATTTTCTATAACACTGATATCATCAATAAGAATCTCTCCCTCGTCTAATAGTCCAAAAATAAATTCGTGATACCCTTGAGGATCAGACCTTCCATTTATAGCTCGACCCGTTCTGACAAAAGTTTTCCATTCACCCCGGTGAGACTCGCTACTTGCAGACCAGGATTCAGCAAGAGCATTATCAGCGTAAGGGTTTGATAGCTCCAAGCTTGACCCTCCTCCATCAGCTTTTTCTGGCCAACTTCCACCATCAAAGTAATGAACTTCATCAACTGGATTGCCAACTGAATCAACCAACTTAATCCGTTCTCCAGACCTTGATAAACGCCCTTTCAACCCGCCCATAATCCTAATGTCAGGATTAGCATTTCTGAGCTCTTCAGGCTCTTTAGACAATACTAGATATTCTCCAGGACTTAGAGTTGCTCCCTCAGGAAAAACAAAATCAAATCCATCATCAAACTTCCAGCCTTCAAGGTTAATGCTTTTTTCAGAGTGACGATTATAAATCTCTAACCATGTCCTATCCGAGGAACGAAATGGTTTACCTGGAATGAAAGGAGAGACCTCTTTTTCTGCCAAAAGCTGCATTCCAAACATCACATCACTGCTTCCAGGAGAACTTTGGTGAACTGAAACGGATATTCGGTTCAATCCGACCATCAGAACATCTTTAGAAATAATAACAGGATCTTCAACTACAGCCTCTCCACCTCTTGATGCTCGGGTACTTGAGTTAATAATACCATTAGGCATTTTAAAGCGGTCCACTTCTTGTCCATTGATATAAAAAACAGCTCCATCATCAATTAAATGAATTAATTTAAGAACATTGATTTGATCAATATCGTTCTTAGTAAGATTGAAATCAGTCTCGAAAAAATACGTGATAACCGGAGCTGACGGATTCAGTGAAGGTCGAGTTATATTTGTACCCAATGGAATTTCTTTAACCGTACTATCCCATCCAAGAGGCCCTATGCCAAATTTCCAATCACCTCCGACGGCATGCGATTGATTATACCACTGAGAACCTAAGTCCGGCCCAGTTTCATTATATCTCCAAACTGCTCCCCAATCTAATAAAGGCACACTTTCATAAATTGCCTCTGTATCAGGAACAGCAGGCTCTGGTCTTGGATGGTACATGACCTCGTTGATGACGATATCTCTCTCAAAAGAAAATTGATTGCTATCACCAAACGTTGAAGACGAAGGATAAAGCCAGTCTCCTCCATGTTCTTCAGATCGTCCTCTTAATCTTCGAGTAACCCTTTGAGCATCTATTAGCTTACCTGATGAATCAAAAAGAAATAACCTATCATCGTTATTTGGAACAAAACCCAAATCTTTATCTGAAAAAGTTATAAACCCACCTTTTTGGATAACTCCTGAATTTATTGAGTAAATACCACCATCTGATAGTACAATTTGATAGCCTGATAAGGGAATATCCTCAGCAGTAACATTTTTCATTTCCAAAATGAATCCACCCTCATTGTCATGTGATGAAAACTCATTAAAGACCAATGTTTCTCTTGGAGCACTAGGGTCTGGAGGCTCTTCAACTAAAGTTAATCGCAACCCAAACATAACATCCGAGCTACCAGAATTTGCTTGATGAACCTCAACAGAGATTGTGTTAACACCAACACTTAGAGACGTTGCCGGAATACCAACAGGATCAGTTAAGTCGGGATCAGAACCTCTCTCGGCACGGGTCTCAGAGTTAACATCACCAGCAGGCATTTTATGTCGAAAAACTTCCTCCCCATTAATATAAACAATGCCACCATCGTCAAAGAGATGCTCAATTTTAAGCTCGGACAAATTATCAATCTGGGACTGACCTAAATTAAAATCATGCTCAAAGTAATAAGTCATGACATAAGGATCATTTAATATTGGTCTTGTAAGCTCAGTCCCTAAAGGAGCTTCAGGAGGAGAAGTATCCCAACCTAACAAACCGGATCCCGATTTCCAATTACCTCCCAAGGGATGCTTTATATTCGCCCAATCACTTTCTAGATCCTCTTTCTCATTATACCTCCAAACGGAATCCCAATTAATGAGCATTGTTTCGATTTTTACAGGAGGCGCTCCCGCAAGCGGAAAATTCGGCAATCCCGGAGTCCCTCCAACACTCCTCGAAGCAACCCAATTATCAGGATCCGACCATGCTGTTTCCTGGTTAAGCTTTGCCAAAGTTACTCCTGACCCATCAGGACCTATAGGCCAATCTCCTGAGTCATCATAAACCAGTCTATCCATAACCCTACCATCCCTATCCTCTATCCTTAAAGACTCACCTGCATTATCTAATGCTCCGGTGAACGGACCCAAAACCTCTTTACCGGACATATTCGGTTTACTAGGATCCTGAGCAATTAGAATAAAACCGTGTCCCTTAACGACTGTACCTTCGGGAAAATTAAAATCGACACCACCTCTTATTCTCCAACCCGAGACATCAACGTTAACCCCATTAAGATTGTGAAATTCAATCCATTCCGAATCCTTTGCATCATCCGCAGGATTATAGTGTATCTCATTGAAAACAAGTATACTATCCGCCGTTTTACTGGCAAGACTTGTACTCTGTTGAATTAACAAACTAACAATTAAAGATAGAAAAAAACGAAATCGATTTCGCATCATAGAGTGAAGTTTTAGATATTAATCACGTGATTGTAATTAAAATCATCTCAAGATTCGATAAATATCGAGAAATAAAATTTATGCTATTATTTCAGGGATTACTTTGCCATGCACATCCGTAAGCCTACGATCAATACTATCTTTTCTGAAAGTTAGACGCTCATGATTAATACCCAATAGATGCATGATCGTTGCATGAATATCGTACACTTCGGTTGGATTATCCCGATCTAGGGGTTTATACCCCCACTCATCACTCTGTCCATGAGTTACTCCACCTTTAATTCCTCCACCGCTTAACCAATTAGTAAAAACAAATGGGTTGTGATCTCTTCCCTTGGATCCTTGAGTTGATGGCATACGTCCAAATTCTGTAGTCCAAAGAATGATGGTATCTTCAAGTAATCCGCGTTGTTTGAGATCTTTGATTAAAGCCGAAGCACCTACGGCCATACCATACGACAATGGACCGTGATCTCTGTTAATGTCCTCGTGACTATCCCAATTACGCCTTGGAAATCCATTATCGCAACCAGACCAGACTTGAACAAATCGCACTCCCCTTTCAAGAAGTCTTCTTGCAACAAGACATTTTCTCCCAAAATGATTTGCCTCTTCCTTATGATTTATATCTTTAGGCCAAGACGTACCATCTGGACGAATACCATACATATCCTTAATGTATTGGGGCTCATCAGATATACTAAGTGCTTCGGGTGCGGCCAATTGCATTCTCGCGGCCAACTCATAAGACTTAATACGAGCTTCTAATCGAGAATCACCAGATCTAGTACCGAGATGTTGACGGTTTAAATTAGACAAGAGACTCTGCGCGTCGAGTTCAGCGTCATCACTAATATAGTTAGTTCCGGAAGGAAGGTTGAGATCTGGAATCGGATTTTTTGTTCCAGGTCGTATGATAGTACCTTGATTCTCTGCGGGAAGAAAAGCTGAACCCCAATTCTTAGGGCCATTGGATGCAAATCCACGGTGATCAGGGAGAACAACAAAAGTTGGCAGATTATTGTTCATACTCCCCAAACCGTAACTAACCCAGCATCCCATGCCGGGAAATCCTGGGCGATCAAACCCAGTAGATTGAAGATAAGTAGCTTGGCTGTGTACTCCTGTCTTTCCAATAAGGTTATGAACAAAAGCCATATCGTCCACGACTTCTCCTAAATTCGAAACCGTTTCTCCAAGCATCTTTCCAGATTTACCATATGGCTTAAATTCCCAGACTGGTTTCATCCAAGGCCCAAGCCCGTTCTGAAATGCTTCTACTGGCTCGCCAAAATCAGACTTTTCACCATGATGCTTAATCAAGGAAGGCTTATAATCAAACAAATCAATGTGACTTGCAGCTCCAGCCATAAACAATTGAATCACTCGTTTTGCCCTCGCAGGATGATGGGGCTGCTCAAGAATAGGACCCGTACCAGCTGCATCTAGTCTATCCGAACCAAGCATTGAAGAAAGTGCAATACCTCCAAGCCCTCCACCTGATTGCCATAAGTATTCTCGTCTATTCATTTTAGTCGATGAATGAAAATTCGTTGAGGTTAAAAATAATTCGACAAGTGGCCGCAAGACCATGCTTTTTTTCATATGAATTAAGCAATCTTAATTCCTCATCAGAGGGAACTCTTGAGAGAGCCATTTGAAATGCAAGTCGAACAGGATCACTGGCATTCTTCTTAGTGATATTTTCAGCAAATCGTTGAGACATTTTAACCATAAAATGATTATTCAAAAGAGCTAGTGCTTGTAACGCGGTTGTTGTTTCCCCTCTCTTGTCAACCAACTGCGAAGGATCAGCACAATCAAATGTATCCATAAATGGCTGCGGTTGTGAACGGACGATGAAACGATAAACCGAACGACGGTGAGTCAAAACATCATCAGGGTCATATTTATGATATTGGTAGTGTGGAGAATGCTGAGGCTTTTCAATTACAAAGTCTTTAAAAGAGGGACCACCCATCTTGAAATTCATTTTTCCGGAAACAAATAGGACAGTATCTCTGAGAGATTCAGCATCCAGCCTCCTACGATTTTGACGCCATAGATATTGGTTAGAAATATCAATTTCTGCATTTTCAATATGATGATCGCTAACCTGCTTATATGTTTCACTGTTTAAAATGAGACGGTGTAAATCCTTAATTGAAGCACCATTATCTCGAAACCATACAGCGAGCCAATCCAGCAATTTGGGATGAGTTGGTTTTGAACCTATACGACCAAAATCATTCGGAGTATCAACAATTCCGCGACCAAAGTGATAGTGCCAGACTCGGTTCACAATACTTCTCCAGGTAAGAGTATTCTCCTTGTGAGATATCCAATCAGCGAGAGCCACACGCCGGTCACCTTCCTTATGACCTTCGGGTAAATCAAACTGGTGAGAAACGCTTGGAACTATTCCTGGAACAGTGCCTGGCACGACTGACTCTCTGGGGTCAGTGACCTCGCCCCTATGTAATACAAATATATCTCTCGGCCTTCCTCCAACGTGGCCTCTACCCTTGAAGGTTCCACTTCCATTATGAACAGTTCCAGCATAAACCATTTTAGGTTTTGCCATGGCTTTAATTTGAGATTCAACTGCACTCAAGGCTTTGGCAAGGGATTCCTTTTTGTTTAACAATTCAACGCTGATAGTCGACTCCTTGAGGGATTTTAAGTTTTGCTTTAATTCTTTAAGTTGGTTCTCTGAATCATCTGGTTTCATTCTAACAAGACTTAACAGACCTTCAGTTACGTCATCCAAAATTCGTCGTCTGCTTGTATATCCATCTACAAGATTTTTTTCATGCCAAAGACCACTATTAATAGAATCCAATGAAGTCACTTTAGCATTTCTGGAAATTTGTTTATCTCCGCTAAATATAGTTAATTCAGATAAAGCCAACATTGGACCACGACTTCCTTGAGGATAATTCAACTTACTCGCATCCAATCTTATGTAGCGGCCCTCAATCGGATTAAAACTGAACGATACCGGCTTTTCACCAGGATTTTTGTAATCCGACTTCGTCTTATCAATCGCTGTTTGATATGAGGATTCCTCCTCATTAGATCCAATAAGAATTCTAAATCTCTCTGGAAAACCAAACCCTGGCGTGTCCTTAAAATCAGTCGGATGCGCAGGATGAATGACTATTCTATCAATTTTTTGGATGCTCGGTAATTCAATTTGTACCCATTTTGTAGTATCTTTACTCTTAGCAAATGCACTATGATAACCGTTAGTTTTACTCTTCTCAGAAATAATTATTTGTTCAAGATGATGAGTACCATAAACACCATCTACTAAATTAGATTTCGACCATCTCTCCCCCCCCTCAATACTATCTAGAGCAGTTACCTTATTAACATCAACAAGTTTACCATCCGCGACAACTGACATTTCACCGATCGCAAATATCCAATCATTGGATTTAGCTTGGTCTTTTTGACGACGGTTCCAAAGCTTTGTTGCTGTCAATCGAACATATCTTCCCTCTAATTTTGATGCATCGAAGAGAACAGGAGTCGATCCAGGTCTAGGAAAATCAGAACCCGTATGATCGGCAACAGTTAGAGGCTCTTTAAATTCAGGTTCATTTGAAATTTCTAAGCGAAATCTATGAGGAAAACCAAAATCTGAAAAACCATATTCATCAGCACCGACAAGAACTATACTATCTATTTTCTTTTTACTCCCCAAATCAATTTGGACCCATTTTGATGTTAACTGACTTTGTACAACATGAGAATGGTATCCGTATCTAGGAGAACGATCACCATTACGATTATTATTCCGAGAACTTATTTTTTGCTCAATTGATTTTATTTGATTCTGAATAGAAATCATCTGAGGAGTCTGACTAGCCTCAATCTTTTTATTATTATTTATTATACTATCCTCAAGATTCTTTTTCTTCTCTTTCAACTCTTGTCTTTCAGTAGCTGTTTGAGGATTTTCATCATAGGGACGATCGGCGCGATCCAGCGCTGAGAAAACAGACTGGAGTGAATAGTAATGCTCCATGGTTACTGGATCCCTTTTATGGTCATGACATTGCGCACATTGGACTGTAAGCGAAGTGAAGGTATTCATGGTCGTCGTAACCATGTCGTCGCGATCAAGATGACGGGCGACCTTCCCATCAATTTTTGATTCTGGCACTTCAGCGTGCCCTATGAAATCCCAGGGACCTGCTGCAATAAAACCTGTAGCAACGATTCCATCCAACGTATCAGGCCAAAGAATATCTCCAGCTAGCTGCTCCTTAATGA
>MDTE01103556.1_pt1 | contig 13917 bp, 14 predicted proteins | sample 811231 | NCBI WGS metagenome assembly MDTE01 (sample SAMN05326651, study PRJNA326480) | marine metagenome | isolation source: seawater | place: Indian Ocean: Red Sea | collected 2010
ATCTAGGTAGTGTTTTGTATAAGTTTTTTTTAAAATTTGGACTTGACCAATAACTATTTACACCATTTTTAAAACCATAAACACCTGAGAATACTGCATGCATTGCTGCAATTGTAAAAGGTGCACTGGTTATTACTTTAGGAAAAAATGAATTATTAGATATTAGTTTTTTAAAAAAATTTCCTGTTATAATTCTGTCATATCTTGCACCATCAATAGTAATAAGAATTAGATTCACAAAAGAATACCAGTTTTATCATATATGGGTTATACTATGAAATATTCATTAATTTTAAACATAACCCATTTTTCGTAATTCATTTTCAATTTCATCAGACGTAAGGGGGTTTTCATCTTGAATTGTTTTATTATCCTGTAAGAGATGTTCCAAAGTTTTTTCCATTGCATTAACTTGATTTTGGTTTTGTGCTGAACAATTAGTTTCTTCAAATGGATCACTATTCAAGTCATACAAATGAATTCTTTCAGTTTTAGAATTTTTATCTCTGAAATATTTAAAATCACTGGTTCTTATTCCTATTACATCATTAGACTTTAGATCAATTAGAGGATTACTTTCAATATAGATGGGCGACTCACAAAAAACTTCTTCAGATTTTAGCGGAAAAAGATTTTTTCCATCGCAACTTGAATAATCAAAATCAATATTTGCGAGATAAAGTAAAGTAGGTAATAGATCAACTAAACCAACTTGTTTTGTGAAAATTTTATTTTTAGGGATATTTTTTCCAATGAAAAGAAGTGGAACGTGCAATGTATCATCAAATAAGAAATGATCAATTGAGAAATGTCCAGACAATAAAGCGCGTTTTTCATGATTTTGTAAGTTATATTTTGAGAGAATTTTAGATTTTTCTAGTTTCTTTTTCTTTTCCATAGAAAAGAAAATTTTATCTTTCAATGGTTTGAGGAATCGGGGGGACTTGGTAGATAATTTTTTTGTAGTAGCTTCTTTTTGTCCTTGATCTTCAAAATCTATAATTTCAGAATAAATTTTTAATTTTTTTACATAGGTCCCATGATCTGCAGTAATTATTAGAATTGTATTTTCAAAATCTATATTTTCAATTAATTTTCCAATCCACGTATCAATGGAAGAAATTATTTGCTCATATTTTGAAAAACCATATTTTTCGTCATCATATTTTTTTGGAACAATTAGGGGGAAATGAATATCCATCAGATGAATATTAAAAAACCAAGGTTGATTTTCAGGAAGAGATGAAAAAACTGATAGAATTTTTTCACCTAGTCCAGAATCTATTCTTTCAGTAAAATCAAATAAATAATTATCATTTTCAAATTTAGGAAATACACCTATAATTTCAGAGAATTTTGGGATGAAGCCAAAAAATGAATAATTTGATTCTTCTAAATAATTAAAGATAGTTTTTACATTGTTGTCTAATTTATTGAAACGTGAAGAACGTATTCCAGTTCTAAATGGAAATTGCCCCGTAAAAATACTAGACCAAGATAAAATTGTTGCATCAGATGAAGAAATAGTATTTGAAAAGTATGTTCCATTTTTTATAAGATTATCAATATGGGGTTTTTGTGAGCTTGTTGTTTCATGAAAGAATTTATCTGCTCGGAATGAATCAATTGTTAATAAAATTATATTTGGTTTCATATAATTATGCTAATTTCTGCCTTAATTTTTTTTGTGCAGGTAATTCAGATTTCCATATTCGTTTTTTTCCATCACCAAGAGCTTTGTCTAACATTCGAATATCTCTAACTAATCTTTGTAAACCAGATTCTTCAAGGGAGGCAGCTTGATCTGAGCCATACATTGTTCTATCCAAAGTAATATGACGTTCAATAGAACTAGCACCTAATGTAACAGCAGGCAAACATATGTTATAAGAACCAGTTTCATGTCCACTATAACCTACTTTACATCTGAATTTTTTCATTAGAAATGGTATAACAAGTAGATTTGCTTCGTCATCAGGCATAGGATAAGAACTATGAGAATGCATTAATTCAAATGGGCATTTGTATTTTTTAAAAATTTTAACCGCTTCAGAAATTTGTTTGAGTGAGCTCATACCTGTAGAAATAAATGTATATTTTTTTTCTTCAGCAATTGTTTCTAGTAATTTTTTATGTACCAACATTGCAGAAGCAACTTTATTGTACTTAGTATGAAATTTCCTCATATCAAATTGACTTTGAATATCCCAACAAGACACATACCAATCAATTTTCTTTTTTTTACAGTATTTATCAATAATAGAAAATTGTTTGAGTGAGAATTCAAGACCGAGTTTCTGTTCTCGAGTAGTTTTTCCAAAGGGACTATCACGTGGTGAATCAAGAACATCTTTTGGATAAACAACATCAACAGTTCTTTTTTGGAATTTTACAGCATTACATCCACAATTTACCGCCATATCAATTAGTTTTTTAGCAATTTTTATGTCACCGTTGTGATTAATTCCAATTTCAGCACAAATGAAAGTCAATATGTGAAAAGATTAGAAATTCATTAATAATGTTTACTAGCATAAAATATCATATGAAAGATAATAAAATGATAAATGAGATTTTTGAACAGTCATCTAGTCTTATTTTAGAATCAAGTAAATTAAATGCACAAATTGAGAAATCTAGTAAATTAATTCAAAAGTGTTTTAATAATTCTGGTAAAGTCATACTTTTTGGTAATGGTGGAAGTGCAGCTGATGCCCAACATGTGGCTGCAGAATTTATTGGTAGATTTCAAAAGAAGAGATCTAGTTTACCTGCAGTTGCCTTAACTACAGATAGTTCAATAATTACATCAATTGGAAATGATTTTTCATTTGAGAATATATTTTCTAGGCAATGTGAAAGTTTAGTTAACAAAGGAGATGTTGTTATAGCAATTTCAACGAGCGGGAATTCTAAAAATATTCTAAATGGAATAAAAACTGCCAAAAAGAAAGGAGGAAAGATCATAGGTTTGTTAGGGAATAAAGGAGGAAAGATGAAAGAGAATATAGACATACCAATAATTGTTGATTCAAATTCGACACCAAGAATACAAGAGGTTCATAGAGTAATTTTACATATAATTTGTGAATTAGTTGAAAAATAATTATTTGATGTGAGACAAACAACTATCATGATTAGATCCTAGAATTAAATAGATAGAAACAAAAGCATCCATTATGATTGGATGTATTATACAAGCTCGAATGGGTTCTTCTAGATTACCAGGCAAAGCTATGAAAAAGATTAATGGAAAAATACCTATGTTAAAATTTCAGCTAGATCAATTAAAATTTTCAAAATATATTGATAAGATAATCATAGCAACAACAACATTAGAAAATGATGATTTTATTGTTAGTTTTTGTGAACAAAATAACATAGAACATTTTAGAGGAAATTCAAAAGATGTTCTTGATAGATACTACAATTGCTCAAGAATATTCAAGTTACCTACAATAGTTAGAATTACATCAGATAATCCATTAATTGATCCAGAGATTGTTGATGATGTAATTAATGAATTTCAGAATTCAAAATATGATTACATATCTACTGAAAATGAGAAAACTTTTCCTCTAGGTTTTGCGGTAGAAATTTTTAATTTTAAATCATTAGAAAAAGCATGGACCGATTCAGAATTACCTTCAGAGAGAGAACATGTCACACCATATATTATTAAAAATAAAACTCTCTTTAATCAAAAAAATTATTCATATGAACAAGATATGTCACATTTACGCTGTACCGTTGATACACAAGATGATTTTAATTTAATTGAAAAAATTATTCAAAAAATAGATTCAAGACCCATTCATCTAATGGATGTACTTAGATTAGAACAAAATGAGCCAGATTTATTTGAAATTAATAGCCATGTAAAGCATGATGGAATGGAAAGATCATTAAAAGAAGATGAAGAATTTCTAAATAATAATTCATGAAAATAGATGAATGATCTTTAGGTGAATTTCTATTTCAGTATCATTTAGGATAAAATTGCAGCATAGCTAACAGGAATTTTTTCTTTCTCAGGATCATTTTCATCTTTTTCAAATACAGCTTGAACTAATTCATCTTCAATTTTGAAACCTGCTTCTTTAATGTGATTTCTCACTTCTTGTGCATTTTTATATAAAAAGATATGATCTATGTGAGCAGCCCAAACAGCTGCGGTAACAAATAATTTTCCATCTTTTGTTAAAAGTGATTTTAATTTTTTAAGAGCTTGAAGTGGATCCTCAAGATGTTCTAAAAATTCTCCACATAAAATTCGATCATATTTGATATCAGGATCAATTTCATGAAAATTCATTTTAAGTATTTGATAGGAATCTTTTGGAATATTATTTACTTCAAATAATGCTTTACTAAATTCAATTGATGAATCTGCTAAATCTACACCAACACCAACCCATGTAGGATTTCTTTTTAGAAATTCACATAAGAAAAAACCAGTACCGCTAGGAACTTCAAGAATTTTTCCAGAAGGTGGGACATCTGACATGAAATTATTTAAACAAAAATTTGTAAAATTATGATGTATTTTCCAGAATATTTCAGAGAAATACAATCCCCATAGATAATCAGGACCGTTTAGTTCATCATTATCTAAATTGTATTCATTTTTTTCTACTTCCTCAAAAGTTGAAAAGAGGTATTTTCCATTTTGTTCTAGGTTTTTCTGTAATTTCAAAAATTCTTTTGACATATCAATAAGATTATCTAAGTTTGAGCAGTAAGTTTCCCAATTATTATTAGATAATTGGAGACCAATTGCACAAATTTCTTCACTTAATTTAAAATTAAAATTAGATTTCATTTGTTTAGGAATTGTATTTCTAAACATAACCGATTTTGTTTTTAGATATGTTACAGTTTTTTCAAGTAATTCATTATTTTTTTCTAAATTAATGGTATCAGACATATCATTGAAAAATACTATGATATTATTAATTTAATCGTTAATGCATAGTAGACCCACCACTAACTAGAATATTTTCGCCAGTGATGTAATTTGCATTTTCAGAACAAAGAAACTGAACAATATTTGCAACATCTATAGGTTTTGCAAGTCGTTTTTCTAAAGGTACTTGTGATTGATAAATTTCTTTAAGTTTTTTTGGTAATGATTCAGTGAGAGGGGTATCTACCATTGAAGGAGAAATAGAATTTACACAAATTCCAGAAGGACCTAATTCATTTGCCATACACTTCATCATGCCTAAAAGTGCATGTTTTGCAACTACATAATCAGCTAGAAGATTTGGTGGTTTTCCAACGACATATGAAGTAAGTATGGAAATAATTTTTCCATGATTATTGGACTTCATTTGAGGTACAATAAATTTTGAAATTTCAAAGAAAGACTTGAGATGTAAATTAAGTTGTTCTTGGAAAATTTCCCAATTTAATTTCAATATATCACTATGTTGTATCGGATACGCTGGAGAATGAATGAATACATCAATTGAATTTTCACTTATTATGTTTTTTAGAGTATTGTTTAATTCAATTGAATTTGAAATATCTGTTTTTATTATTTTAACAGAATCATATGTATTTTCTAATTCTAAGATCTTATCATTATTTTTATTATAAAGTAAAAATAAATTTTCATTATCTTTTGCAAGTAATTGAGATATAGAGGAACCAATTCCACCATTAGAACCAGTAATCAGAATATTTTGTTTAGATGCCATTTTCATTACGGGATGAGAACTTTAGCTTCACCAGATACAAGAAGGTTATTATTCATATTTGTAATTTCAGTTTTTACTCTAACTATTCCTGTAGAAGAACTAATTTTCGTTATTTCACCACTTGCAGTAACTATATCATCAATAAATGCAGGGGATACAAAGTTCAGTGTTTGAGAAATGTATAATGAACCTTGACCTGGCAAATACATAGCAGTTAATTTTGAAAATAATGATGCCAACAACATTCCATGACATATTCGTTTTTCGTATTTAGTTTTTTTGGCATATTCTTCATCTATGTGGTGAGGATTATAATCTCCAGATAGTTTAGCAAATTCTTGAATCATTGATTCAGTAATAGTTTCAGTAAATTCTGCTTTTTGTCCAACATGCAAATTATCTAATTTTGCCTCTACAGGTTCAGTCATCTAGTGATACTCCGTGATTCTTCAAATGCTTTTTAATTGCAGATACGTTTGCGGAGTCAATTATTTCTTCCAATGAAAATGAAACATTAAATTCAGATTCCAGCTCATCAGCTAGTACCAAACTGTTGAAAGAATCCCAGTTTTCAATTGTTTCAGGACTAGATTCATCATTAATTTCAGATATTGGAACATCCAGAATTTTGGCAATTACCTTGTAAAGTTTTTCACTCATTGTCTATAATCATCTCAATATGCTTTGGTTTTTTACTTTTTTGTTAATATAATAATTTATGTTATTTACGATATAATTCAATATTTTTAGTTTTATTTAAAATTTGAAATAAACAAAATCAGTTGGATTTCCATCATAAAGTAACAAAATAGCCAATATACTAAATGCTAAAAATAAAATCCAGTACTTATAATTCAGATTAGAGAATCGCTCTACAATGTTTCCTTTTCTAAATGAAATGAAGTGTAAAATTGCAAAAAGTATCATCAGGCCAATAGAAATTTTATGAGATTGTATAATGAAAATTGTCTCAGTTATCTGAAAATCAAGAATTAGATATTTGTACATTGAATAAGACAAATGTTCTAGATCAGATATTCTAAATGCAAGAAATGAGAAAAATATCATATACTGAGTGGTTAGAATAGAAATTACTTTACCAAATTTTGTTTTGAAAAAAATATGATCTCTTAAGAATGTAATTTTTTTTCTAAGAATAGTGTGTACTCCTACAAAAATTCCCTGTAATATTCCAAATATGAGAAATGTCCAACCATCACCATGCCAAAAACCAATCAGTATGAATGCAACCATCAAACTAAGGAATACTCGTAAGGTTGAATTTCTATTTTTAAAAATTAATGGTAAATATAGATAATCTCGTATCCATAATGACAAACTAATGTGCCATTTGTTCCAAAATGCAGTAGGAGATGTTGCAAAGTAAGGTTTGTTGAAATTTGCAGGTATCTTAAATCCTAAGATAAAGGCTGCACCAATTGCAATATCCGTATATCCAGAAAAATCACCATAAACTTGTACAGCAAATGCAAGTGCACCAAGAATTATTGTAAATGATTCAGCACCAATAGGATTAAAGAAAATATCATCTACCAGAGGTGCAATATTATCTGCAAAAAACATTTTTTTAATGAAACCAAAAGTCATCAATGTAATTCCAAATTTGACATTATTATTTTGGAAAATTATTTTTCGTATATTCTTGGTTTCAACATTATTGATTTTTTCACGAAGTTGAGGTAGGAATTGTTTTGCACGTAAAATTGGACCTGCGACCAATTGTGGAAAGAATGCAACAAATAATGCAAATTCAGAAAATCTTTCACTTGGTTTTAAGACACCACGATAAGCATCAATTGTATAACTAAGAGTTTGAAAAGTGTAAAATGATATTCCTAAGGGTAAGGCTATATTCATTAAAGGAATTCCGGAACCTAGATCAAAATAATTTCCTAAAATATTAAATTGTAAAATTGCAAAGTCGGTATATTTAAAGAATCCAAGCAAACCCAGATTTCCGGCTAAACTAATCGTTAACAGAAGTTTTTTCTTTAATGGATCCTTCATTGTATAGATGATTTTGGCCAAATAATAGTCAAGAACCGTTGAAAAAATCAACAGAACAAGTAGGTAATTACTTGAAAAATAGAAGAAATAGTAGCTACCACCCAAGAGAATTAATTGTTGAAATTTTCTGTGTTTAATTACAGCAACCAAGGCTAGAATAAATACAAAAAATACAATAAAATCAACAGTAGTAAATATCATTTTTCATCAATTCTATTTAGAATCATTTTTGCAACCTCTTCAGAATAAAAATCAGTTTCAGAACTATGTGAGATCAAGTGATCATGATCGACCCAAATTTCCATAGAGTCGACTTTATAATGTAATCTATGAACTTTAAAATTAAATTCGCCTTCCAGATCATTCAACATTGACTCAAAGATTTCTTTTTGTTGTATTGGTAATTGGTTTAGCCAATTTTTATTATGAGGAGTTGTAAAGATGATTACTTCAACATCATTATCATGTAATTCATGAATTAATTGTTTAAGTGCATCAAAAGTTCTGTTTTTATTTATAGGATAGATTTCATTACCTTTGTAGTTTACAAGACTTCCACCAATTTCAAATTCACTTGGACTAGCAGGCTGTCTTGTAGAGAAGTTATCTATAAAGAATGGAGTGTTCTCATAAGGATGGATAGGTTTTTCATTTATTTCAGAGGATAATGTACGAGAAAGATGATTTATGGTATTAATTATTGCAAATTTGGGATTATCCAATAAACCATCATTTACAGGAAGAGAAATGAAAGATAGGGAATCAAGAATTCTAGGAGGAGAGATGAATGAATCATCAGGTTTATCCACAATTGTTCGTCCATGACTATAAAAAGTCTGGTAAGAAATTCCATACAGGACAACATCAGGTTTTTGAGAAGTAATTAGAGAAGATGTTCGTAATCTTTCTTCAGCATCAAAAGAGCCTTGTCCCAAATGATAAACTGTATGATCGTATCCTTGACTAGATAAAATTTCTGAAATAATAATAGGATTAACAGCAAATACCTGACTTGAACCAAAAATAAATATTTTTTTTGGATCTAAAGTTTGAGAGTAAAAGTTCTCATGTTGCATAAATGTATAATCAGGTAAAACAGAAATAATAAGAAAGAATATTGTGAAAGCAAAAAAGAAGGATATAGAAATGGAGAAGATTGTTTTTTTTAATGACATTTTTCAGATATCAAAAACAAAATTTGAGTGCTTATATACTTTGTAACACAATTTAGTAAAAAATTATAATTAGAGGCGGAAAAAGTTGCAAAAGAAATTACTAGAAATAGTAACAGCCTTAAGATAATTATGTCTGAAAAAAACCAGTATTATGAATTTTCTTAAAAATTTGAACGGTGTATCGCTAATTGGAATAGGAGACATTTCAAGTAAGGGAATTTCAGCAGTTTTTTGGTTTTATTTAGCGACATTAATTTTACCATCAGAGTACGGTCAGATTCACTATTTTATTAGCATCGCTGCAATTGCATCAACAATTTCATTAGTTGGACAGCAAAATGCAATCACAGTTTACATTTCCAAGAATAAAACATTAGTTTCAACATTATTTTTGACTTCGTTACTGTGTTCAATTGTATCATTAATCATCTTAACAGTTGTTTTTCAGAAATTTGATATTGGACTTTTAACAATGGGAATGGTTCTTTTCACACATGGTATTGCAACTAACTTAGGTTATGAAGATTTTAAAAAATACACAATTTTTTCAATTCTTCAAAAGATATTATTAGTAGTTTTTGGACTTGGTTTTTATTATTATTTTGGAGTAGAAACAATATTAATTGGAATTGCATTATCATATTTTGTTTATATAAAGATCTTTTATGCAGGACTAATAAAATTTAAAATTGATTTTTCAGAATTAAGAAAAAATAGAGATTTTATTTCTTCAAATTATTTCATTATGTTAACAAACATAGTTACAACTCAGCTAGATAAAATAATCATTGTTCCCATCTTAGGTTTGACAGTATTAGGTAACTATTCTCTAGCGCTACAAATAATCACTATAATGACAATTTTACCTAGTGTTATTTTCAAGTATATTTTACCTAAATCATCGAAAGGAACTAATGATGAAAAGTTACGAAGAAAGACAATTTTTATTTCAATTGGCTTAACAGGTATAGGAATTCTAGTTTTACCAACAATTATTCCAATATTTTTTGATAAATTTACAGAAGTGATTTCAATAATACAAATTATGAGTTTATCAATAATTCCTATTACAATAAACACATTTTATTTTTCAAAATTCTTAGGTTCAGAAAATGCAAAAATACCTTTAGTTGGAGGAATAATTTCGAGCATAATTTTGATAATGGGCATGATAATCTTAGGAAGTTTGTATGGAACAACTGGCATTGCAATTGCACATGTTTTAACATATTCAAGTGTGTGTATGTATAGTTATTTTATGAACAAAAGATTATAGGGCAAAAATACACTAACTTACTTTTTTTTACATACAGCAAGAAAAATTAAGGGAGAATGATTATTTTCATAAGGTACAGGTACATATGTTGGGTTATTTTTTTTGAGGTATTGTTTTTGTTGTTTTTCACGAATACTAAGAATAGTTTTTTGAAGATGAAGTTTATAGAAATTTGAATCAGGATCAAATTTTAGAAAGATGTTTTTTGCAACATTTTTTAGTTTTGGTATAGATCTACCAGATTTTTTAGATTCAGAAAGCATTTCGGTTTGAGATATATTTCTTTGAGAATACAGTTGTATGGAAGAGAATTGTTTTTCCAGTAGTTTCATAAATTCATCTTTTGTAAACTCATTAGCAGAATCATTAGAGGTCATTAAAGAATGGTCTTTATTAGTGGTAGAGATAAGCAAAATTCCATCATCTTTCAAAAGTTTGTAATATGTAGAAATTTTTTCTTCAGGATTTTCATTATATTGAATTGTTTCAAAAGCAATAATAGTATCAAAAAAAGAATTTTCAAAGTTTTGGTTATCAGAATATTTCAATTTTAGATCATTATGTTCATCATAATATCGACAAGTTGTTGAATTAGAATTCATTATATTTTTATGCCATACTTGTTCACATCCATTATTCAGTAATTCTTTTGCAAAAGAAAATTCAGTATTAATCAGATGATCATTATGTAAAACTATTCCATGTGATATAGATTTTATAAAATCCAGTCTGTATTTCTGCTCTTTGTAGAAATTTGCAAATTTTTTAAGAGATAGATGTTCAGAATCAACTTTACCTGCTGAACGACCCCACTCATCATTTATTCGAACAACGTCATCAAGTTCAATAGTTGATGATTCAATAAAAGTAAGATCTGCTACAGATTCAACTCTATGAATTATTCCAGGTTTTATATGATAAATTTTACCTGAGCTAATTTCAATTTTTTTCATATTTTGAATGAAATCCTGTATTTGACTTTCAGAGTATTCATTTGCATTAAATTTTTTCATATCAATAGGATTTTCGTTGTAATACAAGAAACCTTTTCCAGATTTTACATATGTGGTTTCATGCTTATGTTCATGAAACTGAATGCTAGATTGATAAGATGACCGGATCATAATTTCTTTTAGTGCATATTTAAAATTGGGTGCACCATCAGCAATCCATTTTTCATAACCCCAGGGTTTTTTGATTGTTTTTGCGTGATCAATATCAGTAATTTCTATGAAATCAGTTTTTTTATTCAATGATAACCCGATTATTCAGACAGTATTATTATTTGTGAAGATTTCATCACTAATCAGTTTTGAACCCAATGCCATCAATAATTTGTCAAAAGGAGAATTATGCAGAGGAGCCATATTTAGGAAAGTTATTCCAGATAGAATTTTTATCCGTTTTAGATCAAGATTCTTTGTGACCACATAATTTTCCAGGATTGTTATTAGTGAATCACGTAGTTCCCATTTTTTCATCTTAATTTCAGCAGATGTATCAGTTTCAACATATTCAAAATTATTGTCTCGAATATCCTGAAAATTGATAATTAATCCAGCATAGAGTTTTGCTAGATCATAGTATATGTCACCAAATTCAACAAATCCAGCAAAATTTGGCCTACAATCAATTAAACAAAATTGCTTTTTGTTAAATAATACATTTCCAAAATTTAGATCACCATGAATAAAATATGGTAATCCTTCAAATAGTGTGTTCCAAGGTATTTTTTCTAAAATTTCATCTAGTTCATGAATGATAGTTCCATTAACTGAAGAAGGTATTTGATAATCTTTGTATTTTTCTTTAAAAGAATTTATCCGACTAAATGTTTTTTCAAAATAAAATTTTTTACATAGAGATTTCATTCTTTCGTTTTCAACATTAGATTTTTGCCATAGATTTTTTTCTAACCAGATAAGAAAAGATTGGAAGGTTTTTGTTTCAGAAATATTATATAAAACATCACCATCAAAATATTCATAACTAAAGAAATTTTTTCCAGATAATTTAATTTTTGGAAAAAGATTAGGATAAAGTTTTGATTTTAATAGAACTTGACGTATGTTTTCAGCATTCGTGGAAAATTTTATCACAGTATTATTAATAAAATAAATAAATTCACTTGGTTTTGAGAAATCAAAATTTTCTGATTGGGATAGTATTTCTTGATATTTTTTTAAATTTCCAATATCTTCCCATTCAATGTTTACTGCCATAAGTTTAGACTTTTGAAATAATGCAGTTATTCCATTTGAAATTTGATGTTCATTCTGAATTTTTTCATCATTTTTTAAACCATGCCAAAATAATTCATGATCATAAACGAATAAAGGTGCAGAAAATGCAACATAACCAGAATTACATCGTTGTTTATCACGTATGCCATTCACAAAACCATGTTCAACTTTTAGATTACAATATGATACAGATTCATCAGGAGATACACTAGTAGTTCCAATCCAATTAGTTTTTGGCAAATTTTTTAGATTTGTATGTATAATAGCATCACAGGGCATATAGTAAAATGGCTCATTCAAAAAATCTTTACATTGAAGTAATGATAATCCTGGACCGCTTCCTTCATTGTCAAAATTTTTAACATCAACATACTGAAATTTTTTTTCTGGATGAGCCATAGAAAGATATTCTTTAATTTGATAACCAAGGTAACCCAAGGCTATAACAAATTCATCAGATTCGTCAAAAGAATCTATTATATGACTGATTATTGCTTTATTTCGAACAGGCAAAAGAGATTTGTTAATTTTCGTTCCATATTCACCCATTCTTGTTCCTTTTCCAGCAGCAAGAATGCATATTTTCATTAATCAAATTATGAAAAACATATTCTTTACTAAAATATTTCTCTAGATTTATCACCTATCATTATAAACCACAAAAGATTAGATTGATTATGAATAAGAAATCAAATGTAAAACCCAAGGTTTTCTTACTTGATGTTGATGGAGTTATGACAACTGGCCAATTCGCATATACTGTAGAAGGTAAAGTAATGAAAGTTTTTGGACCAGATGATAATGATGCATTATCATTGCTAAAAAATTTAGTTGAAATTAGATTCATAACTGGAGATAAAAATGGCATCGAAATTACAAAAAAGAGAATTGTTGATGATATGAATTATCAATTAGATACTGTTAGTGTAATCAAAAGAATTGATTGGATTTCAGAAAGATATGATCCAGAAGAGGTAATTTACATGGGAGATGGCATTTTTGATCATTTTGTTTTCAAACAAGTTGGTTTTTCAATAGCACCTGCAAATGCGAATTCAATTGCAAAAAAGTATGCAGACTATATAACTGAAAGGAGTGGAGGGGATCGGGCGGTTGCAGAGGCCTGCATTTACATTTTAGAAAGATTTTTTGAACCGTTTAATCCAGATATATTACCAGAATCAAATACTAATAAAAAATGGACAGTTTAGAAAAATTATTTTTGTTTCAAAGAACAAAAAAATGTACACTGCTGGGAGTTGGTCCAATGAGCAAAAACTGTGTAGATATGACAATAGAATTAGCAAATAAATTCGACGTTCCGTTGATGATGATTGCAAGTAGAAGACAGATAGAATGTAAAGACTTAGGAGGAGGTTATGTCAACAATTGGTCTACAGAAGATTTTGCAGATTATGTTTCACAAAAAGATATCAAAAAAAATATAATTTTATGTAGGGATCATGGAGGTCCATTTCAAGGAAAAGATGAAA
>MDTE01143375.1_pt1 | contig 13915 bp, 22 predicted proteins | sample 811231 | NCBI WGS metagenome assembly MDTE01 (sample SAMN05326651, study PRJNA326480) | marine metagenome | isolation source: seawater | place: Indian Ocean: Red Sea | collected 2010
ACATTTAACAAATAATGTACAATCTGATTGTGGATGTTATACTGACAAATTGTTCCGTCAACTTAAATGGAAGACAGGACGTAAGGAAGAAGTATGGAAGGATAATGTAGTATCGATTGGATTATCTGCTGGTTTCATTGAACCATTAGAATCTAATGGATTGCTATCTATTCATAACTATCTCCTGATGTTGGTACGTGTGCTAGAGGATAGACCAGTACATACTCAGTTTATGAGAGATACTTTCAATGAGAATTGTAAGTATACCTTTGATGCATTTGCATCATTCGTTGCTATGCATTATGCTGGTACACAGAGAGATGATTCACCATATTGGAAGCATGTTAGCAGTATTAAATACCCTAACCACCATATGATACAGACTGCACAAATTAATTTCTTGGAGGAGTCAAGTAACTTTGGTCAGAAGTATCAATGGCATCCATTATATGAAGGATTGTGGTGTATTATGGCAGGACATGGTTGGACACCATTTAATAGTGTGATAGAATCTGAGATTGATTTCTTTGGACCAACTGATCCAATGCTCACTACATTAGAGCGACCAGTATGGGATATTGATATAGATAATATGCCAACACCTTACGAGTATTATAAGAGGACTATCTATGCTGATTGAATCGGTATGTATTGTAGGAGGTGGTAGTAGTGGATGGATGTCTGCTGCTATCTTTGCCAAGACATTTCCTGATATGGAAATATGCTTGATAGAGTCTAGTGACATTAAAACAATAGGTGTAGGTGAGTCTACTTTAGGACATTTCAATAGATTTCTTAAGAGGATAGATCTATTTGATAAGGATAAAGAGTGGATGCCATCGTGTGATGCTACCTATAAAACATCAATAGGATTCACATCATTTAGAGAGGGTAAAGGAGAAAACTTCCAGTATCCATTTGGTCAATTTGATATGATTGACTATAAGGATAATATTATGCGGTTCTTTGAATTGCAGTGTCAATATGGTGATGAGTTATATCCACCAGAGGAGTTCTCTCGTTTTGTTAATAACCAGACATGGATAGCAGAGCATAATAAAATAGCAACTGATATACCTAAATCAAAATTTGACCATAGGGAAGATTATGCATATCATTTGAATGCTGGTAAGTTTGGAGAGTATTTAAAAAATAATATTGCTATACCTAATGGTGTCAAGCACCTAGAAGGTACAGTTAAAAATGTTATTAAGAGACCTGATGGTTATATTGAAGCAATCGTAACTACTGAGGGTAATTATGTTGGAGCAGATCTATTCTTAGATTGCACTGGGTTCAAATCATTACTACTTGAGCAGCATTGTGGATCTGAATTTATATCATTCAAAAATCAATTATATAATGACAAAGCAATTGCTGGTCATATTGAGTATGGTGATAAAGATAAGGAGATGGAATGTGTTACTGACTGCACAGGATTAGATAATGGGTGGGCATGGAATATACCACTGTGGTCTAATGTTGGTGTTGGTTATGTATATTCTAGTAAATTCCAACCTAGTTCAGAAGAAGCATTAAAAGAGTTTTATGCATATCTTAAGGAGAGATATGGTAGGTATCCAAAGATAAGTAACGTACATCATATTGATATCAAACATGGTAAACATGAGAAGGCATGGGTTAAGAATGTAGTAGGTATCGGATTATCATATGCGTTTATTGAACCATTAGAATCTACTGGTTTAATGACCACACATGAGAATCTTATTTACTTGGTAGATGCTATTAAGGCAAGAAAGTCACGAAAGATGAACAATTTCGATAGGCAATCATACAATTATAGTGTAGACCACTTGACAGAAGTGATGAGAAACTTTATAGTATTACATTGGGTGTTGTCTCAACGTGACGATACACCATACTGGAGGTCATGCACAGAAGATGTGGATGTACCTACTAGATTGGAAGATCTCGATAGTAATGTTAGACAGTTATCACTGGCAAACACATATGCTCTAATGGATAGTGTTATGAATGCTTTCTATGCACCTGATAAATTAGAGGGATTACTTTATATTGCAGCAGGTATGGACAACCGTCCTCTAACCGATACACTATATAAAGAGAGGTCTGATAAAGATCGGAGATCAGTTGTTGAATCAGTTCATGTTAACTGGCAACAAGAAAGAAAATTTATGCTAGAATGGGTGAAAGATCAACCATCGCATTACCAATACCTTAAAGATAATATCTATGTGGAATCCGTTTAAAAAGAAGAATAAGAAGTGGATTAGATTCTATTCTCAGCATCCTGGTGTTGCTGATCTAAACCCATGGATACCTGCGAGTAAATTGCAGAGACCATGGGTTAAGGATGCTCTCAAGAAGTATTATACTAAAGAGACACAGTGTCCTTATAAGAAGGTACAAAGGATGTGGACTAAGTACCACTCAGTGAGACAGGGTGAAGTTAAAGCAGAGGACGCTATGTTCCAACATGCCGTCACTTGCCCTGCTATTACAGGTATAATGGATCATGGTTTTGTGTTGGTAGCACCTGCTGATATCCTTATACAAACTGATGGTAGTGGTGATAACTTTGAATGGATGGCACAGTTACTATTTGATAGTGGTGGTCAGACATATGTTAAAGCACATATACCTGAGCAGACTGAGTTCATGCGTGAGTTAATTAACCCACAAAGAGATGTACTTAGACACACTGTTAAATTAGAACTACCATGGAGAGTGATGGCACATCCTGATGTGTTATTCATTCAAATGCCTATACCATATTGGGATGAGAAGAGATTCACACCACCAACAGGACTTGTGGATCCATCTTATTCATTTGAAATCAATCTACAATTATTCTGGCATGACACAGCACCAGGAGAGCATTTGATTAAAGCAGGTACCCCATTATGCCAATGGATGCCTGTTGATAGATCATTCTTCTATGCTAAAGAGAATGACTGGGATATTGTTATTGAGGAAATGAATGAGGATGATAAAAAGAATAATGAGCAGATGGACTATAACAGGTACATGCACTTTATGGAAATGTCATCCTTAAAAGATAGGATAGAGAATCAAAAGAAGATTCTCAAGCTAAATAAAAACAATGAGAGGTTTAATTAAATGGCAGACGAACAAGATGTAGCGGTGGTTGATCTTGCTGATGAAGCAGGTGTAACCCCATCAAGTGAGAAAGAGGAGAAGCAGATCGAGGGTCTGATTACCTTTGATGAATTGGTAATGAATTTCTTACAGCAGCATGAGACTGCTAAAGAAGAGTATCAGAAGTTGCAAGAGGCATTAGATAATATGCACTATACAAGTACTATCACTAAGATATCACTTGAAGAGTTGCAGAATAAGAAAGATCTTCTTAATAAATTATCTGGAGCAGTTGAAGCACTTGCTCTTTATAAGAAGCATGTAGATCCAAATTGTTCCGATAGAGATTTTGTATTTTCGGATGACTGATGGAGACTAAATTGTTATTTCCTACACCTGTATGGGTTGAGGATGATTGTGGTGTAGATTTAGAGAGAATTCAAAAGTGGGTTAAGATTGTTAAGGAGACAGATCCTAATGGTAGGGTTGCGTCTAATGATGGTGGATGGCAATCGCAAGATTTTATACCACCATATATTAAACAAGATCACGCACTCACTGAGTTGTATGAAAAGATATTAGAGATAAGTTATAAAGCAGCAGACGAGTGGGGATTCCAGCATTATATACTTGAGGTATCTAATCTCTGGATGAATGTAAATACCAGAGGTAACTACAATCATGTGCATACACATGCAGGTAGTGTATTATCTGGAGTATTCTATGCTAAGGTACCAACCTGTTGTAGTGGTGATCTTAAATTCCTAAGAGATTTTAAAGATCAAAACCTTAAAGAGGGTTGGGGATGTGATCCTAACTTTGATAGATGGGAGCATCTAAATGAGACAGAACACTATCATTCTCCTAAAGAGAATCAATTAGTAGTATTCCCCTCATGGTTACCACATAGTGTGGATAGAAGTAGTAGTGAGGATGAGAGAATATCTCTATCATTCAATCTACATGTGTTTTCTAAAATATATCAAGATAATGAAGTATATCCAAGTAAACGATCTACTAACACCAACGTACCACTCAAAGTTATTTGATATGGTAAATGGGATGAATGGATTCCCATGGTATTTCTTATCAGAAGATGTGAGTTATAGTACTCGTGATGTTATGTTTGGTGATGTACCATTACTAGACATGCCAGAGGATGAGAAATCTATTGGATTCACTCATGTGCTATTAGATCAGGATAATGTAGAGTCACCTTGGTTACCTAGGTTTGAACCGTTATTATATACTGTGCAAGATGCCCTGCCATGCCCTGTACAGTTTCTACGAGTTAGACTAGCATTACAATTAAATAATGGTAAGACACATCATAATGCACCACACACAGATAGTGAGAAGGATCATTATGCAGCATTATATTATTTGCATGACTCTACTGGTGACACTGTATTCTTTGAACAGTATGATGATCCTAAAGATGGATCAGTAGAAGAGAGATGGTATAAAGCAAGGACACAAAAATATACTGAGCATTTGAGAGTGAAACCACAGGCAAATAAATTATTTGTATTTGATGGTCACACATTCCACGCATCATCTAATCCTACTGGTGATAGCAAGTGGCGTATTGTATTAAACCTCAACTTTACTTGTGATGAAGATCTCTTCGAGTTTAAATAAAGATTGGCATTATGATGATGCACCACACTATTGGGAGAGTGCAATAGATCCTACTGGTCTGGTGACATGGAAGGATATAGAATATTGTTTGAATAATCCTAATCAGTTTGATATAAAGTTTATCAATAAGTTTGTTAATCAGTTTATAGATTATCCTAAACATGAGAGAGCATGGGATCCACATGCACAACCAGAAGTACGACAACTCATGGATATATTTGCTGAGGGTCATACATGTATAATAGAGAAGTTTGAATATATTAATCAGAGTAAGAAAGAGATATTAAAAGATTTAGAAGAGACATTTAATATACATGCATCAATGCATGTATTTTGTGGTTTAGGTGATACTAGATCATTTAATATACATGAGGATTATGCTAACAATCTAATCATACAGGTTGAAGGTGAAACACATTGGACAGTATATAATAATCGTGCATCTAATTTAGTTGAGCAGTTAGACTATAGTGCTAATGCTAATGATTTATCACAAGGTGTTGATCCAAGTAAATTAGAGGTTGCTATTGATGTTAATATGAAACCAGGTGATATAATATACATACCAGCAAGGACATATCATCGTGCACAACCCAAAGCAAAGAGATTATCTTTGAGTATACCTATGCAGCACTTGTGTAGTTTGAATAAAGTAGATAGAAATTATTATGCTCTCCCCTCTTAATCCACACCCATACATATACAAATCATCTTATGACTTTAATTTTCAGACAGTAAAGAATAAGGTACAAGATTATATACGTCATGCTGATGAGAAGATACAAAGGGAAAATATCAACACACATGAGAAAGATGGTGCTGTAACTACTGTTGTATTATGCAAAGAGGATCCACCACATAATTGGGAAGAGTTTAAATCATTTAGAGAAGATTGGTTATATAAGAAGATAGATGAGTTGTGGTCAATGTGGCGAATGATGCCAATGAGAAGACAATTAGATTCATCATGGTTAAATGTGCATCCTACTGGAGGATATACAGAGGAGCATCATCACCAGAATGTACAGATAGCAGTATCATGTTATCTTGATGTACCTGAAGGTAGTGGTAGGTTTATGGTGAAGAATCCACTACAAGTATATAAAATGAATGAACCATTAGTATATGATTATTATCCTAATCAATATGAGTGGGATTATATTGATGTTAAAACTAATGATGTATTATTCTTTCCAGGATGGTTGACACATAAGACAGAAGTCAATAAGGCAGAGAATGATAGATATATTATGTCATTAAATGTTGTGGGGGTACATGAGTATGCTTCTTGAAACATATGATACTGGCATGTCTAATGAGGAGTTATTCTATAAGGTAATGTATCTACCTTATAAGTTTACTCGTACTGATGATCCACCAACAGAGAAGAAACCTGATGTAGATATGGCAGGTATGTATTGGACACATCAATTATATAATTTCTGTCCAGTATCTAATCCTGATTACTTTCAGAATCCAGGACTACAAGCAAGTGAGGATCCAATATACTTAGATATCCTTGGTTATTTGGAAGCAGTTTGCCCAAAAATGCCCAAAAGAGAGAATTTATATAGTGCATACGTTAATGTACTTAAGGATGGTGATATGCCTGGTGTGCATGTAGATTCACCATATTTTGTAGAGGATAATCAGACAGTATTATTATATTTGAACCCAGAGTGGCATCCTAACTGGGGTGGAGAGACTATATTCTACGATCACAATCTAGACGCTAAATATATTGTGAGTCCTAAACCAGGTCGTGTAGTAATTTTTGATGGTCGTATACCTCACTCAGGTAGACCACCAACCCCACGGTACAAGAGTAACCGATACATCATGGCATTCAAATATATGGATCCCAAGACAAGGCAGAAGTTATTTGACGATCACGAGATGAATAACTTGCCACCAGTTAACGACCATGGTATACTAGGTTTCAACCCATCAACAGTAGAACAAATTATGACCAATGCAAGAATCAGACCCTAGGTGTTTTAGGCAATTATTAATTCCGTCCGAAATGAAAACATTAAGGAAAGCACTTTTCATTTATCAAGGACAATTGTACAAGAAGTTTGGCGGTGTTACTAAAGAACAACGCAGTGAAATTGAATCAATCTATGATAAATTACATCTAAGATGAACGGAGAAGTACTACCTCTATTTTCACAACCAGTTTATATTGATACAATGAACCTTGATGATTCAATGGTTCAAAGTGTCATTAATACACAATGTGAGTATGTTGCAGCAGATGTAATACAGAATAATGGTGGACAGAGTGGTACACAATGGTTGCAAGATCAACCAGAGATAAAGAATTTAGTAGAAGAATATCTGGATCATTATGTATATAATATTCTAGGTATTAGCAGACAAAGACATCAATTAATTCATCAATCATCATGGGTTAATAAACATGTCAAAGGAGATAAAGGAGACGGTCACTCACATACAAATAGTATGTTTAGTGGTTGTCTCTATTTTAAAGTACCACCTAATAGTGGAGAATTAAGATTTCATGTTGGGTCAATGTTCCCAACATATGTAACACAAACTATTGTACCTGACATAGCAACATCTAACGTATACAATATGCGTGAGGTTAGCATTGAACCATGTGAAGGTATGATTATATTATTTCCATCACACTTAGCACATAGTATAAGTGTTAATGAAAGTGATGAAGAGCGTTATTCTATGGCATTCAATTACTTTATGAAAGGAGCATTTGGATACGATGATAGTGCTTTAACATTATGACTATTCCTATATTCTTAGCGGAGGCAATTCCATTGGAAGTTAGAAACATTCTTAAATCTCTTGAAAGAGGTATGAAGGTTAGACTTAAGAGTGGTGAAGAAGGACATATTAATTTTATTGGTGACCAATATATTACTGTTAGTATGAATCGCAGGGAAGATCCTAACAGTATGCACGGATATAAAGAAACTAACGTCTTAGTATATCCACATGAGTGGGATGATATGGAAATAGAGGATGAGCATTTCTATAATCATAAAGCATATAAAGGTAAGATAAACGATCATCCAGGAAATGAAGATCTACCAAATGATATCACAGGTAAGTCATCATGAGAACACAAAATAAAGAAAACTACTACTATGTGTTTTGGGTGATTGCGATGGTGGCATTTATTATACCACAGGTATTCACAGCATATGGTATACTCAAAATAGTGGATTATTTACAATGAGATTAACACAAGATGTTATTGATAAGATTGCAGTATTAATGCAACATACTAAAATGAATGGTGAGACTAACTGGAAGGATGGGGATGAGATCGATGTGTGTCTTGGTGGACATTTTGCTGGCGACAAATTTATTAGCATTATTAACCGTACTCGTAGCAATACAACGAAGCAATGAGTGAATTTCATATTGATATTGATAAGGCATTAGAGGATGCCAAGAAGACTGACCTTAATGGATTTGCTAAACGAGTATATCCTGATGGTTTGGAGTCTGTTAGAGCAGCAGTTGATAATGCTGTAAATTTATGTGGATTAGATAAGAATACGATGGAAGCATTGTTGAAGGGTGAGTGGACACAGTATTGTACCAGTAACTCAGTAGGTAGACAGTCTAAGAAGATCGTGATTGAGTATGATATAACATATCCTAAGAAAGAGGGTTGACAGGTGTTGACAGCAGTGGTATAGTAATTTACATGGGCATCAGTTAAGATGCTCATATTTTTTCAGACCACCAGTTAGGGTGGATATACTATGTCAACAGGCATCAAGACAGTTCGACAGTTGAACTGTGAACTAAAGAAGAGTTATCCAACAGGATGGAAGGGTAAACCCCTAGAGTCCAGACAGTTGGATGATATGAAGAAGATCTTAGATGATCTAGGTTTAGTGGTTAAGATTCAGAGACAGTTAAGTGAGCACAATTTAATAGGTATGGGTCAATTAGATCTAGGATTATGCCTAGATGTAATACTATCAGATAGGAGTAATGTAGAATCTATTATATCTGGTACACCATATACTGTTATTGATGGTCATCATCATTTACAATTATATGTAAACTCAGGTATTGATCCTAAACAGTTTCCATTAAATGTAAAAGTACTAACGCATGATAATGATGCTACAGTACAAGAGGTGGAAGAGGCAGAAGCAAGATTATACTATTCACTTAACAAGTATCGTAAAGCATTAACTAAACTAGATGAGTTAAGATCTCAATTAGTATTTGGTGATCCATTTGCAATACATGTAGAGAATGTAATGCTTGAGTTAAATCTAGTATCAGATAGATTTGGATCTCTAGAGAAGGATGCTAAGGAAGTTAAGAACTTCTCTCATTTCATCCAGACATTACAATGTGATTATAGTTGTGATTATGCTGGTATTAAAGAGATAAAGGAAGGATATGTATTTTATGATGAGATATATGGTAAAGATAAGTCAGTACAGTCTAATGCATTCCGTTGTATCTTATTCATTAAAAAGTTTATAGACACAGCACTTACCAATGGTAAGCAAGAGTCATTCAAGACATTTGTGCAGACTAAGTTAAGGGAGCATTATTCACAGGCAAAACTTGTAAAGAATCATGGTAATTATGGTTCACCACGTTGGGTATTATATCGTGTTATTGATAAGTACAATGACATTATGACCAACTTACATGGGTCTGGTGCACCTACACTAGGTAAGCAAACTCTGCAAATTGCAGAGAAAGTAAATCCTGCATTTGCACATCCAGATGCAGAACAATGGGCACGAATTACTAAATGAAGGATACTATTTTATTTGGGGATTGTCGCAAGACTCTCCCCACTATCACATCTAAAGCAAGAATGTGTGTTACATCCCCACCTTATTATGGTCTAAGAGATTATGGTGGAGAGGATAGTCAAATAGGTCAGGAGCAATCACCAGAAGAATATGTACAAGAGTTAGTTAAGACATTTAGATATGTTAGAGATGTATTAACTGATGATGGTACATTGTGGTTGAATATTGGTGATTCATATTATAATTATAGATCTGATGGTAATTATCCACAGCAGACAGTATCAAAGACTAGACAAGATCTACCTATGAATACACCTGTTAGAGGTAATAAACTAGAAGGATTAAAGAGTAAAGATTTAATAGGTATACCATGGATGTTAGCATTTGCATTGAGAGCAGATGGATGGTATTTAAGGCAGGATATTATATGGCACAAACCTAACCCAATGCCTGAAAGTGTCAAGGATAGATGTACTAAAGCACATGAGTATATCTTTTTAATGAGTAAGAATAAAAACTATTATTATGACAATGAAGCAATCAAAGAACCAGCAAAAGATTGGGGAACAAGAGATCGCAGCAATGGTAAGTATCACAATCCTGGCACTGGTCTATCACCTCATAGTGGTCTTACCAAATCCTACGATAAGAGGAATAAACGGTCTGTTTGGTCGGTAAACAAGAAACCCTATAAAGGTGCACACTTTGCTACATATCCTAGAGAGTTAATTGTACCATGTATTCTTGCAGGTAGTCAGAGAGGTGATATAGTATTAGATCCTTTTATGGGATCAGGTACTACTGCGATGGTTGCTAAAGAGTTAGGAAGAAATTATATAGGATGTGAATTGCATGAGGACTATTCTAATTTAATAGATAAGAGACTAGGATTATATGCCAGTTTAGGAACTGGTGGAATCGCTGATACAGATGACTCAGATTGAGTTATAATGGTACTATAGAATTCCAAGATCAATGAAACTAAGAGACAAAACACTTAAAGAGTGCATCCAAGTAATTGACAGAGAATTACCTGCAATGATTAATGAGTGCATCAAGCATTTCATTACTGCACCATATTGTGAGCATACTACATGGGAGCAGTTAGTAGGAGATAGTGAGAATGACAGTAAGCAGCAGACACAAGCAGCAACTAAGATCATTCAGAATGCTATCAACAACTGCATCACACATATTATTAAGGATCTACCAATTACTAAGGAAGGTATTGGTAAGGGTATGGATTACAAATATGTTGGCAATGGTCAAGAGATACCATTAGAAGTTAAATGCTCAGGTGGTAAGGATGGCAGCACAGCATGTATTGGTAACTTGAAAGTACTTGATAGTAAATGTGAGGTAACATTAGTATTCAGATATACTATTGTTAAGGATAGAATCACAGAGTGGCAGACAGTCACCATTGATGGTAGTGCTAGGAAGTGGACAGAGTATAACGATCAGTCTGGATCCTCTAACTTCAGTGCTTTGAAATGTAAGACAGACATTGACTATAATGACATAGTGGTGTATAGTGGTAGTATTAAACCTAATAAAACTTGGGTGAAGTTTGTTAAAGAGACTGTATGCTAGAGGTAAATAAAACTTATCATGTTAATTGCATTGCAGGTATGCAGCAGTTAGATGATGAGTGCATTGATTTGGTGGTAACATCACCACCATACGATGACTTACGTACATATAATGATAATACTAAATGGGATATCAATGTATTTTATAGTGTAGCAGCACAATTAAATAGAGTATTAAAACCTGGTGGTGTCATCATGTGGAATGTAAATGATGCTACCATTAAGGGGAGTGAGTCTGGATCATCATTTCGACAGGCATTACATTTCATGGAGTTAGGTTTAAGACTACATGATACTATGATATATGAGAAGACAGGTACAGCATTTGCTAGTGGTGTTAACTCAGTAAGATATACTCAACAGTTTGAGTATTGTTTTATATTATCTAAGGGTAAACCCAAGACAGTTAATTTATTATGTGATAAAAAGAATAAGTGGGCAGGTCATCAGTCATGGGGCAATGCACAAACTAGAAAGAAGGATGGATCAATACATGATCCTGGTAAGAAGAGTAAAGAGATTAAGGAGTGGGGTGTAAGGACTAACATCTGGAAGATAAAGAACAGTGGTGGGTTTGGACAGTCAAGTAAGACATCGTACAAACATCCTGCTACCATGCCAGAGGAGTTAGCACGAGGACACATACATACATGGAGCAACGAGGGTGACCTGATACTAGATCCCTTTATGGGCAGTGGCACATCTGCCCAAATTTGCCTAGAAATGCTCAGAAATTTTATTGGTTTTGAGATTGATGATGAGTATTATAATATGTGTGTTGAAAGAGTTAAACCATACCAGGATAATTTAGTTACGAGGTTAACTGATGCTTAGATCTAAAGTATATGTAAAACCAAAGAGTGATAATGCTCGACTAAAGTTTGTTAAATATTTAAACTCAAAGAATATTGTACGACTAGAGCATAAGAGGAAGGATAGATGGTTCTTCTCAGCACTAGATGATCCTGAATATTGGTTTTGGGTAGACTATCCAGAAGATGATAACTGGGAGTATAAAGAACTAACAGGAGATGCTAATGAATGAAGGACAGAGAGCAACCGAGGCATTAAATAAATTAATGGAGATCACTGCTAAGATGAGCGATACTGAATTGAATGGTGATGAATTAAAGGACGCAATCAGTGAACGCATCAATGCGAGTGAAGAATTAAAGCAAATATTATTAAAAGCAAAGAACAATGTTGGCAGATAAGGTACGAATTGTTGATAATTATTTTCCAGATTGGATGGTAGATCGTGTTAGTTTAGACTGCGTAAATATGCCAGTAACTTATACTAACTCACCATATATGGATTTTGATAAAGCAAGATTCTTTGGTAATTTGCTCATGGTTGATAACAACTGGATGGAGAGATTTCCACCTTGGTGGTTCCTTGACTACTTCAATCTTTGCGTTTATAATGATATTTGTAAGGAATATAATCTCACTAATTGTCATCGAGTTTTGTTAAATGGTCAATTACCAGGACAAAATGGATGCAATCATTGTGATAGTGATTATGAAGAATACCTAACTATTATATACATGGCGAGTGGAACTTCTGGTGATACAGTTATAGTTAATAGTAGGGATGAAGATATACAACGAGTACCCTTTAAACGTGGTCGAATGGTTATATTTAATAGCAGTATTTGGCATCGTGGAGAAGCACCAACTGAGGGATATAGAATAACTTTAGGTGCAGTATATCCTCTTAAACCTATACATGAATTGACCAAAGTTATGACACCTAATCAACTACCAAACACATTAAAATGACTGACTCAGCAACAACTAAGCATCCACTAAGTGATAGTTTAACAGATAAAATAACCAATGAAACATATGGTTTATTTCCTACACCTATCTCTAAGTTTACATTACCTAACCACGATTTACTCAAGAAAGATATACTTGAGTGGATGAATTCTAGTGATATTTTACAGAAACATGTTAGATCTTCAATAACACATAACGTGGTACAAGTTGGAGAAAGTAATAAATTATTATTAGATTTACCACAAGTTGCAGACGCATTTCAAACTGCTATTGTACAACATAATGAAAATAGTATGCACTATAAATGTAACTTAGCAGTCAATGAATCATACTTAGAAATTGCAAATGAAGGAGCGATATATGCACCTCACGAAGTTAGTAACTGCATTTATCATTCAATATATTTAATTAACTATGATCCTGAAAAGCATAGTTCACTTAAATGGAGAAAAAATGTATCATCTAATCATTATCCAATAATGCAAGTTGAAACTAATCAGTTATCACCATATAATTTAACTGAAGCAACATTTAGTATGAAAGAAGGAGATATTATTACATTTCCTGCTAATCTTACATTTGGTTATGATAGTAACCCATCAAACGAGTTAATCACACTTAGTGCAAATATTGTACCATCAGCATAATGATACCTACACCTATTTTCGAGTTATTAGTATTAGTAATTAGTATAATTTGGTTGAATTTATTACTCTCAAGCATGGGAGTTTATGATGACGATGATAATAAATGAATCTAAATCTTAATCAATTAAAATACTTAAGAGGTGTATTATCTCTCAAAAGGTGTTATAAACCTTACGAAGAAAGAGGTGATACCAATGTACCTAAGGGTATTTTATGGAATGATGATGTAGAGGATTTATTCATTCAAGTAGAAGCAGAGATAATGAGACGGTTTCCAAAGTGTCCACCTTGGTCACCATATGGGTCATTTTCTACTATAATAGAAGAGTCAAAGAAATTAAACCTTAAAATGACTCAATCTCAACTCACTAAGGAAGATTTCGATCTAATCGCT
>MDTE01172914.1_pt1 | contig 13915 bp, 11 predicted proteins | sample 811231 | NCBI WGS metagenome assembly MDTE01 (sample SAMN05326651, study PRJNA326480) | marine metagenome | isolation source: seawater | place: Indian Ocean: Red Sea | collected 2010
CCTGTTAAATACGGAGTTTATAATAAAAAACACTAGTGTAGGTTTTTTTTAAAAAATAAAATGGACTTAAATATATTATTTCTAGGACTTGGATTGGGTGTTATAATTGGTTATATAATTAATCATTACATCATAAAAAATAAATCCAAAAAACTTCTTGAAGACTCTAAAATAGAATCAAAAAGAATGTTAAATATAGCTAAGCAAGAAGCTGAGAATATAAAGAATAACAAGATTATTCAGGCTAAGGAAAAGTTTCTTGAACTCAAATCTGAGCATGAAAAAATTATACTTTCTAGAGAAGAAAAAATTAAAAATGTTGAAAGAGAAATTTTAGAGAAAGAAAATGAAATTTCAATAAAATTATCTCTGCAGAATGAGCTTAATTTAAAATTGAAATCAAAATCTGACGATTTTGATAAAAAGACGAAGGTTTTAGATAAAAAAAATCTAGAAATTGAAAGTTCAAGAAGAGAACAAATCAAACAGCTTGAAATTATAGCTGGATTATCTGAAGAGGAAGCTAAAAAGAAACTTATAAGTTCAATTAAGAAAGACGCTGAAGCAGATGCTTTAGTTTATGTAAAAGAGAAGATGGAAGAGGCAAAGATGTCCGTTCAAAAAGATGCAAAAAAAATAATTATAGATACTATTCAACGAATTGGAGCAGAAGAGACAATTGACAATACAGTTTCCGTTTTCCATATAGATTCTGATGACCTTAAAGGAAGAATTATTGGAAGGGAAGGAAGGAATATTAAAGCATTAGAATCTGCAACTGGAGTTGAAATTATAGTTGATGATACTCCAGAAGCAATTATTTTATCATGTTTTGATTCAATAAGAAGAGAAATTGCAAGAATTTCGTTGCAAAAACTTGTCAAAGATGGTAGAATACATCCAGCAAGAATTGAAGATGTAGTTAAAAAAACAGAAAAACAGATTGAAGAAGAAATAATTGAAGTTGGAAAAAGAACAGTGATAGATTTAGGAATCCATGCACTACATCCAGAACTAATTAAATCTGTTGGAAGAATGAAGTATAGATCCTCATATGGTCAAAATTTATTACAGCATTCTAAAGAAGTTGCTAAATTAAGTGCAATTATGTCATCAGAATTAGGTATAGATCCAAAATTAGCAAAGAGAGCAGGACTATTACACGATATTGGAAAAGTTCCTAGCTCTGAAAAGGATGTTGAAATCCCTCATGCAATTTTAGGTATGAATTGGGCTGAAAAATATGGTGAAAACAAAGAAGTATGTAATGCTATAGGAGCTCATCATGATGAAATTGAAATGGAATATTTATTATCTCCTATAATTCAAGTTTGCGATGCCATATCTGGTGCTAGACCAGGGGCTAGAAGACAAGTTTTAGACTCATACATTGAAAGATTAAGAAATCTTGAAGAAATTGCTTTAGAGTTTAAAGGAGTTCAAAAAGCATACGCTATTCAGGCAGGCAGAGAATTAAGAGTAATTGTTGAAAGTGAAAAAGTAAATGATGAAGAAGCATCGAATTTGTCATTTCAAATATCTCAGAAGATTCAAACTGATATGACTTATCCAGGTCAGGTTAAAGTTACTGTAATTAGAGAGACAAGAGCTGTTAATATTGCTAAGTAATATTTGATCTTGGATGAAATTTATTAATTGCTTTAATTAACATCTCATTATCAATATGCATATATATTTCAGTAGTTGTAATACTTTGATGGCCTAATAATTGCTGAATAGTTCTTAAATCAGCACCATTTTCAAGCAGATGAGTGGCAAAAGAATGTCTGAAAGTATGTGGAGATATGATTTTTTTAATATTTGATATTTTTGCTAAATTTCTAATTATTGTAAATATCATTGCTCTAGATAGCGTTTTGCCTCTCCTACTTAAAAACAGCATATCCTTAAATTTCTCTATAATTTTTAAATTTTGTCTAGAATTATTGAGATAATTAGTTATCAATTTTTCATTTAACTTACTAATAGGAATTAGCCTTTGTTTATTTCCTTTACCAGTTACTTTTATAAATCCTTCTTTAAAAAATAAATCTGAAATTTTTAATGAAATCAATTCACTTACTCTTAAACCACAACCATATAAAGTTTCAATTATAGCTATATTTCTTTCCCCTTCATTAGATTTTAAATCTATGTTAGAAATTAAAAGATTAATTTCTTCTATTGTGAGGGTTTCAGGAAGCTTTTTTGAAATTTTTGGAGATTCAATCAAAGATAAAGGGTTATTTATTATATATTTTTCAAATATCAGATAATCAAAAAAACTTTTCAGTCCAGAAACTATTCTAGATTGTGATGAAGAAGAAATATTAATTGAAATAGAATAAATAAATTCCTTTACTAAATCTTCAGTGACTTTAAGTGGGCTTATAGATTTATTTTTTTTTAATAAAAAAGAAGAAAACTTAATAATATCATACTCATAACTAGCAATTGAATTATCAGATAACCCTCTTTCTATTTTTAAATAGGTTTTGAAGTCGTTTATTGCAGTTTTCCATTTCATTTCATTAAAAATATTGACAAGAAGTTACATTAAAGATGTATAACTTCATCATAAGCATCTGCTACAGCTTCCATTATTGCTTCACTCATTGTAGGATGAGGATGAATTGTTTTTAATACTTCTTGTCCTGTAGTTTCAAGTTTTCTTCCTAAAACAGCTTCAGCTATCATATCTGTGACACCTGCGCCTATCATATGGCATCCAAGCCATTCTCCATACTTAGAGTCAAAAATTACTTTAACAAATCCTTCCTTATTTCCAGAAGCACTAGCTTTTCCTGATGCAGAAAAAGGAAATTTTCCAACTTTTATATCAAATCCTTTTTCAATTGCTTGGTTTTCAGTTAATCCTACACTAGATATCTCAGGAGAACAATATGTGCATCCTGGAATGTTTCCGTAATCTATTGGGCTAACATCATGACCTGCAATTTTTTCAACACATAAAATTCCTTCAGCAGAAGCAACATGAGCTAATGCAGGGCCTGGCACAACATCTCCTATTGCATAATAACCAGGAATATTAGTTTCATAATATGAGCTAACTAGTATTTTATCTTTATCTACTGCAATTCCAACATCTTCTAAACCAATATTCTCAATGTTAGATTTTATTCCTACAGCGGATAATATAACATCAGCTGAAATGGTTTCCGTACTGTTTTTAGTTTTGATTGTTGCTTTTACACCCTTTCCTTTTGTGTCTACTGAAATAACTTCTGCAGAAGTCATTACTTTAATTCCTTTTTTCTTAAAGGATTTTTCTAATTCTTTTGATACATCATGATCTTCAATAGGTACAATACTTGGCAGATATTCAACAATTGTAACATCAGTTCCTATACTGTTGTAGAAATAAGCAAATTCTACTCCAATAGCACCAGAACCTACTACGATCATTTTCTTGGGTTGCTTTTCAAGACTCATAGCTTCTCTATAACCTATAACTTTTTTCCCATCTTGTGGTATTGCAGATAAGATACGTGATCTTGCACCTGTTGCTATTATAATATTATTTGCTTTGTATTCAACACCATCAACATCAACAGTTTTATTAGGTTTGATTTTCCCATAACCATTAATTACATCAATTTTGTTTTTTTTCATAAGAAACTTAACACCTTTACTCATACCATCAGCAACATTTCTACTTCTAGAGATAATTGAATGAAAATCACTTGATAAGTTCTTCACATTTAAACCATAATCATTGGCATGATTTAAATAATCAAAAACTTGAGCAGATTTTAGTAATGCTTTTGTAGGAATACAACCCCAATTAAGACATATTCCTCCAAGGCTTTCTTTTTCAACTAAGGCAGTTTTCATTCCTAGTTGAGAAGCTCTAATAGCTGTAACATACCCACCAGGACCACTTCCAATAATTATTATATCATATTTATCCATTTTATCATTTTTTAATTGTTATAATATCTACAGTTTTTTATTAAAATCTATACTAACTGAATTCACACAATATCTTTTACCTGTTTCTGTTGGTCCATCATCAAAGACGTGGCCTAAATGGCCATTACAGCTTGCACATATAATTTCAACTCTGTATCTACCTAATGAATAGTCATCTACATATTTAACAGCATTTTTTATTGACTCATCAAAACTTGGCCATCCACAATCCGATTTAAATTTTTGATCACTATTAAATAGAGGTGTTTTACATGCGTTACAATTGTATACACCATTTTCAAAATGCATATTGTATTTTCCAGTATGAGGGTATTCTGTTCCTTTTTCAATTAATACTCGATATTCTTCATCATTAAGTATCTTTTTCCATTCTTCAGGGGTTTTATTTTTCATGTCACTTTGTTTTATTATTTGAGTAGAGTTGAATTTTTTTTCTTGAGAATAAATACTATGAGAATAGCTGAAAAATAAAATAAATAGTACCCAAATAGTTCTCATTTTAAAAAAAATTAATTAGTTATAATTTAAAATATATTCTTATCTTTTTAACCTAATAATTAAACTAAAATATACTTTCTGCAAAAGTATCTTAATTATATGAAAAAATACAATAAAGGAAGTAAAAAGTTACTAAATGCTTGGGCTATATATGATTGGGCAAATTCGGTTTATCCTCTTGTAATATCAACAGCAATTTTTCCAATTTATTATGGAATAATAACTGATGATTATATAAATTTTCTTGGTATTTCATTTAAAAATACCGCTCTAATTAGTTATGTAACAGCATTTGCCTTTATAATTTTAGTTTTTCTATCTCCTTTACTTTCAGGAATTGCTGATTATACTGGTGGTAAGAAATTTTTTATGAAACTATTCTGCTACTCAGGATCAGCTGCATGTATTTTTTTATATTGGTTTGAAATAGACAACTTAGATTTAAGTCTATTATATTATTTTATTGCACTTATAGGTTTTTGGGCAAGTTTAGTATTTTATAATTCCTATTTGCCAGAGATTGCTTATCCAGAGCAACAAGATAGGATAAGTGCAAAAGGTTATGCAATGGGATATTTTGGAAGTGTTATTTTACTTCTTATTAATCTTATAATGATTAATTTTCCTGATTTATTTGGTATTTATGATTCAAATGGGGTAGTAGCTGAGATAAAAGCTATGAAAATCTCTTTTGTTATGGTAGGTTTTTGGTGGTTTTTGTTTAGTCAATACACTTTTTATTATTTACCAGGAAGAAAATATTACAAACAAATTATATCGAAAAAACAAATAGAAGTAAAAAACCGTAATATAATCTTTTCTGGATTTATAGAATTAAAGTCAGTATGGGATCAAGTTAAAAATTATTCAATTCTAAAAGTTTTCTTATTATCATTTTTCATTTACAGTATAGCTTTGCAAACAGTAATATTAGTGGCAACATACTTTGGGGAAGCTGAAATTAAATGGAGTGAAGGAGAAAAAACTTTTGGTTTAATATTAAGTATTTTATTGATTCAATTAGTTGCCATGTTAGGTGCATTGCTTAGTGCCAAAATATCTGAAAGACTTGGAAATTTTAAAACTTTAATTGTATTAAATATCATATGGGCTTTAATTTGTTTAATGGGTTACTATATTGAAACATCTCTTCAATTTTATTTTGCAGCTGGTCTTGTTGGTTTAGTTATGGGAGGAATTCAAGCTCTTTCTAGATCAACATTCTCAAAATTAATTCCTAAAACAACAAATACCACTTCATATTTTAGCTTTTATGATGTAACTCAAAAATTAAGTATTGTAATTGGCATGACTCTTTTTGCAACAATAGACCAAATTACAGGTAGTATGAGGAATTCTATATTATGTTTTGTGATATTTTTCATAATAGGTGCGATAATATTATTTAAGTTAGATAAAAATCATTTAAGTTTTCAAAATTCAAATTAGACTATAAATTCATTTATAAAACCTATTGGCATAGAAATTGAACTATACATATTGAAATAATACTTTACTAATTGTTTATCAGATAAAGAAATCATTAATAAAGTAAAAAATATAATTATGTCGCAAGAAAACATATTTAATATTGACAATTTGTCAGCTCATGATATAGATGAAAATTCTGAGCTAATTCCATTAATGACAACTGAAGATGAAGAGGAAATTATCAAGGAGAATTTACCAAAAACACTACCTATTCTTTCCTTAAGAAATACGGTTTTATTTCCAGGAGTTGTAATACCAATAACTGCTAGTAGAGATAAGTCAATTCAATTAATAAAAGATGCTAATAATTTTAATAAACTGGTAGGAGTAGTAGCTCAAAAGAATGAGAAGTTTGAAGATCCAAAACCTAATCAAATATATAAGATTGGTACTGTGGCTAAAATATTAAAAGTTTTACAAATGCCAGATGGTAATACAACAGTAATTATTCAAGGAAAAAAAAGATTTGAAATTGACAGGATTATTTCAGAAGAACCGTATATAACGGCGAATATTAAAGATGTTTCTGAAATTAATCCGGGAGCAAATAATTCTGAATTTAAAGCTATAATTGACTCAATTAAAGAACTATCCTTGGAAATAATTAAAAGAAATCCAAATATCCCATCAGAAGCTTCATTTGCAATAAATAATATAAAAAGTAATTCATTTCTAGTAAACTTTGTTTCATCAAATATGAACCTGCCTGTTTCTGATAAACAAAAACTATTAGAAATGAACGACTTAACAAAGAGGGCATTGGATACATTAAAATTTATGAATATTGAGTTTAAGAAACTTGAAATAAAAAATGATATTCAATCAAAAGTTCAAAGTGATTTAAATCAACAACAAAGAGAATATTTTCTACATCAACAGATGAAAACAATTCAAGAAGAATTAGGAGGAGTTAGTCATGATAGTGAAATAGAGGACATGAAGAAAAGAGCTTTAAAGAAAAAATGGAATGCAAACACAAAAGATCATTTTGAAAAGGAAATTGCTAAACTAAAAAGAATGAATCCTCAGGTAGCTGAATATTCAATTCAAAGAAATTATTTAGACCTCTTATTAGATTTGCCATGGAATAGTTATAGTAAAGACAAGTTTGATCTAATAAAAGCAAGAAAAATTTTAGATAGAGATCATTTTGGTCTAGATGATGTTAAAAAGAGAATAATTGAATATTTGGCAGTTTTAAAAATAAGGAACGATATGAAATCTCCTATTTTATGTCTTCATGGCCCTCCAGGGGTTGGAAAAACATCGTTAGGAAAATCAATAGCTGAAGCTATAGGAAGGAAATATGTTAGAATTTCTTTGGGTGGTTTAAGAGATGAGGCAGAAATTAGAGGACATAGAAAGACATATATTGGAGCAATGCCTGGTAGAATAATCCAAAATGTTAAGAAAGCAAAAACATCAAATCCTGTGTTTGTTCTTGATGAAATTGACAAGATTACAAGTTCAAATATTGGAGATCCATCATCTGCTATGCTTGAAGTTTTGGATCCCGAGCAAAACATTGAATTTTATGATAATTATTTAGAATTAGGGTATGACCTTTCAAAAGTGATGTTTATAGCCACTTCAAATAATCTATCATCTATTCAACCAGCTTTATTAGATAGAATGGAAATAATAAACGTTACAGGATATACTACTGAAGAAAAAATTCAAATTGGAAAAAAGTTTTTACTACCTAAACAATTAAAAGAACATGGATTAAATAACAAGAATCTAAAAATTTCAAATTCTGTTATGGAAAAAATAACAGAAGGATATACTAGGGAATCAGGAGTTAGAGGTCTTGAAAAACAAATAGCTAAGCTGGTTAGAAACTGTGCAAAAAACATTGCAACTGACACAAAGTATAATTCAAACTTATCCATTGTGGAGATGCATAAAATACTTGGAATTCCTAAGTTGCAAAAAGATAAGTATGAAAACAATGATATTGCTGGCGTTGTAACTGGGCTAGCATGGACTAGTGTTGGGGGAGATATTTTATTTATTGAATCAATCTTGTCAAAAGGAAAAGGAAAACTTTCAATAACTGGAAATTTGGGGAAGGTAATGAGTGAATCAGCCAAAATTGCACAAGAATATATAAAATCTAATGCTGATAAATTTGGCTTATCATCTGATATGTTTGAAAATTACAATGTACATATTCATGTGCCAGAAGGAGCAACTCCTAAAGATGGTCCAAGTGCAGGTATAGCAATGTTAACATCTCTTGTTTCATTGTATACTCAAAAAAAGATTAAATCTAAATTAGCTATGACTGGAGAGATAACCTTAAGAGGTAAAGTTTTACCAGTAGGGGGGATAAAAGAAAAGATTTTAGCTGCAAAAAGAGCAAAGATTAAAGAAATTATTCTCTCAAAACAAAATGAAAGTGATGTTAATGAAATTAAAAGTGATTATTTGAAAGGATTAAAGTTTCATTATGTTAGTGAAATGAGTGAAGTTATAGATATTGCAATAATAAATCAAAAAGCTAAAAACTATAAAATTTTACAATAATCAACTAGAATTAGAGTTTATTCATATATTATTATCTGACTAAAACAATGAAGAAGGCTCTATTAATCTTAATGCTCTTTATAATAAAGAATACTTTTTCACAATTAGCTGGTGATTCTACATATCAATTTCTAAATATTTCTTCATCACCAAGACAATTGGCTTTAGGAGGAAAGATAATAACAAACTACGATTATGATGTTAGCCAAGGGTTATACAATCCTTCAGTAATAAATTCTGAAATGGATAATAATTTATCCTTAAATTTTTTCAATTATTTTGCTGATATAACATATGGTAATGCTTCTTATGCATATACTATAGATAATAGAGGAAATACTCTTCATTTTGGTCTCTCATACATTGATTACGGAACTTTTGAAGGTTACAATGAAATAGGAGAACCTACAAATAACTTTACAGGAAATGAGGCAGCTTTATCTGTTGGGTATGCGAATAAGTTTAATAATTTACCAATATATTATGGAATTAACTTTAAGATTATAACATCAAAATTTGAACAATATAATTCTTTTGGGTTAGCTTCAGATGTAGGATTGTATTATAAAAATGAAGATTTATTATTAGATGTAAGTTTAGTATTTAGAAATATTGGAAGTCAAATAAAGTCTTATGAAAACATACATGAAAAATTACCTTTTGAAGTAAATTTAGGTATTTCACAACTTGTTAAAAATGCACCAGTTAAATGGCATATAACATTTGAAAATATTCAAAAGTGGCCAATAGGTATATCAAATCCATCTAGATTAATTATTGACTTAGATGGAAATGTAACTGAAGAAAAAGTAACTTTTATGAATGATTTATTGAGGCATATGATTGTTGGCGCAGAGTTATTCCCTGAAAGTATTTTTAATTTGCAATTAGGTTATAGTTTTAGAAGGGGAGAAGAATTGAGAATAGTTGATCAGAAAAATTTTTCAGGAATATCATTTGGATTTGGAATTAAATTTAATAAACTTCGTTTTAATTATAGTCATGCAAGATATTCTAGTGCATCTAATATTAGTTTTCTTGGTTTGCAAATTAACATGAATTAATGAAAAAAATTATTATAGCTATTGATGGATATGCATCAACTGGGAAAAGTAGTCTTGCAAAGCTTTTATCATTACATCTAAGTTATATTTATATTAATTCTGGCTCAATGTACAGAGCAATTACATTTTATGCCTTAAACAAGGGCCTAGTTCCCTTAAACAATAAGAATATAGCTAATTTAATAGAGGAACTTCCAGAAATTAAACTAAGTTATAGAATTAATAAAAAATCTAAACTTTCAGATATATATTTAAACGGAAAAAATTTAGAAAAAGAAATTAAATCTCTTGAAGTTTCAAATCATGTGAGCTCTGTTGCTGAAATTCCCATGATAAGAAAGTTCGTAGTAAAAATTCAAAAATCATTTACAACTAAAAAGGGTCTAGTTATGGATGGTAGGGACATTGGTTCAATTGTGTTTCCTAATGCTGACTTAAAACTTTTTCTAACTGCTTCAGACAAAATAAGAGCTAAAAGAAGACTTAATGAATTAATAGCAGAAGGTTATAAAGTTGATTATACCGAAATACTTAATAATATTATAAGTAGAGATAAAAAAGATTCTGAACGAAAAGATTCTCCATTAATTATCCCTAAAGATGCTGTGGTAATTGATAATTCAAAACTAAGTATAAATGATCAGCTTAATATTGTTCTTAAACTCATTAGCTCTAAATTTAGTTTTTAAAACTGGAAATTAGGCAATTCAATTTAATATTCTTAAATTCGCATTCCTTTTGGTAAAAACTCGACACGACAAAAGGATTAAATTTTTTATTAATTACTTCTAAAAGTTAATTTTACTTTATTCTGTCGATAACTTTTTAGAATACAATGTTTTTAGCTTATGGCTACTAAAAAAACAAAAGAAACTGAAAAGGAAACTTCAGTAGAGGCAAAAGAAAAAAAGTCTACCAAAGATTCTAAATCAAAGAAAGCTACTAAAAAGAAAGAATCTAAATCTTCTAATAAATTAGAAAAAATTACTAAAGAAGATACTGACAAAGGAATTAAATCTTCAGATACATTAAAAAAAGAACTTTCTCCTGAAAAATTTCTTAATGAATTTGATTGGCATAATTATGAGGAAGGAATTGAAGAAGTTGATGAAAAAAACCTAAAAGCTTTAGATAAGTTGATTAAGGAAAATTTTGTAGAAACTTTAACAAATAAAGTAGTTGAAGGAACTGTTGTAAAAATATCTGATAGAGATGTAATTATTGATATAAATGCTAAATCAGAAGGTGTAATATCTTTAAATGAATTTAGATATAACCCAGATTTAGCTGTTGGAGATAAAGTTGAGGTTTTAATAGATATTAGAGAAGATGCTTCTGGTCAATTAATATTATCGCACAGAAAAGCTAGGGTAATAAATGCTTGGGATAAAGTTAACGATGCCCATGAAACTGGAGAAATAGTAAATGGTTTTGTAAAATGTCGTACTAAAGGTGGAATGATCGTTGATGTGTTTGGAATAGAAGCATTTTTACCAGGTTCACAGATCGATGTTAAGCCAATTAGAGATTACGATCAATTTGTTAATAAAACCATGGAGTTTAAAGTAGTAAAAATCAACCATGAATTCAAGAATGTTGTAGTATCTCATAAAGCATTAATTGAAGCAGATATTGAATTACAGAAGAAAGAAATAATAAAACAATTAGAAAAAGGCCAAATATTAGAAGGTTCTGTTAAAAACATAACAACTTATGGCGTTTTTATGGATTTAGGAGGTGTTGATGGATTAATACATATAACAGATCTTTCTTGGTCTAGAATAAATCATCCTAATGAAATTGTTGAATTAGATCAAAAATTAAAAGTTGTGATATTAGACTTTGATGAAGATAAATCAAGAATTCAGCTTGGATTAAAACAATTAACTAAACACCCTTGGGAAGCGTTAAAAGATGATATAAAAATAGGAGATGTAGTTACTGGTAAGGTGGTGGTAATAGCAGATTATGGTGCATTTATTGAAATAACTGAAGGAGTTGAGGGATTAATACATGTGTCAGAAATGTCTTGGTCTACCCATTTAAGATCTGCTCAAGATTTTGTTAATGTTGGAGATAAGATAGAAGCTAAAATATTAACGTTTGATAGAAATGAAAGAAAGATGTCATTGGGAGTTAAACAATTGACTCCTGATCCCTGGACAGATATTACTAAAAAATATCCAGTTGGCTCAAAGCATACGGGTATAGTTAGAAATTTTACAAACTTTGGAGTTTTTGTAGAACTTGAAGAAGGAGTAGATGGCTTAATTTATATATCTGATCTTTCATGGACTAAGAAAATAAAACATCCTAGAGAATTTTGTAATGCAAATGAAAATATTGAAGTTATTGTTCTAGAACTAGATGTAGATAATAGAAAATTAAGTCTAGGACATAAACAGTTAACTGATAATCCTTGGGATAAATATGAAAAAGAATTCGAATTAAATTCTATACATAAATCAGAAATAAGTGAAATGGTTCCAAAAGGGGCTATAGTTAGATTTAATGAAGATGTTACAGGATTTGTTCCATCAAGACATCTAATAAAAGAAGATGGGTCAAAATTAGAGCCTAAAGAAGAAGCTGATTTTAAGGTGATTGAATTTAACAAAGACTCTAAAAGAATTGTTTTATCTCATACTCAAACATTTGTAAAAAAAGAAGAAAAACTTTCTAAAACTAAAAAGAAAACAAAAAAGAAGGCTAAAGTTGAGGAGGAATCTAAAAACACAATAGGTAACGCAAATGAACAGTTGCAAGAGTTAAAAGATAAGATGGATGGAAAATAAAATAAAGCCTTTCAATTTTGAAAGGCTTTTTTGATTCGTAATTAACATTTTAAATTTTTATATTTAAGTATAAAATTTATTCATGAATAAATCAATATTACTTAATCCTGATGAGCTAAAAATTACTATAGATAGGCTGTCATGTCAGTTAGTTGAGAATCATGGTGATTTTTCTAATACAGTTTTAGTAGGGATACAGCCTAGAGGTAAGTATTTATGCAGTCGAATTGTAAAGACATTAAAAACACAATACGATATAAAAGAACCTACTTTTGGATTACTAGATATTACATTTTATAGAGATGATTTTAGAAGAAATAAAAAAATTTTAAAACCAAATAAAACAGATTTTTTGTTATCAATTGAAAGTAAAAAAGTGGTATTTATTGATGATGTTTTATTTACAGGAAGAACAATCAGAGCGGCTTTAACAGCGATAGAATCATTTGGAAGACCAAAATCTATAGAACTATTAATTTTGATTGACAGAAGGTTTAGTAGGGAGCTTCCTATACAACCTGATTACAAAGGAATTCAAGTAGATGTTTATAAAAACCAAAGAGCAATAGTTGATTGGGATGACAAAGGAACAAATAGCTATGCTTATATTTCTAAAAAGATAGATAATGAATGATTTAAGTGTAAAACATTTATTAGGAATAAAACATCTTAACATTGAAGATGTTAATTTAATTTTTGATACTGCAGATAACTTCAAGGAGATAATAAATAGGCCAATAAAAAAAGTACCATCATTAAGAGATGTTACTATTGCAAATCTATTTTTTGAGAATTCAACTAGAACCAAACTATCTTTTGAGTTAGCAGAAAAAAGATTGTCAGCAGATATTATTAATTTTTCTTCATCACAATCGTCAGTAAAAAAAGGAGAAACTTTAGTTGACACTGTAAATAACATACTTTCAATGAAGGTAGACATGATTGTTATAAGACATCCTAATCCAGGGACACCTATTCAGTTGTCTAATAAAGTTTCTGCATCAATAATAAATGCAGGTGACGGTACTCATGAACACCCAACTCAAGCTCTTTTAGATTCATACTCAATAAGGGATAGATTAGGAGAAGTTAAAGGTAAAAATATATTAATAGTAGGGGACATTAAACACAGTAGGGTAGCATTATCTAATATTTATGCATTACAGCTACAGGGTGCAAACATAATGGTATGTGGTCCAAAAACATTAATTCCTAAGTATTTACATAGGCTAGGAGTAAGAGTAGAATATGATTTAATGACAGCCCTTAAATGGTGTGATGTAGTTAACATGCTTAGGCTTCAAAATGAAAGAATGAAAAATAGTTTTTTTCCCTCTATTAGAGAATATACAAAATTTTATAGGCTAACTATGGATCATTTAAATTCATTAGATAATGAAATAGTTGTAATGCATCCTGGACCAATAAATAGAGGAGTTGAAATATCTAGTGATGTTGCAGATTCTAAATACTCAATTATATTAGATCAGGTTGAAAATGGAGTTGCAATTAGAATGGCTGTAATTTATCTTCTCGCAAAGAAAAATACATTTAAAATTCAATAATATAAATGAAAGACTTAAG
>MDTE01067219.1_pt1 | contig 13914 bp, 9 predicted proteins | sample 811231 | NCBI WGS metagenome assembly MDTE01 (sample SAMN05326651, study PRJNA326480) | marine metagenome | isolation source: seawater | place: Indian Ocean: Red Sea | collected 2010
CAAGCCAAGGAGTTGAGCATCGAACAGGCCATCGAGCAGTCCTTGCAATCACTTAACTTTACCGACCAAAACAGCGCTCTCGCAAAAGCCCGAGATGGACAGGGACAACTCGCAGAATTCCTCGAAGCCCTGACCGAACATTTTGAAGGCATCGAGGAAGGGAAGGACGTGGCTCAAACCCGAGAGGAGTTGCGTGCGACGGAAGAGGAGATCGGGACGAAGGACGAAATGGAAAAACGATTCGAAGAAGCCAAAAGGCTAGCCGAATTGGCCCAACTTCCGGCCGAAGAACTTTTGGCCGAATTGGAGAGGGAACTGACGGTCAACGAACCCATGCAAAAGGAACTGGCTCAAATTGAGGAAGACATTATCGAGCAAGTCGAGGAGAACCTGCAGGAAGCCGCTCAGGAGGAAAAGGAAATCGCCCAGGAAGTGGAGAATTCGGATAAGCAAGTCGCGCAGAAAAAAAAGGAGTTGGCCAAGGAATTGGCCAAACTGAGCAACGAGATCGAGAAACTGGCGGACCAAGAGGTGGAGCGGGCCGCCGATCTTGCCGAAAAAGCCAAGGCAGGTATGGCGGAGGAGAGCCTTGAGGATTCAAGCGATACGCTCGAGGACATTGCCCAAGACCTTAAAGAGCAAGCAAAGCCTGAGAACACCGCATCCGATCTCTCCGAAACCGCGGAGGAGCTGGCTCAGGCTTTGGAGGAAGAGGCCGCAAACCTACAAATCGCGGCGGAAATGGCAAAGGAAGTTTCCGGGCTCACTCCAGAAGAAGCCAAAAGCGAGTCGGAGGAAGCGGAAAAGGAGGCTCGGGAAACAAGGCAATCTGCCCAAGAACTTGCGGAGGAAGCGGAAATCGCTCAACAGGAAGCCAAGCAAGCGAATGACGATGCGGTCCAAGAAATTCAGGAAGCCCTAGACGCGCGGACGGAGGCCGCCGAAGCGTTGAGCAACCTTAAGGAGCAGGAAAAGGATGCAGCCCAAAAACCAAATGATCCGGAAGCGCAAAAAGCCGTCGAAGAAGCCAAACTTGAAAAAAACGAAGCTCAGGAATTGGCTGCAGAAAAGATGAGCGAAGCAAAAGAGTCTCAGGCCAAAGCTCAAGAATTGAACCAAAAAGCGAACCAAGCGGAGAAGCTCGCCCAAGAAGCTCAGGTCGCCGCCGAACAAAAGGAGGCCGAATCTTCCTTTGCCCAAGAAAGGGCCGAGTTGAGCCCACCTCAACTTGCAAACGCCAACAAAGACGCCGAGCGGGCCCAACAGGAAGCGGAAAAGGCTGCAAAGAAAGCGGAGCAGTTGGCTCAACAAGCCCAAGAGATTTCCGATCGTCTCTCTCAGCTTGAAGAGGAAGCGGAACCGCAACTCGACGCATTGGCCAAGGCTCAGGATGAGCAAGTCGACCTTGGACAGGATCTGGTCGAAGCGGCCGAGGATTTGGCCCGCGCCGCCAGGCATGAGGAGAGGCTCGGAAATGAGGCGTCCGCGCAAGCCTTGGAGGAGATTGCGGATGGTACGCAAGACGCTGCAACGGAGGTAGCGGAAGCCGCTCAGGAACTCCAGAACGAGGCCCTTGCCCAACAGCTTGAGGAGTTGGGCGAAGAAGCGATCGAACTTGCGGAAAGCCAAACCGTTCAAGAGGCTTCCGATCACGTCCCACTTGCCCAAGAAGCTCAGGATGAGTTGGAAACGGCCGCCCAAGAAGTTCGGGAAATCGTCGACTCCAACCCTTCCTTTGAAGAGATTGCTCAAGCCGCGCAGGAATTTTCCGATCAGGCCCAGAAAGTCGCGGATGATTTTGCCGAGGCCGCGCAAGAAGCCCAACAAATGGCCAAACAGGCGGAAGAATCCTTTGAGCAAGCCCAAGAACTTGCCAAAGAGGCTAGGGAAAACACTCAAGCCGCTCAAGACCAAGAAGCCGCTTCGCCCAATGACCCCAATGCCCAAGAACTTGAACCCGCCAACGAAGCATTGCAGCTCGCGCATGAAGCCGAGCGAGACGCTTTGGCGGAAGTGAAGGCAGCCAAGGAAGCATTGAACGATGCCAACGAGCTGGCTGAAGCCGGGTTTGAGACCGCCCAGGATGCTTCCGAATTGGCCGAAGCCGCCGAATCCTTCGCGGAGGGCTTTCCGCAGGAACCCTCTTTTGCCGAGGGTATGCCAACGGAAACCAAAGAAGACTCGGATTCCCAAGGAGGGGCAGGCGAAGCCTTGGCCGAAGCCGCCGCAAGCATTGAGGATCAGGCGGAAGCGATCGAATCATTCGACGAATCATCCTCACCTCAAGAACCAGGTTCGGAGCTAACCTCCGCTGAAGAAACATTGGCCGATCAGAGCTCGACTAGCATGGAAAAAGGCGCTGAAGCCTATCCATACGACTCACCGTTAAGTAATCCTGAAACTGCCCTAGCGCTCGCCCAAACCCTCGATGCTCTTGACCAGGCTCTCCATCCGTTGGAAAGTCCATTTCTCGGTGAAGAGACGGAGGGCGGCCCGTCCCCATCAACTCCTTTGGAAGAAATGACGCAATCTCCAACCTCTGCGAACAATTCTGAACCCGGGAATCCGGATCAAGCTTCTCAACAGTCTTCATCCGAACAACCCTCGTCAGGACCGGGAGAGTCCTCCTCCCCCTCTTCTGCGGAAGCTCTCAACCAAGCCGCTCAAGCTCTCGCCCAAGCCACCCAAGCCCAAGCCATGGCCATGGCCGCTGCCAGAATTGCGGAACAAAAGGCCCTGATTGAAGGCTCTACCCTGAACTCAGGAGAAGGATCGGAGGTGGACGCCGCGGCCAGAATCACCTTGCAGGATTTGCCCATTCCGAACTTGGAAAACAACTCCGAACTGGAGTGGAATCAACTTCCACCCAAATTGGCCAAGGATTTAATGGGCGGGAAACGAGAGGCTGTTTCGGGAGAGTTCCGCAACCGGGTGGAAGCCTATTTTCGGGCGATGTCCGACCAGTCCCGTCAAACAAGGAGATAAGTTTCATGCAAAAACTCATCTCATTGACTATCCTCTTCTGCTTCGCCGCGGTTTTCGGGCAGGATAACGAAGAGAACTCTTTGGACGTCGGTAACCCCTTCAAACCCGACAAAGTCGACAAGGCGATCGAAAGGGGCATTGGCTTTCTCATGAAAAAACAACGGGGTGACGGAGCGATTCTCGATCGTGGCCACGACACCACCATGACGGCGCTCTCGCTCATGGCCATGGCCGCAGTGGGCAACCAACCGATCAACCCTGATGACAAGGGGCGGATGATGAGGAAGGCGCTGGACTTCGTTCTTCAGGAAGACAGGCAGGATGAGAACGGATACTTCGGCAAAAAGGACAACGGACGGATGTATGGCCACGGAATCATCACGCTGATGCTTTCCGAAATGCTGGGCATGGGAATGGATGACGAAGGGGACAGACTGATTCTGAAAAGATGCGAATCCGCCATCGGACTCATTCTTCGTTCCCAAGCCGTGCCCAAAAGCACCTCCCATCAGGGCGGATGGAGATACTCTCCGGACTCCAGAGATGCGGATCTGTCGGTTACGATCTGGCAATTAATGGCTCTGCGCTCGGCCAAAAATGCCGGGCTCAAAGTTCCCTCTTCGGCCATCGAGGAAGCGATCGGCTATTTGCGGAGATCCTACTGGTCCTCCTTGGATGAAAGAGGTGAACCACTGAGGAAGGTATCCGGTTTCGCTTACCAACCGGGGGGGCACCCCGATTATGCCACTACGGCCGCCGGGCTTCTTGCCATGCAAGTTTGCGGACAATACGAATCTCCCTTCGTCAAAGGAGCCGCCGACTGGTTGCTCGAAAACGAACCCCAAAAGCAAAAAAAATTCTTTTTTTACGGAACCTATTATTATGCCCAAGGAATGTATCAGCGGGGAGAGGAGCATTCCACCACTGCGCGAGAAAAGGTGGAGTCACTTTTACTCGGCATGCAAAAAGGGAGCGGATCCTGGCAGGGTTCAGGTTCGGAGGCCGGACATGGCGAGGTCTACTCCACAACCATGGCAATCCTCGCTTTGGCGGTCAAATACCACTACCTTCCCATTTATCAAAGGTAAGGCAAAGAGCCTACAAATCGTAGGCTCGAATGGCCACCTCCCCTTCAATCATGGCTTGCTCCGAATCGCTGAGCGTGGAAATGAATTCCCGGCAAAGCCCCACCCAATCCCCGTATTCAACGGCAAGACGAGCAACTGGCCAATCCGAACCAAACATCATTCTTGTGGGGCCAAAAGCCTCCATGGCAACCTCAGCATAAGGCCAAAGATCGTCCTTGGTCCAATTTTGCCAGTTGGCTTCGGTGGCCATTCCGGAAAGCTTGCAGTATACGTTTTCCCTTTTGGCTAATTCGAACATTTGGGCTCTCCAAGGTTCCATGATCTGATCGCCGATTCGTGGTTTCGCAACATGATCCAATACGAAAACCTGATCGGGGTGACGATCCACGAACTCAATGGATGGACCCAGTTGGCGTTCGTAAATCAAAATGTCATAGACCAGCTCGTACGCTTTGAGTCGGCGAATCCCCTTATTGAAGGCATCACCCAAAATGAACTGATCATCGGCTTCATCCTGAACGACGTGGCGAACACCCTTAAGCAAAGGATTGGTGGCATAGCTTTCCAAAAGCCCATCCAATTCGGGTTCGGCGAGGGGAAACCACCCCACCACTCCCCGAATGAAGGAACATTCGCTCGCGTGCTTAAGCAAGTCTTCGGTTTCTCTCATCGACTGATCGGCCTGAACGGAGATCACCCCATCGATTTTTGCGGAATCGATCACCTCCTTCAGATCTTCAGGTTGGTAATCACGCTTCAGGATACCCATACTATCGTTCATCCAGGAGTAAGTGACCGGATCATATTTCCAAAAGTGATGGTGCGAATCGATTTTCATGGCTTAAGATTGAGGAGGTGATGATTTGGCTTTCATTTCCTTTAGCAAAACGGCCCATCCGATTTGAGCAAGCCTTTGCTTCATTTTACGATAACCCGCTCCGTACACCGGACTGTCGCTCTTAAGCATATTTTCTCTGATAACGGAGGATAGTTTACTTTTCTCTCGATCCAACGCATGTTCGGAAACAAGGTTGCAAAAGCCTTCGATCACCGGAGGAGAGGCATCAATAAATCTTTCGTTTAGCCAAACGTGGGCCCACTCATGGGCGAGCACGGAGACGCATTCGACGTGAGGCAAGCCATACAAAACGAAAATCTTGTGATCAAAAGTGGCGCTGGTCCGGGAACCCCTCCCAACTACCTTGTACTTGGTCAGGGTAAGACCCCGCAAATTTCCTCGGGCATTGATCTTCAGGGCTTCACGATTCAAAAGATTGCGATCCACCATATGCAAAGCCAGACTTCCCTTCGGCTCGGCAAGTCCCAACTCTCGCATTACGGGCTTGATGCGTTGGAGAACCTGTTCGAGCAGAGCCTGATCGAGGACTCCATCCTGAATGCAGGTTTCGCAACTCACCCGACCATCGTCGAAGAATTGACGAGGATTCGCCTTATTGCGGACAAAAAACTTGGAACATGAACCGCAGGATTCAAGTGACTTCCCATGAGAAAGATGAGCCATTCCTCCCCATGGGTCACGCTGAAAACGCTCCCCTCCGACAAAGCCCTTTTCGCAAACCATGCAACGAAAGCAGGACGCATGAAACTCATCGGCGCTGGTTCTTTTGGTTTTACCACTCAGGCTTCGCAAGCAGACCGGACAGCGCGAAACTTTCGCCCACTGCCGAACGTAGGCTTGGTCCTGATCGCTGAAGCGGTTAAGCGAAAAGTGATAGTCACGCCCATTAATTCGTAAGCCAATTCTATCGTCTGTGACTTCAATCAGTTCTCCTTGAGACTTGGCGCCGTCTCGAGTAGTCCAAATCCTTGCCTCTAGGAAAAGGGTATCAAGAAAGAGGCAGGCAAAGAGGAAGCCCGTAATGCATTTGAGCATGAGGGAGATGTTCAGGATTCGAGCAATTGTTCCCAAAACTCAATCCGAGAGGAAATTTGCCGAGGACCGGGCATCCCCGGTTTTTCTCTTTTGGAAAAAGCTCGTTTCAGATCGAAGACTTCACGCCAGTCTCCTTGGAGTAATTCGCAAACTTCACGAGCATCGTCATCCGACAAATCCGGCAAGGATACACCCTTTTCCTCCGCCAATGCAACCAGCGCTCCTACCGCATGGTGAGCCTTTCGGAAGGGCAGCCCTGCCTCAACGAGGTAATCGGCAAGGTCCGTTGCCAAAAGTAAGGGGTCGGATGCCGCATCGCGGCATCTTTTCTCATCAAAGGAACTGTCCCGAAGACAACCTGCCGCAACTGCAAGGCATTGGCTCAGTTGATCAAGAGAGTCAAAGACCGGTGGTTTGTCCTCCTGAAGATCCCGATTGTAGGTCAAAGGCAGGCCCTTTACGGTTATCAGCAGGTTCGAAAGGTTACCGATAATCCGGCCAGTCTTCCCACGAATCAATTCGAAGGAGTCAGGATTCTTTTTCTGAGGCATAAGGGAAGAGCCGGTGGTGAAGCTATCGGGTAAATCGATGAAGCCAAATTCGGCCGAATTCCAAAGGATTACGTCCTCGGCCAGGCGGGACAAATGCAGAGAGCAAGTGGAGCAAGCGCTTGAGAACTCTATGAAAAGATCACGGTCCGCAACCGCATCCATGCCATTGGGCGTGATTCTGGGGTTACCCTTTTCATCGACGAAACCAAGGGCTTTGGCAGTGAACTCACGGTCCAAGGGTAAGGTGGACCCGGCAATTGCCCCCGAACCCAGCGGGCATACGTTGGCATGCTCCGCAACTTGCGAGAAACGTTCGTAATCCCGACCCAGTGATTCAAGGTAAGCCAAGAGGTGATGACCGACCGTGACCGGTTGCGCTCTTTGCAAATGAGTGTAGCCGGGGATAGGTAAATCCGAATATTTTTTTGCCAGACTGAGCAGAGCCATCATCACACCTTCGATTCCCGTTTTCAGTTGACCGCAGGCATCCTTGAAAAACAATCGCATATCCGTGGCCACTTGGTCATTACGACTCCTGCCCGCATGAAGCTTGTCTGCGGCATCGGTCTTGGCCCGCAAAGCTTGCTCCAGATTCATGTGTACGTCTTCAAGTTCAAGTTTCCAGGGAAAATCATCCTGTTGAACCTCTTCGAACAATTCCCGAATACCCGCTTCAATCTCCTGAAATTCCTGAGGACTCAACAAACCTACGTGAGCAAGCATGGAGGCATGCCCCAGACTTCCCTTGAGGTCATAGACCGCCAAACGCATGTCAAAGGAAACCGACTCACCGAAAACTTGCATCAAGTCATCCGGGCTTGTGGAGAACCTGCCCCCCCAAGTAACCTGTTTTTCGTCCTTTGACATGTACCCCCCATCATCCAAAGGTTCGGCAAACTCGCAACCCTTTTCAGGATCACTTGGAATCCAACAACTAACTGAAAAGTTTCTTCAGCTTCGCCTTGGCATGATCACGGTTCAACTTGGCGATGAAGTCCAAGGAAATGTCCTTCGGGCAAGCCGCCGAGCATTCTCCGTAATTTCTGCAGTTTCCGAATCCCGCATCATCCATGGCTTCCACCATGGCGAGAACCCGCTTGTCCTTTTCCGCCTTGCCTTGGGGGAGAAGATTGAGATGGCCCGCCTTGGCCGAAGTGAAAAGCATGGCCGAAGCGTTTTTGCAGGATGCAACGCAGGCGCCGCATCCGATGCATGCCGCCGCATCCATTGCCTGATCGGAATTTTCCTTGGGTACCGGCAAGGCATTCCCGTCCGGAGCGCTACCGGTACGAACGGTGATGAACCCTCCGGCTTGGGTAATGCGATCGAAAGCCGAACGGTTCACGACCAAGTCACGAACAACCGGAAAGGCTCGAGCCCGAAAGGGCTCGATCGTAATCGTATCACCATCCTTGAACTTTCTCATGTGCAGTTGACAAGTCGTAGTGGAATTTTCAGGGCCGTGAGGCAAACCATTGATCGTAAGCGAACAGGTTCCGCAGATTCCTTCCCTGCAGTCATGGTCGAAAACGACGGGTTCGATCCCCTCTCCGAGCAATTGTTCGTTGAGTTGATCCAACATTTCAAGAAAAGAGGAATCCTCGGATACTTCGTCCAATTGATGGACTTCAAACCGACCGGGGTCCTCCGCGTCTTCTTGCCTCCAAACTCTGAGTATAAGTCTCACTGGAATTTCGTCATTTGTAGCTGCGAACCGCCAGTTTGACATTCTCGAATTTAAGCTCCTCCTTGTGCCGGGTGGGAACTTTTCCATCACCGTTGAATTCCCAAACCGCAGAATGAGCGTAGTTTTCGTCATCTCTGGTCGCTTCCCCCTCCTCGGTTTGATACTCCTCGCGAAAATGACCTCCGCAGGACTCGTTTCTTTCGAGGGCATCTCTGCACAACAACTCCCCAAAGTCCAAAAAGTCACGAACTCGTCCGGCGCGTTCCAGCTCGGCATTCAGAGTTTCGTTCGATCCGGGCACGTTAAGGTTCTTGTGAAAGTCTTCTCGCAGATCCTGGATTTCTCCAATGGCTTTCTTCAAACCCTCTTCATTACGAGCCATGCCCGCGTATTCCCACATGATTTGTCCAAGGTGCTTATGGTAGGAACGCGATGAACGTTTGCCACTTGCGGAAGTCAATTGATCGACTCTTTGCCTAACCGACTCCATGGCTTCCTTGACTTCGGGTGAATCGGGACTGATGGCTCCGGATCCGGTGCGAGCCAAATAATCCCCAATGGTGTAAGGAATCACAAAGTAGCCGTCACTGAGTCCCTGCATCAGAGCGCTCGCTCCCAAGCGATTGGCTCCGTGGTCGGAAAAATTCGCCTCCCCGAGAGCAAAACAGCCTGGGACGGTTGTCATAAGGTTGTAGTCGACCCACAAGCCTCCCATGGTGTAATGAATCGCTGGGTAGATGCGCATCGGTCGATGGTAAGCGTTTTCACCTGTAATTCGTTCGTACATTTGAAAAAGATTTCCGTAGCGTTCACGAATCGTATCTTCGCCCAAACGAGAAATCGCATCCGAAAAGTCAAGGTAGACTCCTTTCCCACCGGGGCCGACTCCCCGGCCGTCGTCGCACGCCTCCTTGGCCGAGCGGCTCGAAATGTCACGCGGCGCCAGGTTGCCGAAACTGGGATACTTTCTTTCCAAATAGTAATCCCTTTCATCTTCAGCGATTTCATTGGGGTTCTTGTGACAATTTTGCTCATCTTTGGGAACCCAGACACGACCGTCGTTTCTCAAGGATTCGGACATCAAAGTTAGCTTGGACTGATGATCGCCCGAGACGGGTATGCAGGTCGGATGAATTTGGGTGAAGCAGGGGTTGGCAAACCCTGCTCCGTGCCTGTATGCCCGAAAGGCCGCCGTGACGTTGCAACCGATCGCATTGGTGGAAAGATAATAGACGTTTCCGTAGCCACCTGTGCAAAGCAAGACCGCATCGGCAGTCCATGCCTTGGTCTCACCTGTGGCAAGATTACGGGTTATGATTCCTTTGGCATGACCGTCGACGACGATAAGATCGAGCATCTCGGAGCGCGTATGCATTTTGACCTGGCCGGTTGAAATCTGCCGGCTCAAGGCACTGTAGGCTCCGAGTAAAAGCTGTTGCCCGGTCTGCCCGCGAGCGTAGAAGGTTCGGCTCACTTGGGCTCCGCCAAAGGAGCGATTGGCAAGAAGTCCTCCATACTCTCTGGCAAAAGGAACGCCTTGCGCCACACATTGGTCGATGATGTTGGCACTTACCTGAGCCAAACGGTATACGTTGGATTCGCGAGCCCGAAAGTCTCCGCCCTTCACGGTATCGTAAAAGAGTCGATAGATGCTGTCACCGTCATTCTGATAGTTCTTCGCCGCGTTGATTCCTCCTTGAGCGGCGATGGAGTGAGCCCGCCGCGGTGAGTCCTGATAACAAAAACAATCCACGTTGTATCCCAGTTCACCAAGGGTGGCGGCTGCGGAACCGCCTGCCAGACCCGAGCCTACAACGATAATTCTGAATTTCCTCTTATTCGAGGGATTGACCAGTTTGGAGGAAAATCGGTGGTTGTCCCACTTGTCCGCCAAAGGTCCGTCGGGGGTTTTTGAATCAAGTATCATAACCTTTAGAATATCAATTATTGATGCAGAGCCAAAGCGGCGGAAAATAAATTGGGTTCGAAAATTGAAATGATCTCAAACTTTTGACCCAAGACTGCCAGGGGAACAACCGAAAAACCCGAGAAAATCACCCACGCGTAGGCTTTGGCGAAAATATCCAAGGTGGGGCGCCAAGATTCCGATCGCAAACCCAACGATTGGAAAACGCTTGATACGCCGTGGGCAAGATGACTACAGAGAAGAAACATCGCAACAACGTAAAAAACGGATATGACCGTGTGTTGAAAGCCCGCGATCACCATGGAATAAACGTCGTGGATTGGGTTCTCGTCCGAAGAACCAACCAGCGTCATGAGTTCTCCGTATTGGGGGTAAACGACTCGTATGGTAAAATGCAGGAGATGAAAAATGATGAAGGAAAGCAAAATCGATCCGGTGACTCCCATTCTCAAGGAAGACAGACCCGCTCGTTTCGTTCTCTCGATTTTATTGGCATCGGGACGAGCCCTGCGATTCTCCACGATCAGCGCATACGCAGTCCATGCATGGACTATCACGCAAATCAGAAGAAAGAGCCGGGACGCCCACAAAATCGGCAAGGGCAACGATTGCAGGGCATGAGCATAGGCATTGATATACTGTTGTCCCAAAAGAATCTGAAGGTTTCCCGCCATATGCACGAAGACGAAACCAATCAGAACAAGACCCGTTAGAGCCATGAGGTACTTCTTCCCTAGGGAGCTGGTGAACATATCGACAAGTGCAAGTGATTTGGATTTTCTAGCCTTTGAGAATAAATGACGAGATAAAAAAAGTTAATCTTAACGATATTAGCGCAGTCAATTAGAAGGATTAATAGTATACCTCGCTTATCCTTGAATTTCAAGGGATTGCCACAACTTTAGGAAAAGATGGTTGCAAGTTTGACTTGGCTTGTGTGATTTAATCGAAATGCGGGGTATTCGAACATGAAGTACATATTCATAACCGGAGGTGTCGTATCCTCTCTGGGAAAGGGGCTGACCTCGGGTGCGTTGGGGGCTTTGCTCGAGCAGCGGGGTTTGACCACCCGCATCCAAAAGTTCGACCCCTATCTCAACGTAGACCCCGGCACCATGAGCCCTTTTCAGCACGGCGAAGTCTACGTTTTGGACGACGGCGCCGAAACCGATCTCGATCTAGGTCATTACGAGAGGTTCACCTCAGGCAAGCTTTCCCGTTTCAACAACCTAACCAGTGGGCAAATTTACGAATCAGTGATTCGCAAGGAAAGAAGGGGTGATTACTTGGGCAAAACCGTTCAAGTGATTCCTCACGTCACCAATGAAATCAAGGACCGAATCTATGCGGCAGGTGAAGGTGTCAACGCTCTGATCACCGAAATTGGTGGAACCATCGGGGACATTGAAGGACTTCCCTTCACCGAGGCAATGCGGCAATTTGCCAGCGAAGTAGGCAAGGCGAACGTGCTGTTCGTACACATGACCCTTCTGCCCAGCTTGCGGGCAGCGGGAGAATTGAAAACCAAGCCAACCCAGCAGAGTGTGGCGAAACTGCGGGAGATTGGAATACAGCCTGACATCTTGATTTGTCGCACGGAACAGGCAATGACGGAAGAAATCCGCGAAAAGCTCAGTTTGTTCTGCAGCGTTCCCAAGGAAGCGGTGATCGAGGAGATGGATGTGGCGCATTCCATTTACGAGCTCCCTCATATGTTGAAGAATGAAGGCTTGGACAAACTTGTGACCCGCTTTTTGGGTCTGGATGCGCCCGAACCGAAACAGGATGAGTGGGAAGAGGTCGTCCACCGGTTGCTCAACCCCAAGCACAAGGTTCGAGTGGGAATGGTTGGAAAATACATGGACCTTCAGGATTCCTACCTTTCCGTAAACGAATCCTTGGTGCATGGCGGCATTCGCAATGATTCCGCGGTCGAAGTCATTCATATCGATGCCGAAGACATCGAAAGAGAAGGTCCGGAGACACATTTGTCCAGTCTTAACGGCATTTTGGTTCCAGGCGGGTTTGGAGACCGCGGCACCGAAGGAAAGATCCTCGCATCCAAATACGCCAGAGAACAAGGCATTCCATACTTTGGGTTGTGCCTCGGTATGCAGATTGCAGTGATTGATTTTGCAAGAAACGTATTGGGTCTTGAAAAAGCCAACAGTGAAGAGTTCGACGAAGACACGCCCGACCCGGTGATTCACATCATGGATGACCAAAAAAACCTTCAGGACAAGGGTGCCACCATGCGCTTGGGCGCATGCCCATGTTCCCTTAAAAAAGGTACTTTCGCACATTACGCCTATGGCAAAGAGGAAATTTCCGAACGCCACCGACACCGTTTCGAATTCAACAATGCCTATCGGAAGGATCTCGAATCCGCAGGACTCATCGTATCGGGAATCAACCCTGACCGAAATCTCGTGGAAATCGTCGAAGTTAAAGACCACCCTTGGTTCGTTGGTGTTCAATTCCATCCCGAATTTCAATCCAAGCCCAACAAAGCCCATCCTTTGTTTGCCGCCTTCATCGAAGCTTCCCTATCACAAAAACTGGGTGGGGTTCCCGGAAAGCAGTCTGAGAATTCCCCTTCTAGCTGATCGATTCTGCGAAGAGGTGACGTTGGCCGAATTTTGAGCTTTGCCCCTTTCGCCTTCACGCCTCATTTTAGGTTCCGTGATCGTCGATGCCCACACCCATTATTTTGCTGCGGAAGCCGCTCGTAACCCCGAGTCCTTCGCTCAAAAGCATAAGGAGCCACACTGGCTGGAACTTGTTCTTCCAAATGGTAAGGCAGGGCTTCAGGGTTGGGCGAGCCCAGAAGATATGCTTGAGGAAATGAACAAGGCCTCCGTCGATCAAGCCGTTTTACTTGGTTGGTATTGGGAAAACTCGGAAACTTGTCGAATGCAGAACGAATGGAACGCTCAGCTTGTCAAAGAATTTCCAGGTCGATTCATTGCGTTCGCCTCCTATAATGCCAACGCCCAAAGCCCCATTGACGATTTGAAATGGTGTCTGGACAATGGCTTTCAAGGAATTGGAGAATGCCATCCGAGAGTCCAGGGAACCGACCTAAAATCCGCTAATTGGCGAGCCTGCCTGGCCTTTGCCTGCGAAAATGGCTGGCCCGTCAATTTTCATGTTACCGAGCAAGTCGGTCATGAATACCCGGGACGTGTGCCCACTCCCTATGAGGAATTTCATTGGTTAGCCAGAGAATTTCCTGAACTCAAAATAATTCTTTCCCATGCCGGTGGCCTATTCCCCTTTTTCGAATTGAATCCCAAAGTACGGATGGATCTGAAAAACGTCTTCTATGACCTCGCTGCCTGCCCCTTACTCTACGATTCCACCCTCTACCAAAAGTTGATTGATTTGGTGGGATACGAAAAGGTTCTTTGGGGTACGGATTTCCCGCTTCGAATCTTCCCAGCCAAACAGACGAAACCCGATTTTTCACTATTCCAAGAGGAATTGCTTTCGGCGACTCACTTGAATCCAACCCAGAGAGAAGCTATCTTCGGAGGTAACCTGCTCTCCCTTCTCCAATGCTGATCGAGCTCAACGATTTAGTTCCCGACCCCCTGCCTGAAAAAATCGTAGAGGCTTCCGGAATTTGGGGAGGCGAACTGAGAATCGAGCCTCGATCCAAAGTTCTCGTCTCGGCTCAATCGGGGATGGGAAAGTCCACTCTTCTGCACATCCTTTACGGATTGCGCCAGGATTACACCGGAACGGCCAAGGTTGATGGCACCTGCCTGCGTCAGTTTTCA
>MDTE01120563.1_pt1 | contig 13914 bp, 10 predicted proteins | sample 811231 | NCBI WGS metagenome assembly MDTE01 (sample SAMN05326651, study PRJNA326480) | marine metagenome | isolation source: seawater | place: Indian Ocean: Red Sea | collected 2010
CATCATTATAGTTTTCAAAATAAGATTTTGTAGTTTCAACTAATCCATTACTATTAGTTTTAATTAGTAATGGTGCTCCAGCTAGAATATATCCTCCATTTTCAATTTGTTGAACAGATCTAGCAAATTCAGGATTAGCGCTGTTTTTAGGCAGAGTTTTAACAAATACAATGTATCCATTACCTCTTTGTATAGTACTTTTTGATTGATATCCTGATGTGTCAGTGGTCACTATTTGATAATATTTGACAATATTGGATGCATTATTGATTACAAAGCTTGTATCTGTACTTTGTGAACTAGAGTAGATATTTATTTGATTTACCATATTTGATGAATCAGATTCGAACAAGTCATATGAATTAAAATCTACATCAAAATTTGGTGACCAATTCAAATAAAAAGATTCATTTTGGAAAATGATTGGATCTAAAATAGGGATGGTTGGCAATAATTCACTATTATCAATTATTATAGTAATTGAAGGACTATTTAAAAAAATTGAATCATTATCATATGCTCCAATATAGATATCTGCTTCTCCATCTGGAAATATTGTAGTATTCCAATTAAAAGACCATGGAGAAGATATGGAGAATTGGTTTGTACTTTGAATTTCAGGATTCTCTACATAATTAATAAAGAGCTCTAACTTTTTGATCTCTTTATTTCCATTAATTACTTCACAACTAACTTCCACTTCACCTGAAACAGTAGTCCCATTTTTAGGTGAAGTAATAATTATTTCTATTTCGGGTACTTTTTCACAAGCAAAAATTGATAACGTTAAGATGGTAATTATATAGATGAAATATTTCATTTTTTATTACTATTAATTTAAAATAAAAAAATTATAAGAATTTGAAATGAAGTTATTTAGGTATATAATATTTTTATTGAATAAATTGAGTTATTATGCGATTACAAGTAACTTTAATCTAAAATATTTAAGGAAAAAAAAGTGGATCTTTTATTTGCAGCATCACAACCAGGGCAAGGTGGTGGAGGGTTAGCAGCCTTCTTTCCATTTTTTCTAATAATGTTAATTATATATTTTCTTATGATACGTCCTCAGACAAAGCGACAAAAAGAAAAAGTTTTAATGAGAGATTCCTTAAAAAAAGGTGACCGAGTTATAACTATGGGTGGTATTTATGGTACGATTAATGGTTTCAAAGAAAAAGGACGACTTGCAGTATTAAAAATTGATAGTAATGCGAATATTGTTGTAAATAAAACTGCTATTGCTGGGTTAGCAGATAAAATAGAAGACTCGGAGTTAGAGCAACAATAATGGCTTTGAGAGAAATTGTTAACTATGGAAATCCTATTCTTCGTAAGAAGGTAGATCCTATAAAAGATATCGCTCAAGTAAATAAGGTTATAGATGATATGTTTGATTCTATGTACGAAGCAGATGGAATTGGTTTAGCAGCAAATCAAGTTGGTCTTGATATGAATTTATTTATTATTGATATAACGCATACTGAAGAGGCAAAAGAACCGAATATTTTTATTAATAGTGAGATTATTTCCAAAAATGGTCAAAAGGAGATTTATCAAGAAGGGTGTCTTTCTTTGCCGGGTATTGCGTTGGATGTTTTAAGACCTGAAAATGTTGAATTAAAGTATCAAACTATGGATGGTAATTGGCATCAACAGGTGTTCAGTGGTTTATTATCAAGGGCTATTCAACATGAAATGGATCACTTAAATGGTGTGTTTATAATTGATAGAGTAAGTGAAGTTGAACGAATTAAATATAAAAAAGCACTTGATGATCTCAAAAAAATATCGAAGAAGCAGATTAAAAACCAATTGAACAAAAAGGGGTTTATTCTTTAATAATTTAATTTTCAAATTATTGGAGGCTTGGAAATAATGCGTGTTGTTTTTATGGGAAACCCCGATTTTGCTATTCCAACCTTAAAATCTTTATTACAATCCAATCATAAAGTTGTTGGTGTTGTATCAAATCCACCAAAACCAATTGGCAGAGGTCAGAAATTATATTCTACACCAGTTGGTAGATTTTCCGCAGAGAATAATATCCATCTTATTGAAGCTCAAAATCTTAATTCGCCAAGCTTACATCAAGAGATTTTATCATTAAATCCTGAAATTTTTGTAGTAGTTGCATATCGTATTTTACCTAAGACTTTAATTAAGCTACCGAAGTTTGGTGCGATCAATCTGCATGCATCCTTACTTCCTAAGTACAGAGGCGCAGGTCCTATTCAATGGGCGTTAATGAATGGAGAAAAAAAAACAGGAGTTACTATTTTTCAAATAAGTAAAAATATTGATACAGGTGCTATTTTATTAAATAAAGAGGTATCTATTTCTCCAAATGATAATATGATTTCTCTTGGTACACGTCTTTGTACTATTGGAGCTAAATTAATTATTAAAGCTTTAGATGGTATTCAAGATAAAACAATAAATCCAATCCCACAAAACCATAGTTTGGCTTCTAATGCTCCAAAGATAACAAAAAATATGACATTAATTAATTGGTCTTGGAATGCGGAAAAAATCCATAATTGGGTAAGAGGATTATCACCTTATCCAGGGATGTTTACTACATGGGAAGGAAAAAGGATGAGGATATTTAATACTAGAGTAGAGGATATAATTATAGAATCAAAATCTGGTTGTATTTATAAAATTAGTAATAGAGAAGTTTTCGTTAATACGGGTAGATCAGTACTTGTTTTTTCTGAAGTTCAATTAGAAGGAAAAAAGAGGATGAAAGTACAGGATTTTTTATTAGGTAATAATCTTATGAAAGGAGATTTATTGGGTTCATGAATATTGATGCACGTTCCTTAACTATTTATATATTAAATAAATTTTCGATTAAACATGAAAATCTTCATAAAATAAGAAATAATGCTTATTCTAAATTTAATCCAAATAAAAATAATATTGCTCGTTCGATGGTATTAACAAATGAAATTATACGTAAAAAAGATCGATTAGATATGATGATCGAAGTAATTAGTAAAAGAAAAATATCATATTTTAACACAGCGTTAAAATCTATTCTAAGAGTTGGATTTTATGAAATAATGTATGATAATTCGGTACCTCAATTTGCTACAGTAGATTCGTCTGTTAAAATAACAAAGAAACTTATCAGTAAAAAAGCATCAGGTTTAACAAATGCCGTTTTGCGTAAACTTATTAGAATAAATAATCAGGGAAGTAATTGGTTCTCACCTTTAAAAAAACATAAAAAATGGTGGTCAATACCTCTATGGCTTAGGAAACGGTGGGAATTAAGATTTGGACAAAAAGAATATGAATTATTAGCTGAATTTTTTGATAGTCCATCAGCTATTAATTTACGTGTTGATCAATCTAGAATTAGTTGTGTTGAAGTAGTAAGATTATTGAAACAATTAGATATAAAATCAGAAATATTGTTAGAGCCATTTCTTAAAATAGAAAAAGGATTAGGAAAAATATTAAAAACTAGACTATTTCAATCTGGTAAGGTTTCAATACAAGATGTAGCCGCAGGTAATATTGTTTATCTTTTAGGATTGAAAGAAGGTGATACAGTTTTAGATATTTGTGCGGCACCAGGTACAAAAGCATTATTTATGTCTGAAATAATTGGAGAAAATGGCATTGTCTATGCATTTGATATTAATGAATCTAGAATAAGAGATGGTAAGAATGATTTTAAGCGACACGGTAAAAAAAATATTCAATGGTATAAGAAAGATGCAATTAATGATGAATTCCCTATGACTGAAAAAATATTAATTGATGCTCCCTGTTCAGGAACTGGTGTATTAAGAAAAAAACCCGATATAAAATGGAGACGTAGTATTAATGACATTAGAATATTAACAAAAATACAATTAAGTATTTTAAATAATGTATCAAAATATTTAAAAATAGGAGGTACACTGGTTTATAGTACTTGTTCATTAGAACCAGAAGAGAATTGGAACATCATCAAAGAGTTTCTTAAGTTAAAACCTAATTTTCAATTAATCACAAAACATTCGGTTATTAAAGATGAATGGATAAATAATAATGGATGTTTTGAAACATTTCCTCATCGTCATAATGTAGATGGGATGTTTGCTGCGAAATTAACCAGAGTCTAATGCGAAAATATTTAATTTATTTATTTGTATTTATTGTTTTATCAACAGGTGTAATTGCATTATTTGATTTGATTATTATGCCTAAATATGTTCGAAAAGGTGATGGGCGTTATATGGTTAATATAACAGGGAAATCCTTAAAACATGCGGAAAAAATTTTGTTTTCAGAAGGATATAAATTTCTGGTATCAGATACTTTATTTTCAGGTATACATGAGTCCGGTACTATCATTGATCAATATCCTTCACCTAATACTCGAGTCAAAGAAGGTAGGACGATAAGATTGAAAATATCTCATCCAGAAAAAATGGTAATTATTCCCGATCTTGTTGGACGTTCAATCAGGAGTGCTGAATTGGTTTTAAATCAATCAGGTTTAGAGGTAGACACTGTTTATGAAGAATACAATTCAGATGTTCCATCAGGAAACGTCACATGGCAATATCCAAAGGGTGGAGATTATTTAAATAAAGGTATGGGATTACATCTCACAATTAGTCTTGGAGTACCACCAAATTTTTTTCAAGTTCCTAATTTATTTGGTTTGAGTAAAAAGAAAGCTGTAATTGATCTTGAAAAAGCAGGACTTAAACTAGGTAAAATATTTTATAGGCAAAATGAAGATCTAATACCATACACTGTTTTGGATCAATCAATATCTGCTGAAACTGTTTTAGAGCAGCCAACTGTTATTGATTTAACTGTGAGTGTATTGGATATGCAAGATATATTTAATCAAATGATTGATAATTAAAAAATAATAATTTGAACGAAATATACAGAAAACTAATCCATATTTTTTCATCAATTATACCAATAGGATATTATTTTATTATCAAAAACCAACATACCATGATAAATATTTTAATTCTTCTGATCATAATTGCTTTAATTATAGAGTTTAGTAGAAATAAATGGGATATATATGGAAATTTATTTAATAATTATTTTTTTTCAGTTTTAAGAAAAGTAGAATATGATGGACATCTTACTGGTGCGACCTGGTTATTATTTGGATGTCTTTCAGCAATATATCTTTTCTCAATAAAAATAGCTGTAGTTGCCTTACTTGTCTTAACTATTGGTGATGCATTAGCAGCCGTTATTGGTAAAACATTTCCATTATTAAAAATTGGTAATAAATCATTATTTGGAACACTTGTTGCAGTATTTGTGACATTTTCCTTTATAGTATCTTTAGATATTGGATTAGAATGGGAAATTATACTACTGGGTACAATCTTTGGTATGTTAATAGAATTAATTCCCAGTTATATAAATGATAATATTACTATTCCCATAGCATCTGGTTTAGCTATGACAGTTGGATTAAAAATTCTATGACTCTATTAGCACCTTCAGCATTATGGTTTTTAGGTTTAATTAGTATCCCCATTATAATTCATTTATTGAGCCGATTTAGACTTAAAAAAGTTGAATTCAGTTCTATAAGGTATATTAAACAATTAAAAATTAATTCAATTCGAAAACTTGAAGTTCAACAAATAATTTTATTACTATTAAGAATATTTATTATCTTATCATTGGTTTTAATGATTTCACAACCAGTAACTAGAGGATTTATGCCTGGCTGGTTTTCTGCTGAACAAGAATCACAGCTTATAATAATCATTGATAATTCTGCTAGTATGAATGCTGTTAAAGATGATGAAACTTTATTACAAAAATCAAAGGTTGCTGCGATTCAACTTTTAAAAAATTTTAATAATAAAACACAATTAAATATTATTCAAACATGTCCACAAATGGTTTTATATGATGGTATAATTACAAAACCTGGCATTCCTGAAATTATTCAATCAATATCTCCTACCGCTTCTCATGATAACCTATGGCATCAATTAAATCTAGTTTTAAAAAATAATCAAGAAGGGCCATCTATTCGTGAATGTATTATTTTTAGTGATATGTTGCATTCACCAGATTCTCAATTTATCAAAGGGATATCAGATCTTGAAAAATGGAAATTTTATTTTGTTTTACCTGGACAAATTAAAGATAACCTATCAATCCAAGATGTTTCACCAATTAATAGAATAAAAACAATTAATCAATTAATTAAATTAAATACTCATGTTATCAATTCCGGAATTTCTCCTAGGTCAAATGCACCACTAGAATTATTATTCAATAAAAATAGGGTGGGGCAGGTTGTTTCAAAATTTGAACCAGGAAGTCATAAAGAATTTATTTTTCAAGCGTATCCTGGGGATATGGGTATTATTAATGGAGAAATAATTTTACATGATGATGATTATCACTTAGATAACTCTTGGTTTATTTCTTTACCCATAATGGAAAAAGTTCGTTGTGGAATTATTGCGTCTAATAATGAAGAAATTTCAATACTTAGAATGATGCTAAATGCGATAGACCCTCGAAATGAGTTTTTATATATTGATACTCGTATACAACCGGATTTAAATAGGTTGTTTTTAGATGATCTTGATGTAGCAATAATACATAATCCTAATTCAATCAGTGATGGAGCGATATCTGATATAGAACAATTTTTAAAAGATGGTAATGGTTTAATCTGGTTTCAAGGAGATAATAATGGTGTGTTACATTCAGATTTATTTAATAATCTAGGTTTTCCTGAGATAGAAAAAATTGTAGACGCTGGACAAGGGTTTTTTAGTACACAAATAGCAGAGTCAGATAATGATATCCTAATAGATTTAGAAGTAAGAGATATTAATAGAGAAATGCCAGAAGTATTTAAGTATATAAAAATAAATCTATCTAAATCACATAAGCCACATTGGGTATTAAATAATCAAGATCCATTATTAATTGAATTTTCAAAATTTAGTGGAGATATATTTTATTTTACTACATTAATGGATCTTCGTTGGAATGATCTAGCAATGCGGGGGATGGTTATACCAATGTTATATCAATTGCTTGTACTTACTGGTACTGATGAAATAAATACATCTGCAGTAATTATTGATGGGACTAAATGGATTCCTGTTGATGAAAAGTACTTAAGGAATAAATGGGAAATTAAATCACCATCTGGAAATATAGAAATGGTTGTACCTGATTATGATAATGAAGGTATAAGGATCATGAGTACTTCAGAGCTGGGTATATATAGTGTTTATTCAAACGATGAGTTATTTACTTCTTTTCCTACACGCCTGCATCCAAAGGAATATATCCAGGATGCAAAAGATCAATCAGATATTGATAATTTTATTAATTCGGAACAGGTAAGATGGTTAAAAATTGAAAATAATTTTGAAGAATTATTTTCAGAAATAAGACATGGAAAAACTCTTTGGAAATTATTTTTAATTATTGCGATTATTCTTTTTATTATAGAAACGATTTTAAGTAGACCACAGCCTTTAAAAATGAAGTCTAATAATTAATGATTGATAATGAAATTATTAGTGATGAGAAAGCATTAATTATTGGTGTAATTCAACCAGGAGTTAATGATAGGATTATTAGTGAACAACTAGATGAATTAGAATTATTAGCTAAAACAGCTGGAGCAAAAGTTTTAGGTCGTATTACTCAAAAGATTTCTAAAATAAATCCTGCGACTTTTATAGGTAAAGGTAAAGCTGAACAAATTTTAAAAAAAGCTCAAGTATTAGATGTTAGTCTAATATTATTCGATGATGAATTAAGTCCTGCGCAAATAAAAAATTATCATAACCTGTCAGATAAAATAAAAGTCTTAGATCGTAGTGGATTGATTCTAGATATTTTTAAGAGACATGCAAAAACTAATGAATCAAAAAAACAAGTTGATCTAGCTTTCCTCCAATATCTATTACCAAGATTAACTAGACAATGGACTCATTTAGAAAGACAAATGGGCGGAATTGGGACAAGGGCTGGTATGGGTGAAACACAAATAGAAATAGATCGCAGATTAATTAGATCACGTATAACTAAGTTAAAAAAAGATTTAGCTAGAATTGAGCAAGAAAGACAAACCCAAAGTAATAGAAGAAAATCAGAATTTAGAGTCTCCCTTGTTGGCTATACTAATGCTGGTAAATCAACTTTGTTTAATTCATTAACAGGTTCAAATGTATATATCAAAGATCAATTATTTGCAACTTTGGATACAACAATAAGACAACTTGATTTAGATTCATCACATCAAATTTTATTAAGTGATACAGTAGGTTTTATAAGAAAGCTACCACATAATTTGGTGGCATCATTTAAGAGTACTTTAAAAGAAGTTTTAGAAGCCGATTTAATTTTAGTAGTTCTGGATATATCATCTAATCAGTTATTTGAACACATTAAAACTATTGATCAAGTTCTTTTAGAATTAGGTGCAGATCAAATTCCTAGGCTAAATGTATTAAATAAAGTTGATCTAATATCAGATCCAAATATAATTGAACGTCGTAAACGTGAGTTACCTCAATCAGTGATTATATCTGCTTATGAGAAAATTAGGTTAAAGGAATTAAAATCAAAAATATTTGATAAAATGGAAGAAAATTTTCAAACAATTGATATAGATTTTCCCTATAACTATGGGAAGGCTATTGCTCAGGCACAAGATGGAGTTGAAGTATTAAAAAGAGAATATGATGAAGATTGTGTCAAGTTAACAATTCGTGGAAGTCGTTCAAGAATTAATCAAATATTAAACATAATGAAATAATAGAACGGACAGATTGTTTTTTGGACCATTCTTTGTTTATTGAATGGAGGGAACCTCTCGAAATCAGCAAACTTCCTTGATCAGTTTGATGGCTGAAAGGCCTGTTTTTTGACACCGAAGTACAGTACCCAATTATTGATTATAGATCCAAAAAATTCAGAATCTGCCCGTTATTTTTTAAAAATTTTCAACTTAATTTAGTATATCAATTATTTTGTTGGTATACTTAATTGTTGTTCGGAGTTTGCTATGATTACAGCTATTGTAGCATCCCCAGTTACATTAATTGTTGTTCTCATCATATCTAAAATACGATCTACACCTAGGATTAGCGCAATACCATCACTCGGTACTCCTACTGCTTCCAAAATAATTACAAGCATAATTATACCTGCTCCTGGTACTGCTGCAGTCCCAATTGATGCTAAGACAGCAGTTAGGATAATGGTTAATTGGGCACTGAAATCTAGATTCATACCAACAGTTTGTGCTATAAATACAGCGGCTACAGCTTGATAAAGTGCTGTGCCATCCATATTAATTGTTGCACCAAGTGGAAGAGTAAATGATGATACTTCTTCAGAAACTCCTAGCTTTTCTTCGCATCTCTCCATAGTTACTGGAAGTGTCGCTCCACTTGAACTTGTTGAAAAGGCAAGTAGCTGTGCTGGTGCAATTCCATTAAAGAAAGTTTTTATATTCATTTTCGTAAAGAATTTTAATAACCCTAAATATGTAATAAATCCATGTAATAATAGACCAAGAATTACTGCTAGCATATAATACCCCAAGGCACCTAATAATTCTAAAATTTGTGTAAGATTATTTCCTGAAACTTTATTTATTGTTTGAGCAATGAGTGAAAAAACTCCTATTGGTGCGATTAGCATAATTAAATCTACAAGTTTGATTATAATATCATTTAGTGATTGAAAGAATGTAAGTACAGGTTTTCCTTTATCTTTAGGAATCTGTATTAATCCTAAGCCTAGAAAAATTGCAATAAATACAACTTGAAGCATATTTCTATTGGATGCTGCAGAAAAGAAAAAATTACTTGGTACCATATCTACAAATGGTTGTAGTGGCCCACGTGTTTGTACTTCTTTTGCCTTTCCAGTTCGACTTGATGCATCTTTTTCATATATTTGTTGAAGTTGTTCTTTTGTAGCCTGAGGAACTTTATTCCCTGGCTTTAATATATTCACTGATACTAAGCCAATAGTAACTGCTATTGCTGTTGTGACTATATAGATACTTATTGTTTTTCCACCAATTCTACTTAGCTTTTTTAAATCTGATAGAGATGCAACACCAGTGATTAGTGATGATAAAACAAGTGGCACAGCAATTAGTTTTAGAAGATTTATAAATATGATACCAAAAGGAGCAATCCATTGAGTAGTGAAAATTCCCCAACCTAAACTCGTTGAAATTAAACCATAGGTTAATCCCAAAATAAGTCCAATAATAATTTGCCAGTGAAGTGCTATATTTTTCATATTTTTTCCTTTTTCTTAAATCAATTTTAATCAGTTAGATTATAATTATTTTGTCTATAATAAATCTTTTGAAATTGAATTCTATAATTCTTAGTATATCAAAATATTTATTTTTAGTTCATAATTAATTGATGTTACTTTTTTCGTTAAGATATTTTATGGCTATATCCAGATTGGTTGTTGGTTGTTTACATGTACGGTTTCTACAAACATAGAATGTTACTTTATCTCCTAATGGTTGATGATCCTTTATCCAAGGAGCTAATTCATCAATTTTATTTTTATCCGAGATATTCTTATAAATAATAATTGTATTTGGTATATAAGATAATTGTAGTTTTTTTAGGATTTCTCTAGTATTGTTATTGTTTTTATTAGTAACAATAACAATTTCTTTTGGATCTTTAAAATCAAACATAAATCCCGAGATCATATGTGAAAAACCCATAGGTGAATTTTGAGCTTGCTCTTTGAATGCCCGAAGAGTGCTATTCGCAATTTCAGTCCATTTATTATTCCCAGTTATTCTACCAATGCGAAATAGATTCATGACTGCTACAGAGTTTCCTGAAGGAACTGCACCATCATGACTATTTTTTGCTCGTACTAATAATTTTTCAGAATATATACTACCAATAAAAAATCCACCATTATCATCTATAAAATCTTCTATCATAATTTCAGTAAGATTAATTGCTGATTTTAAAAAGTTTACTTCCGATGTGGCTTCATAAAGATTTAATAACCCCCATACCATAAATGCATAATCATCTACAATAGGATTGATCCCTGCTTTTCCAAGTCGAGACCTTTTCATTAGACGTCCATTTTTATCTATATGCGATTTTAAAATATATTTAGCAGACTTTTTTGCAGCTTCTAAATATAAATCATCGCTAAAAACTCCACCAGCTAAAGAAAGTGCCGCGATCATTAAACCATTCCAATCAGTAAGGATTTTATTGTCTCTCATTGGATGAGTTCTATGCTCACGTTGCAAAAATAGCTTTTTTCTTGATGATTCAATAAATGCATCTAATTCATTGATACTAATATCAAGTGATTTAGCTATAAGATTTTTTTCTACAGAAAAATAAGGAATATTTTTACCTGTTAATTGTCCTGTGGCTTCATCATGAAAGTTTCCAATATTTTTAAAATTATATATATGAGACATTATTTTCCCATCTTTTTCACCTAATGTTTCTATTAATTCTTCTTCAGTCCAGATATAAAAAGTTCCTTCTTCTCCTTCACTATCAGCATCTTCAGCTGAAAAGAATCCTCCATTATTATCTGTCATATCTCTTAGGATGTAAGTAAAAATTTCTTTAGCCACAGTTTTATATTCGCTAGAGCCAGTTAACTGATATGCTTCAATATAAGCCATAGCAATTAAGGCTTGATCATAAAGCATCTTTTCAAAATGAGGGAGTAGCCATCTTTTATCTGTTGAATATCGATGAAATCCTAGACCAATATGATCAAAAATTCCCCCTAATCGCATTTTGCTTAGTGTCTTCTTAACCATACTAATTGATGTATTCTCATTATATAATTTTCCATATCTTAATAAAAAGATAAGGTTATGTGGAGATGGAAATTTAGGAGCTTTACTAAAACCACCGTAGTCAGGATCATAGCGACTTGCATATTGGCTAAATGCATCTCTGATAATTGTTTCTTCCCAATCATCTCCTTGATTATTTGTATTTATTCTAATTAAATAGTCCTGTATCTTATTAATAGATGTTTGTATCTGATCTTGCTTTGATTCCCAAGCATTAGCCAAACTAGGAATAAGCTGTAGCATGCCAGGTCTGTTACTTCGACCTACTTTTGGAAAGTAAGTTCCTGCAAAGAACGGTTCTTTATTAGGTGTCATAATAATTGTTAATGGCCAACCTCCACTACCAGTCATAGCTTGGCAAACGGACATATATAAATGATCTATTTCAGGCATTTCTTCACGATCAACTTTTATATTGATAAAATTTTTATTCATTAATTCAGCAACGGTAAAATCTTCAAAAGATTCGTGCTCCATCACATGACACCAATGGCAAGTAGAATAACCGATTGATAAAAAGATAGGCTTATTTTCTTTCTTTGCTTTTTCAAATGCTTCAGTATCCCAAGGTAACCAAGAAACAGGATTATAGGCATGTTGAAGTAGGTAAGGGCTTTGTGAGTTAATTAATTTATTTGGTTTCGGTTTGGATTTTGACATCTAATTTTTTCAATTATCTTTAGTTAAACTATGTATAAAAATTAATAATTAATAAACAATAAATCTTTATATGTAATGAATCCGAATTTAATTTCAAAACTAATGCTATACCTGATTACTATATTCACCTATCTTTTAATTTTAATTGGACTTGGAGTCTATAAAGCTAAGTCTATAAAAACACAGGATGATTTTTCTGTTGCTGGGCGGACTCTTACTCCATGGGTTCTAGTTGGTACAATGCTTGCGACTTGGATTGGAACTGGTTCAATATTAGGTAATGCGGGTAAGACATATGAAATAGGAATAGCAGCCTTGATGTTACCTATTGGTGGTGTATTAGGTATTTTTATACTTACAAGAATTGCTGGTAAAGTACGTGCATATGAAAAGTTTACGGTTCCTGAAATATTAGGAGATCGTTTTGGTTCTGAAGCTAGAGTTTTATCTGTATTTGCGTTGGTTATAGCTTATATGGTAATTGTAAGTTATCAATTTAATGCTGGGGGTGCTGTTTTGCATACAGTGTTAACTGATTCATCTGGAGATCATTTGATATCTCTCCAGACTGGAACAATTATTTCTGCAATTTTTATTATTGCATATACTATGCTTGCAGGATTAGTAAGTGTTGCTTACACTGATGTTGGTAATGGAATAATAATGACACTATCCCTGTTGATTTCTTTTCCGATACTGTGGATAAAGGCTGGAGGGTGGTTAGGGATGGAAGTCGCATTTTCATATATGGGCAGTCCGGAAAAAATGGATTTCTTAGGACAATATTCTTTGATAGATATAATTAATTTTTGTTTGCCATCATTTTTATTAGTATTGGGAGACGCAAATATGTATCAAAGGTTTTTTGCTAGTAAAGATGCAGAGAGTGCAAGAAAAGCTACAACAGTATTAGTAGCTGTTGTTTTACTTATTGAACTATTAATTATTGCAAGTGCTTGGGTAAGCTCAAGTATGATATCCGATGTAGAAAATGGAAGACATGTTTTAATACATGCAGCGCATCAATTATTACCACCTATACTTGGCGCAATTATGATGACTACAATTATTGGAATAATTATTTCAACTGCAGATAGTTTTCTTTTGGTTCCTGCAACAACATTAATTCGTGATATTTATATAAAATATATTAATGATAATGTTGGTGATAAAAAGATAGTATTATTGAGCAGGTTATTGGTTTTGATCTTAGGTATGATTGCGTATATAGTTTCAATCGGTTTTTCGAAGTCATCAAGTTTTTTTGAACGTGCTTTATATGCATATACTATTTATGGAGCAGCGATTACTCCTGTGCTAATGGCTGCCCTTTTTTGGAAAAAAGCATCAAAGGTCGGGGCAATTATTTCAATTATATCTGGTACAATTAC
>MDTE01174745.1_pt1 | contig 13913 bp, 10 predicted proteins | sample 811231 | NCBI WGS metagenome assembly MDTE01 (sample SAMN05326651, study PRJNA326480) | marine metagenome | isolation source: seawater | place: Indian Ocean: Red Sea | collected 2010
AATTAGAGGCTAATTTTTAACTTCATTTTTTGAACCTTAATCTTTCATAATGCTAGAATGCAAAGAATGAAGAGCGTGAAAATTTATGGCGCAGGTTCTATTGGTAATCATTTAGCCAATGCAGCTAGGACTCTAGGCTGGTCTGTAGATATCTTTGATATTGATTCTGAGGCGTTAATTCGAACCAAAGAAGACATTTACCCATCAAGATATGGTTTTTGGGATAATGAGATAGGCCTATATTTATTAGATGATAATGTAGCTAAAGAGTATGACTATGTGTTTGTTGGAACACCTCCTGATAAACATGTCGAGGTAGCTATCAATTCTATTAGAATAGACAAACCACAATCAATTTTGGTAGAAAAACCATTTTGCACACCAGATTTAATGGATGCTCAAAAATTATACTCATATGCAAAACAAGAAGGCGTAAGAGTTTTTGTAGGATATGACCATGTAGTTGGTGAGTCCGCATCAGTCTTCTCAAAATATTTGTCGAAAGATGATCTAGGAGGATTGATTACTTTAGATGTGGAGTTTAGAGAGCATTGGGGAGGTATTTTTGAAGCACACCCATGGCTTAATGGACCGCAAGATACTTATTTAGGCTTTTGGGAAAAAGGAGGAGGCTCTACAGGAGAGCATTCACATGCATTAAATTTATGGCAACATCTCGCTTATATTGGAGGACAAGGGAAAGCTTCAAAAGTTTCTGCTGATTTGCAATACATACAAAATAAGGATGTAGATTATGACCAAATATCCTTGGCAAATATAACTACGGATACAGGTTTTATGGGTAGAGTTGTTCAAGATGTAGTAACTCAGCCAACTAGAAAATGGGCAAGAGCCCAGGCACATAAAGGTTACATAGAATGGCAATGTAATTTTGAGAATGGAAAAGATAGAGTTATTTACGCTTCAAATGTAGATGAAAATAATTACAGAGAAGAAGTGTTTGAAAAAACTAGGCCGGATGACTTTATTCGCGAGTTAAGGCACATAGATAGATGTTTAGAAAAGAATTTAGATTCCCCCATTTCTATAGAAAAAGGATTGGAAACAATGTTACTTATTTTAGCAATTTATACATCATCTCAGAAAGGAAGATCTGTTAAAATAAGGTATGATAAAGGATATACAAATGATGCAATCATATAAATATTTAAGAGGTTGACATGGCTGGTTTAAAAAAGAATAAATTTAATTTTAAAGATCTATTTGTTCTAGATATGGCAAATAACCACCAAGGATCAGTTAGCCATGGAGAAAAAATTATCACAGAAACCTCCGATGTCTTAAAAAAGAACGATATTAAGAATGCAGCAATCAAATTTCAATTTAGACAGTTAGACTCTTTTATACATCCAGACCATCAAACTGGAAGTGATCATAAATATGTTACTAGATTCTTATCAACCAAGATGGATAGAAAAGGCTATCAACAACTATTTGATGCAGTAAAAAATGCAGGCCTGATAACCATGTGTACCCCTTTTGATGAAGAGTCGGTAGATGTAATTGTTGATATGAATTTTGATCTATTAAAAATTGCAAGCTGTTCAGCCAAGGATTGGCCTTTGATTGAAAAAGCAGCATCGAGCAACCTTCCAATTGTTTTTTCAACGGGGGGAGCATCAATTGATGATATAGATAACCTAGTTAGTTTCTTTGAACATCAAGGCGTTGATTTTGCAATGATGCATTGTATGGCGATTTATCCTACACCAGATAACTGGTTACAACTAAATCAGATTGACATACTTAAAAAAAGATATCCAGGGGTAACCATAGGATGGTCAACTCATGAAAGTCCAGATGATACTGTGCCAGTAGCCATGGCTTATGCTAAAGGAGCCAGAATGTTTGAAAGGCATATAGGTCTAGAAACAAGTGAAATCTCATTAAACGATTACTCATCAAGGCCATCACAATTAGACTCATGGTTTGCTTCATACAACAAAGCTGTAAGTTTATCGGGAGGGCCAGAAAAGATAATACCTGATGAAGAAACTGATTCTCTAGACTCATTAAAGAGAGGTGTTTATGTCAAAACACCACTTAAGTCAGGTGATCTCTTAAGCGCAGATAATACATACTTTGCTATTCCATATATAGCTGGGCAACTGGATAGCGGCTTAATAGGAAAAAACCCTGTTATAAATACAAGCCTTCCTAAAGACTCTATCATTAAAATTGAGGATGTAACCATTACAGAAAATAATCAATTAAACATTCTCAAAAAATCTATTCATGAAGTTAAAGCTCTTCTGAGAGAAGCCAGTGTGGTTATAGGTAACGACTTTGATGTAGAGTTTTCACATCACTATGGGATTGAAAAATATACAGAAATTGGAACAGTTATCATAACGTGTATTAACAGAGAATATGCTAAAAAGATCCTAGTTCAACTACCAGGTCAGGACCATCCGGAACATTATCATAAAAGGAAAGAAGAAACCTTCCAGGTTCTCTTTGGAGATCTTACTTCCACACTAGACGGTGTTTCCAGATCATTGGAACCAGGAGAATCTGTGCTTGTTCAGCCTGGTGTTTGGCATAGCTTTAAGAGTAAGAATGGCTGCGTCTTTGAAGAGGTCTCATCCACTCATTACAATGATGATTCTTTTTACAAAGATAAAAACATCAATAAAATGAAACGAGAAGAGAGAAAAACTATAGTAAAGCACTGGGGTCGCTTTGAGATCAATGATATTCTTGGATAATTTATAACCTTGATTGCTTAAACAAAAGAACCATTTCTCTAACAAATCAATATGTATAAAGGCAAGAGTATTATTGCAATTGTTCCTGCTAGGGGGGGAAGCAAAGGCATTCCTTTAAAAAATCTTGCAAAGTTTAAAGATAAATCTCTTATTCAAAGAGTTTCAGAGGTAATCAGGGAGATTAAAGAAATAGATACGGCTATAGTTTCTACGGACAACAAGGATATTGCCAAGGAGGCTAAAAAATTTGACTTAGAAGTTCCATTTTTCAGACCCGATCATTTGTCTGGAGATTTTATAGGCGATGTTGATGTTTTAACACATGCTCTTCTAAAAGCAGAAGAAATTTATGGGAAAAAGTATGATCTACTTCTAATGTTGCAGCCTACTTCTCCTAATAGAACAGCGCAACACATATATCAAGTTCTAGATGAGATGATTAATGGTAATTATGATTCAATTTGGACAATATCAAGGACTGATAAAAAATTTCATCCGTTAAAACAATTAGTTATTTCAGAAGGTTTTATAACTTATTATGATGATAAAGGTTCTGGTATTGTAGCACGCCAGCAACTATCTGATCTATATTATAGAAATGGCGTAGCTTATTTGGTCAAAAGAGAGGTCTTAATCGAGAAAAAATCTATTTTAGGAGACAAGCCTGGATCAGTTCTGCTAGATGGCCATATCGTTAATATAGATACACCTGAAGACATTATAGTAGGAGAGGCACTTTCTTAGGAATGGGATTAATAATTAATCATATTTATGAAAAATTTAAATACGAAACCAAATACTCAAGATAGCCTTTGGACTCTGCTTACAACCGTTTTCGCAGCATTTATGGCTTTCCCTGTTTCAATTCTTTCCGCTTCTATATTGGGCACAGGTGGTATAGGAAGCCTTAGGATAATACAAACAATTATTGACTATTCTTCACGTTCTGATTTTGGCTTAACACGAGCCTATGCTAGAGAAATCCCTATACTAGCTGGTACAAATGACAATGCTAGGTCATCACACTTAACTAATGTAACTTTTAGTTCGAGCATAACGATTACTATCCTTTTAATTATTTGTCTTATATTCGCATATTTATTGGATATTAATTTTAATGGAACTGTTAATTCTGTTGAGATCTTAAGTCTATTACTAATATTAATTTTAGTTGATCGGCTTAATATTTTCTTAGGAAAATCTCTTCCAGCTCATGGGTATTTTGTTATACAAAGCAAATCAAGAATGTATAGAGCTATTTTTTATCCTTTAGTCGGGATTCCATTGATAATATTTTTTGAGCTTAGCGGCGCTATTTCTGCAATCATTTTATCGAGATTTTTCGAATGCATTTATATTTGGATAAAGGCAGAATATAAAATCAAATGGGCATGGGATCTGAAGGAGACAATAGGCCTACAAAAAATTGGTGTAAGGTTATGGGCAATAAACATAACTAACGTTGTTGTTCATTCAGTTGAAATTATTCTGCTTTCTAGTTTTTTGGGTTTGAAAGCTACAGGCATGTATGCTTTTGCACTAGGAGCTATAAAGTTATTTGAATCATTTGCACATTCGCAAAGCAATCTATTTTTTAGGAAATATGCTATTGAATCTGGCGAGACAGATTTTTCAATGGAACCCTTTAAACAGGCAATATCTAAAGATGTTCCAATTTTTATGTATATATCAATAATTTTCTGTTTTTCAGGAGCGGTAGTTTATGCTTTTTCTGTGTTAGTTTTTCTTTCAGAATTTCAACCAAGTTTAGATATTATGATAATTTTATTACCAGGCTTTGTATTACATAGCACCAAGGTTATTCCAGGACATATTCTTAATTTATTTAAAATGTTTAATATCATGTTAATTATTCCTCTTGTATTGCTTTTAATTCAAATTTTTCTATCAGTCTTTATGATAAATAATTTTGGTGTGATAGGTGCAGCAGTATCATTTACAATTATTTTAAGCTTAAGCGGCTTATTTTTTACTCTATATGCCTCTAAAACAGTTTTTGCAAATGATTTAAAAAACATATTTTTAATATTCTTTAAACAAGCATTGGTTACGATTATGTCTTTTGTTTTAATTTTCCAAATTACTCAATTTAGTCAAATAACCCCATTGGAATTTTTCGTTTTTAAGGACGCAGTGTTCATTGCTCTTGAATTATTACAGACTTTATTTCTAGGTTATTTAGCCATAACTTTTTGCTTTACTTTAATTTATGGATTGAATTTTCTTTTAGTCTTAAAAGATTTATTTGTGAATACTTTAACTCTTGGTCTTAAAAAGGTTTTTTCTTAGAAGATAGAATGATGACACAAAAAATTTCTTTAATAAAAAAGATAATAAATGCTTTCATAGCTAGGTCTTCACGTTTTAATGAAGCCTATAAGAAAGCAAAGGCCAATGAATCCAAAGGCACAGGTAATTTTACAACTGAGACAAAATTTTTTGCAGATTACGATGTGGTAGTTATTGGCGCTGGAATTAGTGGAATTACGGCTGCTATATCATCTGCTAGGCGTGGGATGAAAACTTTATTGATTGAAAAAACAGGGACTATTGGCGGTTTGATCACTGGTGGACTAGTTACCCCATTTAGCATGCAAATGGTAATGCCAGATAATTCTCTGATTATACGAGGTATTTGTGAGGAATTATTTAATAAGCTTGCAGATAATGATGGAACTATTAAAGACTGGGCTGATTGGAGAATTCCAAAATTACCTGTTGACGCAGAAATTTTCAAAATAGTTATAACAGAGATGATCGAAGATTCTCATATTGACTTAATGTTGAGTACATCTTTAGTAGGATGCAGTACTGATGATTCAGAAATTACTAGTGTTGTTATTCATAATCGAGATGGATTCTCTTCAGTAAGGGCAAATTTTTTTATTGATTGCTCAGGAGAGGCAAATTTAGCAAGATTAGCAAAAGTGCCAACAACGATTAATGCTGATGTCGACCCCACAAGACTCAAAGTCGTAAGTGAAACATTATTGAATGCCGGATGGACTAAGAAAACCGAGAAAACCGCATCTATGCAGTTTTTGATCAGTAACGTTGATTTTCATAAAGTTTATGAATTTATTCTAAGGAACCCAAGCTACTATTCAGAAACGACGAGAGGAGAATTAGTTGAAGATCTAGAGTTGTTTGAGTATTTGTGGAAAAGGAAAGGGTTCTTTTACTTTCCTCATACTAATAGTTTTAAGACTCTAATTAATTCGGAAAAAGAGAAAGGAAACATAAAAACTAAAATTGGAGACTATGTTCTTATGGAAGATGCAGGATTAGGTATCGATGGTATGTTGTTAAATAACACTGCTATCATCAATGCAAATAGAGTCATAGTAAATCCATTTAATGAAGCAAGTGTTACTTCAGCAACATCGTCTGGTTATAAAGTTTGTTTTGAGATATTTTCTTTTCTTAAAAGGATTGTGCCTGGCTTTGAAAACTCGGTATTTCAATCAACTGCTACAATGCTAGGTATAAGAAGGGGAGCACAAATCATTGGTGATCACATATACACTGCTGAAGAAAGGATGGAGTTCAGGAAATACAAAGACGTTATCGGGTTAGCATCAAGAAAAACATCAAAATATTATGAAATCCCATATAGCCTTATGTTACCTAAAGGTATAAAAAATCTATTAGTAGCAAGTGGAAAAACAGTCTCAACTGACGACTTTTTGCCATATAGGACCAAACCAATATGCATGGTTTTGGGAGAGGCAGCTGGCGTAGCTGCTTCTATTTGTGTTGCTGATAATCAAACTAACAGGACTTTGGCAATACGAAATCTTCAGAATGAGTTATTAAAACAAAATGTTTTTCTTGGTACAAGAGAACGACTTAGATCTTTAGGATTGAAATAAATATGTGTGGGATTGCAGGCATAATTCAAGAGGGTAGCAGCAAAGAGTATTTGTCTAACCAAATCAGACAAATGCTTAGAACGATTAAGCATCGTGGACCAGATGATAAGGGCCAGTATGTTACTGATAGCTTAGTTATCGGGATGACTAGATTGAGTATTATTGATCTGGAAAGCGGATCTCAGCCAATTTCTAATAACGATAATTCAATCATTTTAGTTTGTAATGGGGAAATCTATAACTACATAGAGTTAAAAGATATGCTTCAAAAAAAAGGCTACGTATTTAAAACAAATTCTGATGTTGAGGTTATTATCCATGGATATGAAGAGTTTGGTGAGGACTTTATACAGCAGTTACGAGGTATGTTTGCTTTTTGCTTATGGGACGAAAAAAGAAAAAAAATATGGTTAGCTAGAGATAGGTTAGGCATTAAGCCCATCTATTATAAATACGAGAATAATACTTTAATTTTCTGCTCTGAAATTAAAGGAATACTTTCAATTCAAGAGAATAAAACTTCTTTTGACTATGGCCAAATCAGAACCTCCATACTAAAAAGATATAGCGATAGCAACAAAACAATATTTAAAGGGATAAAAAAAATACCACCTGGAAGCTATTTTATTATCAAGAACAATAATTTAATAAAAAAGAAATATTGGTCATTAGAGAATAAAAACAGGGAAATTATTGATTCTCAAAATTATATTGATCTGTATGAAGAAAAATTAAAAGATGCCGTAATTTCTCATTTAGTTAGCGATGTTCCAGTAGGTTCATTTTTAAGTGGCGGCTTAGATTCAAGTATGGTTACTGCGATTGCATCTAAATACTTAAATAATGACATTTCAACTTATACTATAGGCTTCAATGACACTTTTTCAGAGCATCTTTATGCCAGACAGGTTTCTGATTCTATTGGCACAAATCATGTTGAAGAAATCCTTCGCCACATCAATTTTGATATCTTCAAGAGTGCTATCTTTCATTTAGAAGAGCCAATTAATGATCCTGCAGTTGTTCCTACATTTCTTCTAAGTGATATAGCCTCTAAGACTTCAAAGGTTGTGTTAACAGGAGAGGGTTCAGATGAGATCAATATTGGATATAACAAATATAGATACAATATTTATAACCAAGAGTTATTTGGGAAATCCTTGAATATTCTACCTAGGAATCTTTTGAAGATGATTTCAAGATATTCAATGTTTAATGACAATAAAATTTCTAATGGACTAAGAAGAAGGATTGGTTATTCGTTAAGTGCGAGTGATTCATTCTTATATTCTGATTCAGATCTTGCTCAAGGTATAGCTTCTTTGAAGCTATTTAGCAAAAGCTTTTTAGAATCAACCGAAACCGACTTTATGAATTCATATAAACAAACTGTGGGAAAAAATTTAGATGAATACCTGATGTATGATTTTTTAGGTTTCCTCTCTAATGATTTACTTCTAAAGGTCGACAAAATGACAATGGCTCATTCATTAGAAGCAAGAGTTCCGTATTTAGACCATCAATTTGTAGAGTATGCTATCTCTATCCCACATCATTTAAAAATTGATAAAAGATCATCAAAAAATATTCTTAGAACATTATCCGAAAATTACTTAAGTGATGAGATTGTTAAGAGAAAACAACACGGCTTTTTGTCTCCTATAGATAGATGGATAAAAGAAACATGGCACAAGGAAATTAAGGCTCTAATATTTGAAGGATTTTTAAGGCAAGAGAGGATTATTGAAATCAATGCTTTGGAAAAACTTTTTTACCAAGTTGAAAAAAAAGAAAATAATAACTTCAATCATCTAATCTGGGGTTTAGCAACCATGAATCAGGTAATTGAGACATTTCGTAACTAGAGATATTTAAGGCTCCCTTCATGGCTAATAAAAAGAAAACTATATTTTTAGCTATCACACATGGATGGCATGCAAGACTTCTTTTGCAGACTAATTTTTTAGCAGAATTGGCACAATCAGAAGATCTTGAGATTGTCATTTTTGCACCCAATGGCCATGAAGATCATTTTAAGAAGAATTATAGTCATCTGGCAAAGATTGAATCAACAAAACCTCAAGGAGGTAAAGCTTGGGATAGATTTAACAGAATAAGAAGGCATCTAATTACTGGAAAAATGAGCGATACAAAGAGGATTCAACTGGAGAAATATAAGTCAAAAAGCCCTTTTTATTATCGATTAATAAAAATATTTAATTTCTTATTTAGTAATTTTCCCAAAACAAAAAGAATTTACGAAGTCTTAGAAAAATTCTTTTTTAAGGACAGATATTTTAAGAAATACTTTTCATTTTATAACCCAGTGGCAGTAATTATTGTCAGCACAGTTCATAATGAAGCTTTTTATATGTTGCAACGATCGCAAATAGAAAAAGTTAAGGTTATTCAGATTGTTGAGAGTTGGGATAATCCTTCATCAAAACTTAATCAAGTCAATCATCCCGATTATTTTCTGGTTTGGAATGAGGTGATGGGTAATGAACTTAATGAATATTTGGGTATTGAGTATAAAAGAATTCATATTACTGGGAGTGCTTTTCATGACATTTATTTTGATAAAAGCACTTTTAGGTCAAAAAAAGAAATTGCTGAAAAATATGGAATGGATCCGGATAAGAAATGGATTATCATAGCGGCTACATTAACTAACTTGTTTCCTGAATTTGATCTATTTATTGACGGGCTTAATCTTATAAAAGAAAATAGTGAATTTTCTAATGACATACAAATATTGATTAGGCCTCATCCACAAGCTATTAGCGGTTATAGCTTGGGCCATGGGGTAAAAGAATTGAATACTATTAGAGAAAAATATGATTATATATTTTATGATCTACCGCCATTAATAAAGAGTAGCTTACCTGTTTATTTAGATAAAAAAGACATTAAAAATTTTGCTGAAATATTGTATTTGTCTGATCTTGTTATAAGCTTTTTTTCAACAGCTACAATTGATGCAGCTGCTTCAGGAACACCAGTTATATTGCCAGCTTTCCATCATGGTATGGAAGATTTTATTTATCCTACCCTAAGAGAAAGGATAAAGTTTACCCATCACCATAAATTGATTGAAACAGGCGGAGCTGAAATCGCTAATGATATGAATGATCTTGAAAGGCTTATCAAGCAATATCTGGATGGAAACGACAATACTTCATCTAATAGAGATAAACTAATCAGTTTAGAATGCGGTGTAATTGATGGTTTGAGCTATCGAAGAATGGCACAAGCAATTACTAATATAATTTTTAAAGATAATAAAGACAATAATTTAGACACGGGGCCAAGAAAGTATTACTAATACCAATTTTATATAAATGAAAGCTATTACATATCATTACATTAGAGAAAAGACGGATCTTCCAGATAATCTGACATACCTACAAAATAAAAATTTTAAGAAACAGCTAGATTGGTTCGACAGCCACTCAGATTTGATAACTAAAGAGACATTTTTCGATTCAATAAAACAAGCTAAGCCAAGAAGGAAAGATATTATATTAACTTTCGATGATGGTTTTGCTGATCACTATAAATATGTTTTTGATTTACTAAGATCAAAAAATTTTTGGGGTATTTTTTTTATTTCTTCAGGGCCATACACAACAAATCAACTATTAGACGTACATAGGATCCATATCCTTCTGTCTAATTATGGCGGCACAAGATCATTGGAAATGTTATTGAAAATATTAGACAGCTGTATATTCGATCAATCGGTAGTTGAAAACTTTCAGAATTCGATTTACAGGAGTCAATCTAACTCAGATTCAGTTTCTCAATTTAAAAAGATTCTGAATTATTACCTAGATAAAGATTTGAGAAAGAATATCCTAGGTGAGTTAATAAGAAATGTCTTTTCTGCTAAAGAAGAAGAAAAATTTGTTAAGAATTTTTATTTAAGCACAAAACAAATTAAGGAAATGCATAAGAATGGGATGCTTATTGGTTGTCATGGAGTGCATCACTACGTCATGAGTAATTTATCTACAGATGATCAAAAAAAAGAGATACAGCAATCTCTTGATTTTCTTTCAAATATTATTGGAGAAAGCGTAAAAATATTCGCATATCCATATGGGACAAGAAAAACTTTCAATTCACAAACTGAAAAGTTATTAGAAAACCATGGAATAGATATGTCTTTTTCAGTTGAGGAGGGAAATATAACATCAGAATTGATTCGTAATCGAATATATTCTCTTCCAAGATTTGACTGTAATAAATTCAAACATGGTCAGAATGAGATAACCAAATGAGATATTGTGAGATTTTTTGAAAATAACTATAATTCAAGCATATAAAAAACTGAAAGATTATATATGTTTACCAATCATCCAATATTTATAGGGGGTATGGCAAAGTCTGGTACCTCTCTTATACGGAGTCTTGTGGGTAGCCACCCTAATATTTATGGCGGAGACGGTTTTGAAACAAACTGGTTTGGAGATGAGATTAGGAAAGATTGGAAAAATCAAAATTCTGAAAGGCAAAGATGGCTCAAAGAATGGCACAATATTGATGATGAAGACTTTAAAGTTATTAAAAGTAAATCTATATCAGGATTAGATTATTTTAATAATGTGATGAATTTTTGCACTGATAAAGCTAAGAAGAAAAGATGGATTGAGAAGACTCCAAACAATATACACTACTTCGATTTAATTACCGATACATGGCCAAACGCAAAATTGATTATCAGTGTAAGGGATCTTAGAGATGTTTTCGCTAGCTGGAAAGTTAAGGCTGGGTCTAATTTAAAAAATTATGATGTTCATGAATTCACCGATAAAGTACTTTATGCTTTTAATAATTATCAAGATCTTCTTGGTAAGCAAACGGAAAATTATATTGATATAAAATATGAAGATACAGTGAAATATACAGAGCAGACCCTGAAAAGAGTTTTTAAATTTTTGGAAGAACCATGGGTAGAAGGATTAGAAGAATATAAGCCTTCAGGAGAACTTGAAAAGGTAAAAAAGATTATAGGAAAGGGTAGCACAACATCTGAAAGTCTTGAAAAACCAATCTTTTCAAGTTCTATCGGACAGTGGAAAGAATTTATAACTGAAAATGAGATAGCAGTAATTGAGGATAAGTTAGGACATTTTCAGAAGATTCTTGGATATCAAAGTTAATTTTACGAATAACTTTATAATATAAGCAATAGTAATATTTATTTAATAAGAGATGAATAAAACAATAGATATAATTGCTGAAATAGGATCCGTTCATGATGGCAGCATAGAAACGGCAATAGAGTTAGTCAAGATGGCATCTGATATTGGTGTTAATACAGTTAAATTCCAAACTCATATTGCAGAGGCAGAAACAATACCATCAGCTCCAAGTCCAGAATATTTTAAGGATGAGCCTAGATACGAATATTTCAAAAGAACATCATTTAATCTTTCAGAATGGAAAGAAATAAAATCCGAATGTGACGCTAATAATGTTGAATTTCTATCCTCTCCATTTTCTCATGAGGCTGTAGATTTATTGGAAACTGTTGGCGTTAAGAAATATAAAGTTGCATCTGGCGAAGTTACAAACATACCACTACTGGAATACATATCAAAAACTAGGAAAGGTGTTTTGTTATCATCTGGGATGAGTAATTGGGAAGAGTTAGATAAAGCTGTTGAGACTATTATGAAGACTCATAGTAATATCACTATTATGCAATGTACCTCTCAATATCCATGTGATTATTCTAATGTTGGCCTTAATGTTATTGAAGAGATGTCAAGTAGATATAAATTACCAATTGGATTTTCTGATCACACACAAACAAATTATGCGGCATTTGCGGCAGCATCAATTGGAGTTTCCTCAATTGAGAAGCATCTTACATTTAGTAAAGATATGTATGGAAGTGATGCAAAATTTGCAACAGAGCCTGATCAATTTAGGAGTCTTGTTCAAGGCATAAGGGCAATTGAAGAAATTAGGATGAATGATGTCGAGAAGGATGATATCAAAAAATTTGAGAATATGAAGGAGGTGTTTCAAAAGAGTATTGTTTCTAAGTTAAAAATAAAAAGAGGGGATTCAATCACTAATCAATTAGTTGCTTTCAAGAAGCCAGGCACTGGGATTCCACCAGCTAGGTTAAAAGATATTATAGGTAAGAAAACTACTAGAGATATAGAGAAAGATGTTTTAATTAAATATTCAGACCTGGAGGATTAAACATGAGGAATATTTGCATAGTTATTGGTTCAAGAGCTCATTATAGCAGCATTAAGTCTGTTCTTTCTGAAGTTAAGAAATCAGCAAATTTAAATCTGCAACTTATTACGACAGGTTCAGCTGTGTTAGACAGATATGGAAATGTAGCGAATTTAATTCAATCAGATGGTTTTAAAATCCAAGCCAGTGTAAATGCACTTGTTGAAGGAGAAACATTAACAACTATGGCCAAATCAGCTGGTTTAGGAGTAATTGAACTCTCCTCAATTTTTGAAAATATAAAGCCTGATATAGTTTTAACAGTGGGAGATAGATATGAAACTATGGCCACAGTAATATCAGCAGCATATATGAATATTGTTCTAGCACATACAATGGGTGGTGAGGTAACAGGCACCATTGATGAAAGCATTAGACATGCTATTACAAAGTTTGCACATATACACTTCCCGGCTAGTAAAGAAGCAGCAACTAGAATAGAAAGACTCGGAGAAGACCCTTCAAATATTCATCTAGTTGGATGTCCTCGTATAGATTTGGTAAAGCAGATTATTATAAATAATCAAGAGGAGGCAAGGATAAGAGATAATGAAATATTTTCAGAAGGCGTAGGACCTTCATTTGATTTAACTAAACCCTTTTTATTGTTATCACAACATCCTGTTACAACTGAATATGGTCATGCAGAAGAACAAATTAATCAAACTTTAGCAGCTATAGAAGAATTAGAAATACCAACTATTGCATTATGGCCAAATTCTGATGCTGGCTCAGAGGATATTTCTAGAGGAATGCGAAAATTAAGAGAAAAAAAGAAAGATATTAATATACATTTTTATAAGAATTTACCAGTCAATACCTATATTAGGCTAATGATGAAAACTGCATGCCTAGTCGGAAATTCAAGTAGCGCTATCAGAGAGGGACCTTTTATAGGAACTCCTGCAGTAAATATTGGTACACGACAGAATAAACGTGAAAGAGGAATGAATGTCTTAGATGTTAGTTACAGCAAAGATGAAATTAAAGAGGCTATTATCAAACAAATAAATCATGGAAGCTATGAAAGTGA
>MDTE01184246.1_pt1 | contig 13911 bp, 13 predicted proteins | sample 811231 | NCBI WGS metagenome assembly MDTE01 (sample SAMN05326651, study PRJNA326480) | marine metagenome | isolation source: seawater | place: Indian Ocean: Red Sea | collected 2010
TGGTCATGCAATAGTTGGTCATCTTATGCCTGGCGGTTCAAAAGTAGCTAAGATATCAATAGTGCCGAGAGGTATGAGTGCACTTGGTTACACTCTCCAATTGCCTACTGAAGAAAGATTTCTGAATTCTAAAGAAGAATTAAAAGGACAAATTGCCACTCTTCTTGGGGGAAGATCAGCGGAAGAAGTTGTTTTTGGAAAAATTACTACGGGTGCTTCAAATGATCTTCAAAGAGCAACAGATATCGCAGAGCAAATGGTAGGTACTTTTGGTATGAGTGATATATTAGGCCCTCTAGCCTATGACAAACAAGGCGGTGGACAATTCCTCGGAAACGGGAATAATCCAAGAAGATCAGTTAGTGATGCCACAGCCCAGGCCATAGATAAGGAAGTAAGAGATCTAGTAGATGATGCGCATGAAACTGCATTGAAAATTTTGAGAAATAATCTACCGTTACTTGAATCAATATCTCAAAAGATTCTTCAAGAGGAAGTAATAGAGGGAGATGATCTAAAAACTCTACTTTCTGAAAGCAAAATGCCTGCAGTGTAAAATTTCATATTTAAAAGATTGATGACAAAACCAAGCAAGCTTGCAAATAAAAATTTTTTATCAAACTTGGATATGTCCCCAAAAGAAATTACATATATTTTAGAACTGGCGAAAACTTTTAAAAATCAAAAACTTAAAATTGAACATAAAGATAAAGTTTTAGGGCTAATATTTGATAAATCATCCACTCGTACTAGAGTTAGTTTTCAGGTAGCTATGTCTAGACTTGGAGGGACGACAATAGACTTAAATCCTTCTACATCACAAATTGGTAGAGGTGAGCCAATTAAAGATACAGCAAGAGTTCTAAGTAGATATTGTGATGTTCTTGCAATAAGAACTTTTAAACAGTCAGATTTAGAGGAGTATGCAAAATGGTCTTCAAAACCAGTGATTAATGCCCTTACAGATTTAGAGCATCCATGCCAAGCATTAGCTGATTTTCTAACAATAAAAGAAGAATTCTCAGATTTCCAAAATGTAGTTTTAACTTTTATAGGTGATGGTAATAATGTTGCTAATTCTCTTATATTATGTGGAGCTTTATTAGGTGTCGAAATTAGAATCGCATGTCCTGAAGGCTATGAGCCAAATTCTTTTGTTATTAAAAAAGCAAATGAAATATATAAGAATAAAAACTTATTAAAAATCACAAATGACCCTTTTTCCGCTGTCACTGGTGCGAATGTACTTTACACAGATGTTTGGTCTTCTATGGGTGAAGAGAATCAAAAAGATATGAAAGATAAAGATTTTAATGGATTTACAATTGATAGTAATTTAATAGATAAGGCAGATGAAGACGCTGTTATTCTTCATTGTTTGCCTGCCTATAGATCTAAAGAAATAACTGATGAAGTAATAGAAAGCGCCAAAAGTAGAATTTTTGAACAGGCAGAAAACAGAATGCATGTTCAACAAGCACTTTTATCTTGCTTACTTTCTTGAAAATATTGCAATATTCTTATTAAAGAGGTACAAATGTATTAGAGTACATTTGTTTTATGTCTATTCCTGAAGGTAATAATCTTACAAAGGCTCAAAATGAGCTATATGGGTGGATTAAAAATTATATGAAAGATTTTCAGCACAGTCCTTCAATAAGGCAAATGATGCAAGCAATGGGTCTTAAATCTCCTGCTCCTATTCAAAGTCGCTTAAAACATCTACAAGAAAAAGGGTATATTTCCTGGCAGGAAGGGAAAGCTAGAACTATGCAAATAGTGGATGAAATTGTAAGTGGCGTACCAATTATGGGTTCAGTTGCAGCTGGAGGTTTGATTGAGGCTTTTTCAGATGTTAATGAAAAATTAGACATTTCAGATGTTTTAGGAAAGAAAAATATTTTTGCATTGACAGTAAATGGAGATTCTATGATTGATGCTTGTATAGCTGATGGAGATATGGTCTTGATGGAGCCTATTAATGATTCATATTCGTTGAGGAATGGATCAATTGTTAGTGCTATGGTCCCAGGTTTGGGGACAACTTTAAAATATTTTTTTAAAAGAGGGGAGAAAATTTTTCTTGAAGCAGCAAATCCTGCTTACGACCCTATTGAATTAACTCTTGATCAAGTTATTTTTCAGGGAAAATTGTTAGCTGTTTGGAGAAAAGTTTAAGTTTTTTGTAGCAAAAAAATGTTATCTATGGTTCTTTAAGATCTATTTGAACTACTTTTTGAGTAAGGGAAATCTACCCTTTAAAGGCATATTCTAGACATAATAGCTTCACAAGAGTAGTTAAAATCTTCATACCTTCTATTCCACTTCTTTCTGGATGGAATTGTAAACCAGCCAGATTCTTATCTTTTACAGCTGCTACAAAACATTGATTCCCATATTCACATCTGTAAAGTATCTTTGACTCTTCAATACCTATTACAGCATAACTATGTAAAAAATATTGATTGCAGCTCATATCAAAATCGCTCTCTACAAAATAAGAACCTATGTGAATCTTGTTCCAGCCCATGTGTGGAAGACAACTAATTGAATTATTAGTAATTTTAGGTTCTAGTCTTTTGACCTTTCCTCTTATAAGTCCAAGACCAGAGTTGTTTCCAAACTCTTCACTTTTATCAAAAAGCATTTGCATGCCCACGCAAATGCCTAAAATTGGTTTATTTCTACTCGCTACTTCTTTTAAGTAATCATCAAATTTATATTTTTTTAGTTGATCCATGCTTTTACTAAATGCTCCCACTCCAGGAACTGCAATTAAATGCGTTTCGTCCAACTTAGATTTCTCTCTAGTTAAAATTATTTCGGCTCCTTGGTGTTGCATGGCATTTATTAAACTCTGTTGATTTCCTATTCCATAGTCAATAATCCCTATCTTGATTCCTTGAAGTTCATTTTTGTTTATTGTTTTGTCTTTCTTTGGGGCATTCATTCTCATTGCAATAGTTGGAGAATTAACCTCTTCCTTTGTTTTCATTATTTCCAATGATTCATTGTGCAATGCTTTGCCAATACTTATACCTGAGATATTTGAATTTTGTAGTGTATTTTTTAGATCATTTTTAGTCGCAAATCCACCTCCTACAATCAGTGGTACTTTAGAAACCTTTGCAGCAGATTTGATTAATTCATTGTCAGGTCCATTACATAATCCATCTTTATCAATAGATGTTATTAATATTTCTCCGGCTCCAAGATCTTGCACTTGAGAAATCCATTCAATAACATCTTTACCACTATGTTCTCTGCCCATTTCTGTCATAGCCTCCCAAGAGAGAGAGTCTTTTTTCTTTCTTGCTTGAACAGAAACTACTATGCATTGACTTCCAAAAGTCTTAGCTAGTTCTGAGATTAAAGTAGGATTTTTTATAGCTGAGGTATTAACTGCAATTTTGTCAGCTCCATGTGCTAATAGATTAGCGGCATCTTCAATTGAACGAATTCCTCCAGAAGCTGTTATGGGTACGAAAACCTTTCGGCTAGTTTCTTGAAGCAAGTTTGCAAGACTATTTCTACCATAAAGGCTAGCAACTGAATCAACATAAAAAAGCTCATCAATGCCGCTTGAGGCATATTTAATTGCAAAGGATGAAGGCTCACCAAGAACGCGAACACCTTCAAACTGTAAACCTTTGATTAATTTACTCCCTTTAATATCCAGTCGAGCAATTAATCTTTTATATAGGGGCATTTTTTTTAAATTATGTAATTGAATTCCCTTCCCATGTTGAAGCACTTTCTTCTTGGGTAATTGTTTGATTATCAAATACGTTGTTTCTTAGTCCCCAGCCATTATCATCGTCCCAATACCATAAGTGAGGAGAACGAAATTTATCACTTAAATCTTCATAATACGCTTTATTAAAAATAGGTTTTTGAAAGAATTTTGAGATTTCAGGGAATTCTTTAGGTGGAAGACTTAAGTATTTGAATACTTCGTTAGCCCATCTTTCTGGATACTCTCCATCATATTTTTTTACCAAAGCAACACCCTCTTCCCTCGTTAGATCACCAGATCTTATTTCTTGAGCAGCATCATAAGTTGCTCTACCTATTCCAAATTTTATATATGTTGAATGATAATGAAAATCATCAACCTTATCATCAATTGAATTATAAGTATTGTATGTCCCAGAACTTCTCTCGGGAGCACACTGAAAATCTCCGTTTTCAACAGAATAATAGTAAGCGCCTTGGGGGTGCCATTTTTCGAAATAACCGAGGTAATAGTAATTAATATTTTTTTTAATTAGTAAGTCGTTATTAATTGGTAAATAGGTTTTCAAATCTGAAGACGATAACCCAATCTCTTTTAATTCAGATATGGAGCAACCTCCCAAATAGATTTTATCCTCGTCAGTTGATGAAAAAAACTTTGAAGACATTTTTGATGATTTATTATCTGCCTTCTTATTTCCATATTCAGCTTGATTTTCTCCGTAGAAAATTAAATTGATATTGAATTGGGCTGCAATTTTTGGAGGAATATTTTTTTGTCCTAAAATAAAGGGTTGAAACGGATAAAAAAGTTTTTCAGTAGCAAGTCTAGTTATTACCCTATGAACTTTTCCATTAGGAGTGAATAAAATATTATCAAAGCCTGCATTTATCCATGCCTGATGATTTTTCCAGCCCCATTCTGTGTAAATGTGAGGCGCCCATGTGCAAGTAAGAGGATTCATACCATATTTATACTTAAGCAAATGTGCAGTCATAAAACTATCTTTACCTCCGCTCCCAGGGACAAGACAGTCATAATTATCATCTTTTGATCTGTATTTGTTACAAATTTCTCTAAGCTCTTCTTCCCTTTCTTTCCAGTTAATATTTTCTTTTTCTTTTTTTACTAAGCATGCATCACAAATACCATCAGTGAAGGCAATAGTTTCTTTTGATTTAGAGCCATCATTGGAAAATTCAACACTGGAGGATGGTCTTTGATTACTTATTACGCAAGAACTACAAAAGCAAACTTTTTTTGGTAGACCATATAAAGCATCATTTTCAAAATTATTTTTTTTAAAAATAGACTTATCAACTTTTTCAGGATAATTGTAGCAAATTCCCATTTTTATAAAAGATTATTCAATTTACAAATTTTATATGAAGGTTATATGTTTCTGTTATTTTATAAAAGTAAGTTCAATTTTTAAATGAATGTTTAAAAAAAAGGAATTATGTAATAAATTTATTATCTATAACGACGGTGATATAAAAAATGCTATAAGCGCTATAGAGAGTGGCGGAATGAGGATAGCATTAGTTTTAGATAAAAAAGATAAACTAATAGGAACTATATCTGATGGTGATATTCGAAGAGGTTTATTAAGGGGATTAACTCTTGAATCTCCTCTTGAATCTATTATTCAAAAAAACTTTATTTCAGCTCGTTTAGAAAGTTCTAAGAAAGAAATCTATCAATTAATGAAAGAAAATGTTATTTCGCAAATTCCAATAGTTGGAGCAAAATTTCAATTGATTGGGGTAGAAATTTCTGAAAATTTGTTACCTAGTAAACCTTATACTCCTTTGCCAAATTCTGCACTTTTAATGGCAGGAGGGAGGGGGACTAGATTAAGACCTCTAACTGATGATTGCCCAAAACCTTTACTCCAGATTAGTGGGAAACCGATCTTAGAAATAATATTAATGCAATGTATTGAATTTGGTATAAATAATTTTTTTATTTCTGTTTTTTATCTTGGTAATATGATCAAAGATTATTTTGGGGACGGCTCAAAATGGGGGGTAAACATACAATATATTGAAGAAAAAGTCCCTTTAGGAACAGCGGGGGCTTTAAAACTTTTACCTAATAATTTAGAGCATCCAATTCTTGTAATTAATGGTGATGTGCTTACAAAAATAAATTATGAGGATGTATTAAATTATCATTTAGCAAATGATGGAGATATAACTCTTTGCGTTAGGGAACACATTTTAAGTAGTCCTTATGGAGTAATAGAGGTTGAGGGAATTAGATTCAAATCAATCATTGAAAAACCCTCTTTTAAACATCTAGTAAATGCTGGGATTTACACTATAAATCCAAATATTATTGACTTTATAGAAAATGATAAATATCTCGATATGCCAGACTTCATAACATATTGTGAAGAGAGTAAAAAGAAAGTTATAGTTTATCCTATTCATGAGTATTGGTTAGATGTAGGTAAGCCAGAATCTCTAAATCAGGCAAATTATGATTGGGGCGGATATACATTTTCCTCATGATTTGCGCAGCACTAATTCCAGCTAGGGGTGGCTCTAAAGGAATACCAAGAAAAAATATTAAGCTATTCAATTCAAAACCATTAATATATTGGTCCATAAAAGTAGCTATTGAATGCAAAAAAGTTGACCGAGTTATTGTATCTACCGAAGATGAGGAAATAGCAACTATTGCAAAATCTTTCTCGGCGGAAGTACCCTTTTTAAGACCTCAAAAACTTGCTAACGATGAATCTCCAGGAATTGATCCTGTTTTACATACATTGAAAAACATACCAAATATCGATGATCTTTTACTGCTCCAACCCACATCACCATTAAGAAGACAAAAAGATCTTGATAATATTTTCGAAATAAGATCCAAATTCAAATCAAAATCTGCTGTTTCTATTACTCCTTCAAAAAAACATAATGACTTATTTTTCACACTTAATAAAAAAAATAAAATTTCCTCATTATCTAATAACTTAAAAATAATGCCTAGGCAAAAGTACAAAAAAAATTACTATCTTAATGGATCACTTTACCTTTCTACAAGGGATTCAATTCTTTCTAATATGTCCCTAATTACAACCGATACCATAGGATATATAATGCCTGAAGAGTATTCAATAGATATAGATACTCCTCTTGATTGGGAAATTGCTGAACATTTAATGTTGAAGAATTTATGAAAAAAATATTTGTTACCGGAGCGGATGGTTTTATAGGTTCGCATTTAGTTGAATTACTAATTGAAGAAGGTTTTGATGTAACTGCTTTGTGCATTTATAATTCAAACTCTAGTTGGGGATGGTTAGATAACATACCAGATAATAAAAAGAAACAAATAAAGGTAATTTTGGGTGATGTTAGAGATCCTTATTGTGTAAAACAAGCGATGAAAGGTTGTGATACTGTTTTTCATTTGGCATCACTAATTGCTATTCCTTATAGCTATAAATGTCCATCTAGTTATGTAGATACAAACATTCATGGGACCTTAAATGTATTACAAGCCGCAAAAGAATTAGAAGTTGATAGAGTAATTCATACCTCTACATCAGAAACTTATGGTTCTGCTCAATTTGTTCCAATTACTGAAGATCATCCTTTAGTAGGTCAATCTCCATATTCGGCTTCTAAAATAGGTGCTGACCAAATGGCTATTAGTTATTGGAAGAGTTTTGAGTTGCCAGTTACCATTTTAAGACCTTTCAATACTTATGGACCTAGACAAAGTAATAGGGCCGTTATTCCTCAAATTATTACTCAGATAGCTAATGGTAAAGATCATATTAAACTAGGAGCATTATCCCCTACGAGAGATTTTAATTTTATTAGCGATACATGTAAGGCATTTATATCAGTTGCAAAATCACAAAAGACAGTTGGAGAAGTTATTAATTCAGCAAGCAACTTTGAAATATCTATAAAGAAAACTGCTTTATTAATACTAGAATTAATGAATAGTTCTATTGAAATAGTATCTGAAGAACAACGTTTAAGGCCGTCAAATTCAGAAGTGAATAGGCTTTTTGGAAGTAATAAAAAAATTACATCCTTAACAAATTGGAAGCCAGCTTACAATAATATTGAGGGTTTTAGAAAAGGTTTAAAAATAACTATAGAATGGTTCACAAATTCTCAAAATCTATCACTTTATAAATCTAGCTATGTCATTTAAAGAGATAAAAGATTGTTTAAAAATTGGCAATCTAGATATATCTTTTTATCATCGTCCAAAAATTATTGCAGAAATTGGAATTAATCATTCAGGTTCTATTGATGTAGCCAAAAGTCTTGCAGATTTAGCTGCAGAGAATGGTGCTGATTTTATTAAAAGCCAATTTCACATGCCTAGCGAGGAAATGTCACCCTCTGCTAAAAGCGTAATCCCCCCTCATACAAAGAAATCAATTTATGAAATAATTGAAGACTGTAGCTTAACTCCAGAAGAAGAATATGAATTGAAATTGCATATTGAGAACTTAGGTAAGGAATATCTTTGTACTCCGTTTAGTGCTAGGGCGGCTCATTTACTTGGTGATATGAAAGTTTCCTCTTATAAGATAGGTTCAGGCGAATGTTCTAACAATGCAGTTCTTAATGCTGCTGCTTCATATCAAAAGCCTATGATTATAAGTACGGGAATGAATACTATTAAGAGTGTAAAAAAAACTTGTAATTTTCTTGAGAAATTAATTGGTAAGGAGTTCCTTTTATTACATACCACAAATCTATATCCAACTCCTTATCACTTGGTTAGATTAGGAGGCTTAAATGAATTACAAACTTTGGTGGGAAATTCAAGGGTCGGGTTATCAGATCATACGGTATCAAATTTAGCTTGTTTGGGCGCCGTAGCAAATGGAGCAGTTATTCTTGAAAGGCATTTTACAGATACTAAAGATAGGCAAGGTCCAGATATCATTAATTCTATGACTCCTATTGAACTAAAAAGATTGAGAATAGATTCTGAAATAATGTTTCAAATGAGAGGTGGTACTAAAGAAAAAGAGATAAAAGAGGAAGATGGGATTAGAGATTTTGCTCTTGCAACAGTTGTTGCTATAAAAGATATTAAGAAGGGAGAGAAATTTTCTTTTGAAAATTCATGGCCAAAGCGGCCTGGAATTGGAGAGATTGAAGCAAGAGAGCATTCAAAATTAATTGGAAAGAGATCAAAAAAAAATATTAAATTAGGATCCCACATATCTAAAAGAGATTTCTAATGGAGATTGTTTTTTTGGGAGCAGGTAATCTAGCAAATCCCATAAAGATTTTTCTTAGTAAAAAGAATAATGTTCAAATAATTCCACTAAGAGGTACAAAAATTAGTGAATTTGAGGAGTATTTCAGTAATTTTAAAAGAGAGAAAATTTTTATTGACCTAATGGATCCAAATAGAATTGATATCAATACTAATTTTGAGCTAATTAAAAAAGGAAATGAAGTTAGACAATTAGTTGCTAATTCTATAAAAGTAAAACAATACATTTATTTTTCTTCGGCTAATTTATATGTTCCAAAGATTAGGGAAATATACGAGGGCGATCAAATATTAGATCAAACACAAAATAAATATTTGATTATGAAAAAAGAAACTGAAATTTTTTTAAAAAGCCTTTCTTTGCCAGTTTCAATATGTAGAGTTCCAAATATTTGGGGTCATACTTCAGAAACTTCATTTTTCTCAGACCTTATTAAAGCTTATAAAAACAAATTGAAAATTGAATATGTGAAAGGTGATGAGGAAGTTCTTTCTTACATCAATATATTAGATTTGAGCAAACTGCTTGATTTGATTATTCAACTAAATATTCTTGGCGTAGTTAATTTGTCTACAGATAATTTCAACTCTAGATATAATTTGAAAGCTAATATCAACTGTCATAAGAATATAGAGCCAATTAATCAAAAAGGGATAAGGTTATTTTCTGATAAATTAAAATGGGAAAAATTCTTTAAAAGAAGACGGTTACCATTTTGAAGATTTTAAGTTTTACTGGTAGTAGAGCAGAATACTACATTCTTAGACCACTTTTTAGAAAATTATCACTTCTAGAAAATGTTGAATTTAGATTAATAGTATCTGGTGGAATAATTAAAGAGCAAGAAAATAAAACTTTAGATGATATCAAAGCAGATAATATAAATATTCTAAGAACTATAAATATACCAGCAATATATTCCAATCATTCAGAATCAATAGGATACCTATGTTTGAAACTAAATCCAATCATATCAGAATTTAATCCCGATATTTGCATAGTGTATGCTGATAGGTTTGAATCCTTTGCATTTGCTATTGCATCAATGCATGCCAATAAAATTCTTTTACATATTGAGGCGGGAGATATTACAGAGGGTGGAACTTATGATGATCAGATAAGACACTGTATTTCAAAAATGTCCCATTTATTCTGTACTTCTACAGAAAATGGTATTTCTATTCTAAGGAATTTAGGAGAAGAGAATTGGAGGATTATTCATTCGGGATTACTTAGTTATGATGATATGGCTCTTATTAATAACGAAGATAAGGAAAATTTAAAAAAACAATTAAAGATGGATGATAATTTGCCGATTATCATTGCTACGATGCATCCTATATCACTTAGTGTAGAAAAAACTAAAATTGAAAGTAAAGCTTTTTTCGGCGCTTTATATGATTTGTCTATTCAAGAATCAGCTCATTTTATTGTAACATCTCCAAATTCAGACAGAGGTCATGAATTTATTAAAAAAGAGATAGATAAGTTAATTTCTTCTAATAAAAATATTTTATTTATCGATTCCTTAGGAGGTTATCGATATCAAACTTTAATGAGTTTGTCTTCAGAAAGAACTGTTATCGTATGTGGAAATTCTTCTTCAATTATCAAGGAGGCACCTTTCTATAATGCTTTTTCATTAAATGTAGGCAGTAGACAACAAGGTAGAGAATCTGCATCATCGCAAATCAACTGTAAAGCAGATAAATCTTTAATCTCTAAAAAATTAAAAGAATTATTGAATCTAAAAAAATTTAATTGTTCTAATCCTTATTTTGTAGAAGATTCCAGTACAAAAGTTATTAATTTTATTTTTCAAATATTGAAAAGTTACTCCAAAGAAGAAATACTAAATAAAAGATGGAACTTCAATAACCATTAAGTTTAAAATAAATCATTTATGGTAATATACTTTAAATTTTACAAGATGAAAATTTGAAGGCTCTCGTAACAGGTGGCGCTGGTTTTATAGGAGGTCATATTGCTAGGGATCTTGTGAGAAGAAATTTTGAAGTGACTATAGTTGATAATCTTCATACAGGTGATTTAAAAAATATACCTAAGGAAGCTGAATTTTATAACTTGAATATTAGTTCAGATAAAATTAGTTTTCTTTTTGAAGAAGACTTTGAATTAATTTATCACTTTGCGGGTCAAAGTTCTGTAGAGCTTTCATATAAAGACCCAATCTACGATTTAAGGACTAATACTGAATCCACTCTAAGGCTACTAAATGGGTTTCAAAATAAAAATTGTCATTTTATATACGCAAGCTCAATGTCAGTTTATGGAGGTAAATTACCTATGCCAAAAAATGAAAAATGTTTGAGGGAGGGGTGTAATTTCTACGCAGTTGGAAAAAAAACAAGCGAAGATTATTTAAAAATTTTTTCTAATAATTCCATAAATACCACTAGTTTAAGATTATTCAATATTTATGGACCTGGTCAAAACTTAAATAATCTAAGTCAAGGAATGTTATCTATTTATCTTGCTCAAGCTATTAAAAAAAAGAAAATTCTTGTAAAAGGATCACTTGATAGATCTCGAGATTTTGTTCATATTTATGATGTATTAAGGTTTTTAAGGAGAATTGAAAATAATAAAAGATCTTTTGGAGAAGAAATAAATATTTGCAGTGGCAAAGAAGTAAGTGTTATAGAAGTTATTGATTCTATTAAAAAAAATTTTAAGGAAGAAATATCTATAGAAATTAAACCTGGAACACCGGGAGATATAAATCGGATGGTCGGAGATCCTAAAAAACTAAAAAAAATAACAGAAATAGCTACTAGTATTGATATTGATTTTGGAGTTTCTACTATGCTCAAATCTTTAGAAGAGGGAACTTATTACGAATGAAAAATAATTATTTAGTAACGGGTTGCGGTAAAGGAATTGGTAGATCAGTTATTAAAAATTTGCTTGAAAATACTAATTCCAATGTAGTTGGTATTTATCGTTCTGAAGTAGAGGAATTGAATAATCTCAAAAAATATCATGATAGATTAATCTTGATCAAGGGAAATAGTTCCTGTGAAGATGTACTTTTGAAGGCCTTAGAAAAATCTAAATTAATTTTTAATTGCTATCCAAATAAATATGTAGTTAATGCTGGAATTAGGTGTAGAGAATTACTTGAAGATGTTAATGATGAGAAACTTAATTATCTTTGGGAAATAAATTATTTTGCATTGCGTAATTTGTTAAAAGTATTAATAAAAAACAATAAAATAAATAATATTGCATTAGTTTATATTTCATCAATTGTAAGTAAATTGGGATTTGAAAATTTAGATGACTATGGAGCAACAAAAGCGGCTTCAGAGTCATTAATAAGATCAATATCTGTAAGATTCCCTGAAAGTAGATTTAATATAGTTTCACCAGGATTTACGAAATCCTCTTATGCTAATGACTTTAGAAAAAATCTTCCTGAATTATATGACTGGACAATTCAAAGAACTCCCGCCGCAAGGTGGGGAGAGTGTTTCGAAATATCTAAGGCGGTATTGTTTTTATTAGATGATGATTCCTCTTTTATAAGGGGGCAAGTTTTGCATACAGATGGAGGTTGGTCTATAAATGCTTGAAAAAAAAATATCAATTCTTATTCCATGTAGATTATTATCGAGGAGACTTCCGAAGAAAGCTTTGAGATATGTTACTGAACAAAAAACATTAATTGAGCTAGTTTATTCGAATACTCTAAAAGCCATTAAAGAATTAAAACAAGATGATTTTCAATTATGGGTTTGTACTGATTCCAAAGATATTGAACGATTACTCAAAAGTAAGTCAATACCTTGCTTGATGACAAAAGATTCACATAAAAACGGAACGGAAAGAATAGCAGAATGTCTTGAAAGGTATAACATTAATTCAGAATTTATTATTGATGTTCAGGGTGACGAACCTTTTGTAACATCTCAGATGATAGGTTTAGTAGTTGATAATTTAAGAAAATTTTCAGAAAAATATAAAAACGAATCAATTGTAATAATTCCGCATCAGATAATAAATTATGATGAAGCCTTAAGGGAAAGTACTGTAAAAATTGTGACAACCGATTATCAAAGAGTTTTATATTTAAGTAGGTATCCAATTCCTTATTTTCATAAGAAAGATGAATTTAAAGTTTATGAATACAAAAAACATCTTTCTGTAATTGGTTTTAACAGAAAAGCCTTGTTAAAATACTATAAACATAGATGTGAGGAAATTGAAAAATTAGAAGATATTGAACTTTTAAGATCACTAAATAATGGATCTCTGATTTTTTCTCCAATTTCGAAAAGTTCTTCTTTTTCAATAGATACAATCGAGGACTTAGAGAAAGCGAAGCGTATTTTGAAGGGAGAATAATTTAATGCAAGTTATTAATGCTTATAAAGATGATTCATTCAATTATAAGATACACATATATGGAAACTTTAATGATGTAAATCATAAATTAGATGATTTAATTAAAAATTATTCATCAGTTATTTTATTTATAGATAGTTACATAGAAGATAGAAATGAAGTAAATGAAATTTATAATTTATGTAATTTAGTCGGGAATAAAAAAAATATAAAAATTTATAAAAAATTAATAGAATCTGGTAAACATTCTAAAAATTTTAAAACAATTGAATTAATTATTGATTGGTTGATTAAAAGAAAAATTCAGAGAGATGCACTTTTTATAGGGATTGGAGGAGGTGTCATAGGCGATCTAGTTGGATTTTTATCAAGTATCTATTACAGAGGTGTGGATTTGTGTCACGTTCCAACAAATATAACTGCTATGACAGATTCAAGTATCGGTGGTAAAACTGCTATTAATACAAAAATGCATGTAAATTCATGTGGGTCTTATAAGCATCCTGTTATGACATTAATAAATACAAATTTTTTAGCAACA
>MDTE01084664.1_pt1 | contig 13909 bp, 9 predicted proteins | sample 811231 | NCBI WGS metagenome assembly MDTE01 (sample SAMN05326651, study PRJNA326480) | marine metagenome | isolation source: seawater | place: Indian Ocean: Red Sea | collected 2010
CGCTTCTGCAGCTACCAGACTCAAGCGGTTGACATTGTAATGGTCCTTTACTTTCCACAGGCCTGCAATCAATTCGGGGGCGGCGAAGGCGAATCCAAGGCGCATGCTGGCAAGGGAAAAAGACTTGGACATAGTGCGCAAAACAATGGTGTTTGAATATTTGTGAATCAGGTCGATGGATCCTCCTACTGCAAAATCTACATATGCTTCATCGACGACCAGAACGCCGCTTATTTGGGATGCTAATTCTTCGATTTTTTCGCGGGGAATCAGGGTGCCGGATGGCGAGTTGGGGTTTGCCAGCAGGGTAATTCGGGCATCTTCGCAAAAAAGATCCTGTGGCAGGGAAAAATCATCATCGAAGTCGACCACTATTTCCGCCGCATTCTGTATCTGAATGAGTTTTTTATAGTAGCTGTAGGTAGGGGCTGGATAAACGACTTTTTGTCCTGTGGTTGCAAAACTGCGCATTATGATGCTTAGCAATTCATCGGAGCCATTGCCTACCAGGGTCTGCTCGGGAGAAAGCGCGAATATCTCTCCTAATCTGCGGCGCACGCCACTGGCCTCCGAATCTGGATAAAGTCGGAGGTCCTCCCGGCAGGCTGCTCGCAATCTTTCCAGGACTAGGGGGGAAGGTGGATAGGGATTTTCGTTGGTATTGAGCTTGATAAATTGTCCCTGTTGTGGTTGCTCTCCGGGTGTGTAGCCCTCCATCCGAGCGATATGAGGAAGAAAATGGCTTTTGTGCATAGAGGAAAAATTGGTTTAGTTTGTCGGTATCGGCCAAAGATGGCAATATAGATTGCGGGCGGCCCAATGTCAACAGCATGGGGGGGGCATGATTGTCTCGCTGACACATAGAGAGATTGAACTTGTTCTGGGGTGGAAGGAGGTGGCTTTTTGGCCCGACGAAGAAAGGGTAATGAGAAAGTTGAGAAGGGCCTTAGAAATTCCAGGACCGGTTGAGTTTAGCAGATTCCAAATACAGGTTATCCAGACCTGGGTCGAGGAGCAGGTAGAGGGACACTATGGTGGTGGGGCCGTATTAAATCCAGAAGAACAGTCAATCATAAAAAAACTGAGAGCGGCATTAGAGGAGAATTAGGAACTGGCGGGATGGTCTTGCTCGAGGACGGGAAGGTCTGGTCCATCTACCCTTTGCACGGCGTCGACGCCGGGTACCTGGTAGATTTTATCGATAATATTTTGTAGTTGGTGAAGGTTCTGTACATCGATACAGAAATATTCTTCTGCTATATGGGCAACAGTGCGGGTGCTGGAACTGCGGATATCGATTCCGGCATCGCTAATGACTTTGGTTATGTCGGAGAGCAGGTATTTGCGGTCCTGGCTCTTGATGAGCAATTGGACGGTAAATGCACGTTCTTCCTGCATATCCCATTCGACGGCCAGCAGGCGATCGGGTTCTTCGGTGATGGCGGAGAAATTAGCACAATCTGCTCGATGTACGGAAATGCCCCGGCCGCGCGTCAGCAGCCCGATGATCGGATCTCCGGGAATGGGGCTGCAACACCTGGCAAAGTTTATCATGACGTCATTCATTCCCTGTATGCGAATACCCCGCTTTTCTTGTGCTTTGGATTGCGCCCGTGGGCGTGACTTGTTGGGAATGAGTTTATTGATGACCTTGTTCAGGGATAGATCGCCGCTGCCAATAGCTGCATAGAGGAGTTCGCCGTTGGCAAATCCAAGATCCCCTGCGATCAGATCCAAACTTTTGTCCCCGGGCTCATTGCGATAGCGTTTCAATTCCCTCTCGAGCATCTCTTTGCCCAGATGCAGGCTGTGGGCAAAGCGTTCTTCTTTTAACCAACGTCGAATAGAATGACGTGCTTTGCCGCTTTTCACCAGTTGGAGCCAGGATTTGTCTGGCTGCTGATGCGAGGACGTAATTATGCGAACCGTATCGCCACTTTTCAACTCTGTGCCCAGGGGCACGATCTGAGCGTTTATCTTCGCCGTAAGGCAATGCAGACCGATATCGGTGTGGACTGCAAAAGCAAAATCGATGGGCGTGGCCCCTTTGGGTAATTGATGGAGATCGCCTTTGGGAGTAAAGACGAAAATCTCGTCTTGGAACAGGTCGACCTTGAACTCTTCCATGAACTCGGCTGGATCCGTGGCATCGCGTTGCCGGTCTAATACCTGCCGTAGCCAGGCAATGTGTCGGTCCAGATCACTTGGGGCTGTATTGTTGGATTTGTAGCGCCAGTGAGCTGCGATGCCTATTTCGGCTGTGTTGTGCATCTCTTTGGTGCGCAACTGGATTTCAACAGGCAATCCCCTAGGGCCGATTACCGAGGTGTGGAGAGATTGGTACATATTGGTTTTGGGAGTGGCAATATAATCTTTAATGCGGTCGGGGATCGGGTGGTAAATAGTGTGTACCAAACCGAGGGCATGATAACATGCGCCTACCGTATCCAGGATGATGCGCACCGCCATGATATCATAAATTTCTTCGATTGGCTTTTTCCGGGCTTGCATTTTTTGATAGATGCCATAGAAGTTCTTTGCCCGGCTGGTGATTTCAGCGACAATTCCATTCTTGCGTAATTCTTCTTCTATCGGTGCTTTAAATTCATCAATATAGGCTTCGCGCTCCCGCCGTTTCATGGCGATCTTATCGCGGATTTCCTGATAGATAGCCGGTTCTAAATATTTTAAACTCAGATCTTCCAGTTCCCAGCGCATGCGGGCAAGGCCGAAACGGTGAGCAAGTGGCGCGTATATTTCTATGGTTTCGTGGGCGATGCGTTTCTGGCTCACCGAGTCTATGTGTTCCAGGGTGAGCATATTATGGCGGCGGTCGGCCAGCTTGATCAAAATGATGCGGATATCCTCGACCATGGATAGCAACATTTTGCGGTAGGTTTCGACCTGGCGGGCTTCGCGGCTTTCAAAAGTAAAGCGGTCTATTTTAGTTACGCCATCAATCAAGGCCGCGATTTTGGGACCGAATGCATCGGCGACTTCGTCGAGTGTAGCCGAAGTATCTTCCAGTACGTCGTGTAGAAGTCCGGATGCAACGGTCGTGGCGTCTAGGCGCAGTTGGGCCAATATGCGCGCGACCTCGACGCAGTGTTGCATAAATGGATGTCCCGATTTGCGTATCTGTCCGGCGTGGTGCTGGTGGGCAAAGTAGTAGGCCCTTGCAATGAGTTGGAAGTCGGCCTGCTCATTGCACGAGCCCACTTCGATCAGCAACATCTGAAGTTGCAAGTGGCCCCGGGCCTGTTCCAGGATTTCGTCAAGGTGGCCGGTTGGTACAGGTAGAGCGGTTTTTTCAGATTGCTCTTGGAGTCCAGCTTCTGGGGTGGTAGAGGGTGACAATGTCTTTTCGCTCATCGTCTGCTCGAGCAAGGCGGAGTGGGTGATGGCTCGGCAAAAAAATTCTGTTCTACAGGTCCAATATACTCAAAAAAAAGATAGATTAAAAGCGGAAAAACTGGATCGGAACTCGGATGGAATAGGGCGGGAGGGGTGGCGCCGGAAGAAGTATCAGGATCCTTCTTTTTCAGACGTTTCTTCTAGCTCATACAATTCTTCTAAAGGAAAGCTTGCCTCGGGTATTGGCAAACCCTTTTCCTTGGCGCTGTTGAGCAGATCTTTGATATCGGTGCGCAGTCTAAAGATGTTGCTTTGCATACTGGTTTGCTGGTTTTGTAAATCGATTTCCTGCTCGTCAAGCTTCTGCCCTTCTTCGCGCACACCGCGCAAGGCGATATTTTTGATAGAAATGGCTTGTTTTATGTGCAGGATCTTGCTGGTTAATTTATGATGCAGAAGAAGAGCGCAAATAATGGAAGATACTGTAGCAACCAACCAAAACATATCTCAGCCTTTCTTCCTTGAGAGAGTTACAGAGAACATGCTGTGGCAACACCGATTTTACAGAATGGGTTTTAACAGGCGACGGGTTTACTGGCCCATTCTGCTTGCCTTTTGCTGGCGGCGGATACTTTTTTGTCGGTCGATTTTCTTTTGGACTGAGGGTTTTGTGAAAAAACGCCTCTTTTTAAGGTCCTGTAGGACGCCGTTTTTTCTCAGTTTTGCGGAGAAGCGCCGCAGGGCCTTTTCAAATGGTTCATCGGATCTAATTTCGACACTAAAGTTGCTCATTGACGACTCCCTTGCAAAAAAAGAACGGGTTATTTAAATCATTTAGGATATATCAGATCTAATATAAAAAGTTAGGTATTGGAAGTCAACGGCCCCGGAGGGTGTGGGGCGCTGGCGATAAATCGGTTAACTTAGGAATCGCTCAAGGGGATGATGCGGGTGGGGAAGAGTCCGCTTCGGGATTCCCTTTTGCATCTACATGAGATCTTAGCATTTGTATTTTAGTGACCAGATCCCGATTGGACTGTTCCAGATTGGTCTCGATTTGTTCAATCACTTTGATAACAGCTTCTTTGTTTATAAATCCCAGGGCACCGAGCCAGGTGCGGCCTTCAGCAGTGTGTAGGAGCCAGTGCTCAATAGATTTCTCCAGTTCTTCCGGCTGGCTTATATAGTAGAATTTGCCGAGGATATCATCTACCCCATCTACGTATATGAGTTTTTCTACAATGCTTTCACCCAATGTTGTGGCCAAGATGTAAGTCCTGAAAAATATGGTGGTTATAGCTGTGATATGTGGTGGATCTAAAGCGGTAGAGGTGTTTTGAAGTGTAGGAAAATTCGCCACCTGTGTCAAGTGGCGGCAAAGATAATTTAACGCGCGGAATTCGGCAAAAGCTAGAAGTTGGAGATCCTTTGAGCGAAATATGGCAGATCTTGACGAGGGGCGATAGATTTTTGATTCTGGGTTTGGTCCTTTGTATTATTAGCCTATTTTTTCTTCCGCAAGAGAAAAACCAAGGGGGCAGGGAATTAGTCGCCTACTCCAATGGCAAATGGCTGGGTAGTTTTTCACTGGATAAAAAGCAGGTATTGTCCTTCGAGGGCACTCTGGGTGGGGTCGCAGTGGAAATTGATGGGCAGGCAGCGCGAGTTATCAGGGCGCCCTGCCCGAGGAAGTTGTGCATGAGTATGGGATGGGTCCAATGGCCGGGTGAGGTCGTAGCCTGTCTTCCCAATGATTTTTTTATCCAAATAAGTGGATTGCAAGCTGAGTCCGGCCTGGATGCGGTGAGCCAATGAAGCCGGTTTCTACCAGACGACTTGCGCATCTCGGCCTCATGGGCAGTATTGCCCTGATACTTTTCGTCTTCGAAGCGCTGGTCCCGCGGGTACTGCCCTGGATGAAATTAGGCCTGGGCAATTTGGCGGTCTTGCTGACTCTCCTCCTCTTCGGCTTTACTGCTGCTCTCGGGGTGTGCATAGTCAAGTTGCTGGTGGGAGGGCTGATAAGTGGAAGTTTGGGAGGGCCGGCTTTTATTGTCGGTGGGGGAGCGGGAATAGTAAGTTTGCTGCTTATGGCCAGTGTGCGGGGCATCGTGCCGGGGATATTCAGTCCAGTAGGTCTGAGCATACTAGGGGCCCTAGCCCACCAGTTGACTCAGCTCGTATTGGCATCCTACCTATACCTTGGACAGGGGGCACTATTTTACTTTTTGCATCTTTTCTTGATTTGGGGTTTGATCAGCGGGGCGGCTATAGGTTTGCTGGCTTATTGGACTCTTGAAAAGTTGAAAGTTCATGGCTGGTTGGCCGCGTCCCAGCCAAATGAGATGGAACCATCGAATTGATGCTCTTGTCCTGAAGGGAAAAATGTCCTTTATTAGTGGGACTTGTATAAACCCGGTAATTAATAACGACGGAATTTCATTCTAAAGGGTGTTTTTATGTACAGAGCCAGAATGATTTTATGTCTGGGAATTATCCTCGGTTTTTCGCTGTTTGCCGGAGTAGATGCCCAAGTTGACTATGCCGTTCTCAAGCAGACTGCTCCGGTGGAGCGGGTGCAGGAAAACCTGGGCTATCTGGCCGGCCTCGGCTCCCGCGTTGCAGGATATCCCGGCGCTAAAGACGCGGCTCTTTTCATCAAAGAAGAATTTCTCGAAATCGGTCTGAGTCAGGTCACCACCCAGGAGTACGATGTATCCATTCCTATAGATAATAAGGACGGTACGCTGGAGATCGTCGGCAGCGGCGAAAAGATGCCCCTTTACGGCATCTGGCCCAATTTAGTCAAGACTTCCACTTTGCCAGAGGAAGGGCTGCGGGGCAGGGTAATTGATGTGGGCAAGGGAGAATTCGAAGAAATGGAAGGCATGGATATAGAAGGATCCATTGCCCTGATGGACTTCAATTCTAGCGATCACTGGTTGCGCTGCGCCAATCTGGGAGTAGCGGCCATTCTTTTTGTCGAACCCGATTCGACCGTGTATCTGGAGGCCGAAAAGAAATTTCTCACCATGCCCCTTGACCTGCCCAGATTCTGGCTGTCCAAAAAAGACGGTGAGGCACTTCGCCGCGCCGTCGCCGCGGGCGGGGTGGAGATCCAGCTGGACTACCGCATGGATTGGCAGCGGCAGTCGGCCTGGAACATTCTCGGTACCATACCCGGTTACGATCCGCTGCTCAAAAAGGACGTAATTGTCTTGGAGGCCTATTACGATGCCATGTCTGTGGTGCCCGCTCTGGCTCCGGGGGCGGAGCAGGCTGCCGGCATCACGGCCCTGCTCGAACTGGCGCGCTATTTCAGACGGCATCCGCCGGCTCGGACAGTAGTACTGCTGGCTACTTCCGCGCACCATCTGGGCCTGCGCGGGGTGGATGATTTCATTCAGCGCTATTTGCGCAAAGAGGATCCTTTTATAGACCGCATGGTTATCCGCCGCGCGGTCGAGGTCGCCCTGGCCGAGGGCATGATCGAAAAATCTGGCGTGAATTATCAAATCGGGCGGCAGGAATTCCAGGGCAAGGAGGCCTTGATTCGCGCCATTGTCGACGAGGATTCCCTGCTGGTAAAAGAGGTGCTTGAAGCCGTTGTGGATGAAGATCTGGTAACGTCGGTGGCCGGGGGCTTGCAATTGGGGGATGAAACTTTCTCCAGCGAGCAAGAAATGTTGGAGGAGGTTAGCGACGACGAAGACCTGCGCCTGGAATTGTTTCGCACCTGGGTGGGCCCCAAGGTGGACTCGCTGGATGTCAAGCTATTCATCAGTCTGGATCTTTCTACGCAAACCGACGAATTGGGGGTTTGGAATAGCAATACCAGCTTTTACTATAAGCGTTATTTCGCCCCTTTCGGCAAGAATTTTATGCGCTATGCCACCCAGATCAGTCGGGAATTGGGCTACGATCGCCGGGATGTTCTGGTCAATGGTATCAGTCCCGAAGGGGGGATGAGTTGGGAGACCTTTGTACCGGGAGAAATATCGGTCGACAGTGAACTCGTTCTTGCCACTGGCACCCCGGCCCTGGCTTTTGTCACTGTGAACGACGCCCGCTTTCTGGTCGATACCCCGTTGGATCGAGCCGAAAATGTGAACTACGATAATCTGGCCAAACAAATCCGCGTCCTGGCCGGGATGTTCCACATGGCCTTTGCCGATCCAGAACTGTTTCCGGACTTCAAAATGCGCTTGAAAGACGAAGTGAAATCGCTGCGTGGGCGCACCATGGTTTTTCCCCGCCGCAGTATCGTGCCGGATTTGCCGCGCACCGGTGCCGTAGCCGTAGTGCGCAACGGCAAAAACAAATCTTATAAAGGGGTGCGCGGCGAGTACTACGAAGTAGTAGACGAGACTGGATCCTTTTATATAAACCGGGTGCGGGTCGGTTCGCTGGCGATTGAGGGTTATTATATGGACCCCCTTACTGGCAAGATCATCTACGCCCCGGATCGGGGGGTACAAGGCGACGAGTCCTATCCCATGGAGATCAGCATGGACTGGGTCGACAAAACGTGGATGGTAATCCTCTTTCCCTGTATTTCCTACAATTTCTACGATATCGTCGACCCCCGCTATTTGACCAAACTGGCCAACGTCAATGTTTTTGATGAAGGCAATAGCAGTCCGGTTGAGTACGGCTACACCATCGGCATGGGGCCATCGGCACAGAACGAGCCGGCCGGTGTCCTCTTTGCCAGCGAAAATATGAATATCAAGATGGGATTCGGAGCCAATATACTGGGGTATCGCTATTTATTGCTGAATTCCACCAGTTATACTGATAAGGCCAAGGCCGAGGGCGAGGGATTTACAATCAAGCCCGAAACCTCCTTTGTCCGCACTTCCTACCAGGCCGCGTGGGATATGTGGTCCCTGGATGAGGCGCGCATCCGCGAACTCAAGAGTTTTGCAATTGAGAACCACCGGATGAATAAATTGCACGAACGCGCCAAGGTGGCGCTGGATTCGGCCGCGGTGGCGCTGGAGGGCAAGCACTGGGGCGATTTCGTCCGCTATACGCGTGCGGCGATTGGGCTGGAATCGCGGGCCTATCCAGACGTTCGCTCCACTCAAAATGACGTGGTTCAGGGCATTATCTTCTTCATGGCGCTGGTTATTCCCTGTGCCTATTTCACTGAACGCCTGATCATTACGGCCGCGACCATTCGCAATCAAATCCTTGGTTTTGCGGGCGTTTTCATGGTAATCTGGACTATCCTGTGGCTGGTACATCCAGCCTTCCAGTTATCCAATCCCTTCGTGATTTTACTGGCGTTTATCATTTTGTCCCTGGCCATTCTGGTAATGTCGATTATTTCGGGGCGCTTCAATGAACAAATGAGGAAGTTGAGGACCGAGGTCGCGGTCATCCACGACACCGATGTAAGTCGCTCTAGTGCTTCGCTGGCGGCTTTTCAACTGGGCATATCCAATATGAAACGGCGCAAGACGCGAACGGTCTTGACTTTTGCGACGCTTTTATTGCTCACCTTTACGGTGCTCTCATTCACCTCCATCCAGACCTCTCTGCACTTCAATCAAATCGAGCGGGACAACGAGGGCCTTTATCAGGGGTTGTTGATTCGCAGCAAGGCCTGGAATCCGCAGGAGGAATCGGTGCTGGAATACGCCCGCAGCAATTTCTCCGAGATGGCGGTCGTAGCACCCCGCTCCTGGTATAAAAACGACTCTAAGGCCCACATCAAGATGAAATACGGCGATCACTCCCACAACGCCCTGGGCGTGCTGGGTTTGACCCCGGAGGAAAAGGACGTAACCGGTCTGGATCGAGCGCTGGTCGCGGGGAGGTGGTTCGCCCCGGGCGATGAGAAGGTCTGCATCCTGCCCAACGATATGCTGGGTGAGGAGAGGGAGAAGCTCAACATAGACCTGGCGGAAATTGGCCAGGTGCACATCAGGGTCTTCGGCGAGCGCTTCAGGGTAATCGGCATCATCGACTCCAAGCGCATGAAGGAACTCAAGGATCTCGACGACGAAGTTATGACGCCGGCCGATTTCGCCGTAACGGGCGGTCAGGCGGTGCAGGAAATGGCCGAAGAAGAAGAACGCGAAAAGCAAGGTCTCGAAGAAAGCAAAGTGGTTATTAAGCCCTTTGTCCACCTGGAGCCTGCCAATATCCTCATCATTCCCTACCAGACGCTGCGCAATATCGGCAGCGGCAACCCCCTGCAGTCGGTAGCCGTGCGCTTCAATGAAGGCGTGAATGTGCGGCAACAGATCAGGGATTTTCTCTCGCGGCTGGCCGTAACCCTGTTCGCCGGAATCCAGGAAGAGGGGGACGATTATATCAGAGTGTCTATCTTCAGTTCAATGGGGATGACCTCTTTTTCGGGCATGGCCAATTTATTTATCCCAATCCTTATCGCCTCGTTGATCGTGCTCAATACCATGATGGGTAGCGTCTACGAACGCTTCCGCGAAATCGGGGTCTATTCTTCGGTCGGTTTGGCGCCCGGACATATTGCCTGGCTTTTTATTGCCGAGTCTTGCGTCTACGCGGTCCTCGGCGTCGTGGCCGGATATCTGGTCGGCCAGATCATCGCCAAGGTTCTTATCGAACTGAATCTGTTGACCGGCTTTACACTCAATTATTCTTCGCTCTCCGCCGTTACCTCGAGTATGCTAGTGATGGCTGTGGTCATGCTGTCCTCCATCTATCCAGCCCGCAAAGCCTCGCAAATGGCCGTGCCCGACGTGACCCGGAGGTGGAGACTGCCCGACCCCGAAGGGGATGAGTGGAATTTCGAGTTTCCCTTTACCGTCAGCGGTCACGATGTGCTGGGACTGTGCGTTTTTCTCATAGGTTATTTCGATTCCTACAGCGAAGAATCTATCGGTACATTCTATACGGATGGGGCCAAACTCGGGGGAATCGACACGGATAACGGGCAGGGATATACCATTGATATGAATATCTGGCTGGCGCCCTTTGACCTGGGGGTGAGTCAGCATGTGACCCTGCGCGCCATTCCCGAAAGCGAACACAATATCTATGCCGTTGCCCTGCAAATCCAGCGCCTCAGCGGGGAAGACGCATCCTGGCGCCGGGTCAATCAGCGCTTTATGAATGTAATCCGCAAGCAATTCCTCATATGGCGAACGGTCGATTCGGAGGCCAAGGAAAGCTACAGAGGCCAGGGACGCGAAATCATAGAGGGTACGCGAAGCGAAATAACAGCATAAAAACAGAGTACAGCTGGGGTTGTTGATGCGGTAATGCGGCCGCAGGAAAAATGGCCAGGCCAGCTTCTCAGACGATTTAGGGAGGAAAACGTCCAGTGCTCGGACGCAAGAGAAACCCAAACCAGGAAATTGAAGACTATCGGGGGATGATGGAAACCCCCGATCAGTTCGAGGAGGGGTTCACCAGCAAAGCGGTTCTCGGGGTGCTCTTCGTGGCATTCATAATGGTGCCCGGAAATATGTATCTCAGCCTGATGGTTGGCGGGGGAATGGGAGCGGCCGCCGAGTGGGTGACCATCATTCTCTTCGCCGAGATCACCAAGCGTTCTTTCTCCAGTCTCCGGCGCCAGGAAGTCTACCTGCTCTACTATGTCGCTGGTTCGCTGATTGCGGCCGAAACCGGGGCCTTTGATGGCTTGCTCTACAGTCAGTACCTGGTGCAATCGCCGGCGGCTAAACAGTTTGGCATCGCCAAGCTAATTCCCACCTGGGTGGCGCCCCAACCCGACTCACAGGCTATCATTCAGCGAACTTTTTTCCATCAGGACTGGTTGATACCTATCATTTTGCTGGTTGCGGGGATGGTTATCTCGCGCTTCACCTGGTTCACCATGGCATATGCCCTTTTCCGCCTGAACTCGGATTACGAGAAGCTGCCCTTCCCCTTTGCCCCGGTAAATGCCCAGGGGGCAACGGCCCTGGCCGAGACCACGCAGGGATTGGAGACCTGGCGCTGGCGCGTCTTTTCGGCAGGTGCTATGATCGGTCTGGTGTTCGGAGCAATCTATGTAGCCCTGCCGGCTATTACCGGGGCCGTGTTGACCGAGCCGATAACCCTGATCCCCATTCCATTTGTAGATTTTACCCCGGTCACGGGTAACTTTATCCCGGCGACACCGCTGGGCTTTACAGCCCATTTAGGACCGATTTTCGCCGGTCTGGTGGTGCCATTCTGGGGGGTTATCGGCACTTTTATCGGCGTCCTGGCTGCCTCAATTGCCAACCCAATTTTATACAATCACGGTTATTTGACCCACTGGCATCCGGGTATGAAAACCGTCGAAACCTTCTTTGTCAACAGTGTAGATTTCTGGATGAGTTTCGGTATTGGCACCACCATCGCAGTGGCCGTGATAGGGATTATTCAGGTGATTCGGGCCCTGCAGGCACGGGATAGAAGTGCCGATGGGGAGACCATTCGCACCACCGTGCCCAAGGGGCGCGGAGATTTCCCCATATGGGTGGCCCTGGCCCTTTACTCGCTGGCCACCCTTGCCATAATCGGGATCGCCTGGTTGCTCCTGCCCGAGTTCACCGGCAATATACGATATTTTATATTCTTTCTCTTTTTCGGTTTTATTTTCACCCCCTTTCAGTCTTTCGTGAATGCTCGCCTGGTAGGCATGGTCGGTCAGACTGTAGATATACCTTATGTGCGCGAGGCCACCATCATCCTATCGGGTTATAAAGGGGTGGATATCTGGTTCATTCCCTTTCCCCTGGGCAACTATGGGGCAATGACGCAGAAATTTCGCGAAGTCGAATTGACCGGTACGAAATTCACCAGCATCATCAGGGCCGAAGTATTCATGGTGCCGATCGTTTTGTTCACCAGTTTTCTCTATGGTTCCTATATCTGGAGACTAGCTCCGGTACCTTCGTCTTCATACCCCTACGCCCAGATGATGTGGCGCCTGCGCGCCTATCAGCAGTGCCTTTTTATCACTGGCACGATGAAGAGCGAACTCGAAATTGCGCCCAGTGGAGACGGTGCCACCTGGGTCCCGGCTAATCTGATCGGCGATGAGTGGTGGTACTGGCGGGTGCGGCTGGTGGATCAGGAATGGCTGGATACCGAAGGCAGTCGCGGCAGGGCGGGGCCGTGGACGCCTACCAAGGTCTTCCGTCCTCACTTTGAAGAGGGCATGCTCGAGGATAAGTCGCCCTATGTCAGCAAAAGTATAGAAACGCCCGATCCCACCGGTGTAGAGCTGGTACACGATTTGCCCCGATTGGAACTCCTGGGCCCAGAGATTGGAGCAATCATAAAAGAGCCCAGACCAGTCCTCGAGGTTCGTGCAGACGGGGCCATACCCGCTGGCTGGGATTACTTCTTTGCGGTGGACACCGATCCAATGTTCACCAGTGCTTGGATTCAGCGTTCAACGGATGAACCCTGGTTATTTCAGGCACTCAAGTGGGAAGTTATAACTGCCGGTACGGTTTTCGGCCTGGTTAGTTATGCCCTTTTGTCTGTGCTTGGGCTGCCCATTTTGCTGATTTTTGGCTTTGTGCGGTCTTTGACCCAGTTGCCCCATTTCATCGTTACCGAGGTTATCGGGGCACTGCTGGCGCGCTACTACTTCTGGAAGAAATACGGCAAGAAGCAATGGCTGCAGTACGCGCCGATTCTGGCCGTAGGTTTTGCCTGCGGCATGGCCCTGATGGGTATGGCCGCCGTGGCTATAGCCCTGATCCAGAAGTCCGTATCCGTGCTGATTTTTTAAAAAATATGGCAAGGCAGCAGACAGAATGGGTCGATTTCGGCTGGCAGGGAATTTCTCTGCAGATTCCAGAGGACTGGAATCTGGGCAAGGTGGATGGCAATTACAAGAGCGGTTATGCGCGCCTGGACGATGCTGAAATCGTGCGTGCCGAAGTCGAGTGGCGCGAGGGCAGGAAACAGGGTAGAGGGGTTCCCGCACTCACCCAACTGGTCGATCGCTATATCGAAAATCTGGAAAAAAAGGCACAGAAGACGGATACCCCTTTCGCCGTAGAACGCCGTGCCAAATTTCTCAAAGATAAAAAGTGGCTTGAGGATTGCGACTACGAGACCTTTACCTGGGAGGCCGACTACCGGGCCTATAATCTGGCCCGGACATGTCCCTCTTGTGGGCGGATTGTGCTCTTGCGGGTTCTTGGCCGTCTGGACGAAAAACTGGATGATCTGGTTCAGGCAATTTTCCCCACTCTTCACGATCACCCACGCGACGACCAGGTATTCTGGAGTGTGTACGGCCTGCGTTTTTTAATGCCAGCTGGCTTTACCCTGAATGAGCACGAGTTGAAGTCCGGTCACATTCAGCTAACCTTTGAACAGGGCAAAGAAATATGCCGGGTTCAGCGCCTCAGCCTGGCCCGCATGCTGTTGAAGGACACGCAGCTCAAGGATTGGTACCCGGTCTTTTTTAAAAAGCAACTCCGGGATTTAAATATTGAGGTTTTTGAACAAGAAGTGTGCGGCCACGAGGGGCTGCGGGTAGCCGGCAAGCCCCGCAGTCGTATGCTGCAGTTGCTCAAGCCTCTGCCCCTGATCAATCCACGCCCCCGCC
>MDTE01157807.1_pt1 | contig 13909 bp, 11 predicted proteins | sample 811231 | NCBI WGS metagenome assembly MDTE01 (sample SAMN05326651, study PRJNA326480) | marine metagenome | isolation source: seawater | place: Indian Ocean: Red Sea | collected 2010
AAAAAGCAAACAAAGCTGTTACATATCCACAGGTACATCAAGCAAAACCATTTTGTCAGGTAATACCGGGAACAGAAAAACCAAAAGATGAGGTAGAAATATAATGGCTAAAAAACTGACAGAAAAACAACAGAAATTTCTTGATGTATTATTTGAAGAAGCTAGAGGTAATCCTGTTACAGCTAAAAAACTAGCAGGATACAGTCACGATTTAGCTACTTCTACTATTACTAATGCATTGCAGGAAGAGATAGCAGACTTAACTAAAAAGTTTTTAGCTACTACAGCTACTAAAGCTGCTTTCTCTTTATCTGAAGCAATAGATCATCCAACAGATCTTGGTACTAGAGAAAAACTTGTTGCTGCAAAAGATGTTCTTGATAGAGGTGGATTTGTAAAAACTGATAAAGTAGAAGTTTCTTCTACAAGTCCTCTATTTATTTTACCGGCTAAGAATGAAGATCAATAAAACTTGGCAGTTACCTGCTCCTGAAAAAACTGATGATGGATTAGATTGGTATCCTGTAGTAAGGATAGGTAGAGTAATACCTTTTGGTTATAAACAAGATGAGAATGATAAAGATATATTACTACCTATTAAAGAAGAACTAGAATTATTAGAAAAAGCAAAGAAATATATTAAACAATATAGCTACAGAGAAGTAGCTAATTGGTTAAGTAAAGAATCAGGTAGAACTATATCTCACGTAGGTTTAATGAAAAGGATTAAGCTTGAACAAAAACGTAAGTCAAATGCTTCAACTCAAAGCTACTACGCTAAAAGGTACAAAGAAGCGTTACAAAAAGCAGAAAAACTCTCCCAAGAAAGATTTGGAAGAACCCAAAGTCCAAACTTTAACTTACAGTGAACCTGAAGAAAAAACTAGAGAAGTTATATTTGAACCTAACAAAGGTCCACAAACAGACTTTTTATCTGCAGGAGAACGTGAAGTATTATATGGAGGATCAGCTGGTGGTGGTAAGTCTTATGCAATGCTTGCAGACCCTGTACGTTATTTTAATAATCCTAATTTTAGGGGTTTATTAGTAAGACGTACAACAGAAGAACTAAGAGAACTTATATCAGTATCAAAACAATTGTATCCAAAAGCAATTCCTGATATGAGATTTTTAGAAAGAGACAAGACTTGGGTAGCACCTTCTGGTGCAACATTGTGGTTATCTTATCTTGATAGAGATGATGATGTAACAAGATACCAAGGACAAGCTTTTAGTTGGATAGGATTTGATGAACTTACACAATGGTCTACTCCGTATGCTTGGGATTACTTACGCAGTCGTCTTCGTACTAGTGATCCTAGTTTACCTATTTACATGAGAGCTACTACTAACCCCGGAGGTCCGGGTCATCAATGGGTAAAAAGAATGTTTGTAGATCCTGCACCTTATGGTACATCTTTTTGGGCAACTAACTTAGAAACAGGTAAACCTCTTATGTGGCCTAAAGGTCACAGTAAAGAAGGTGAACCATTGTTTAAAAGAAGATTTATACCTGCTACATTATTTGATAATCCGTATTTAGCAGAAGATGGAGTGTATGAAGCAAACTTATTATCACTTCCTGAAAGTCAAAGAAAGCAACTACTAGAAGGAAATTGGGATGTATCTGAAGGATCAGCTTTTCCTGAGTGGAACAGAGCCACTCATGTTATTGAGCCTTACAATATACCTAATAGTTGGACTAAGTTCAGAGCCTGTGACTATGGCTACGGAAGTTATACAGGGGTTTTATGGTTTGCAGTCGCTCCTGATGAACAACTAATAGTATACAGAGAGTTGTATGTTTCTAAGGTATTAGCTAGTGATTTAGCTGATATGGTATTAGAAGCAGAACAAGATGATGGAACTATACGTTATGGTGTGTTAGATAGTTCTTTATGGCATAAACGTGGTGATACAGGTCCATCTTTAGCAGAGCAAATGATAATTAAAGGTTGTAGATGGAGACCATCTGACAGAAGTAAAGGGAGTAGAATTGCAGGTAAAAACGAGATTCACAGAAGATTACAAATTGATGAATTCACCGAAGCACCACGATTGGTGTTTTTTAATAACTGCACAAATATTATCTCGCAATTACCGATAATTCCTTTAGATAAAAATAATTCTGAAGATGTAGATACTAATTCAGAAGACCACTTATATGATGCTCTAAGATATGGAATAATGACAAGACCAAGAAGTAATTTATTTGACTATAATCCTGATACGCAAAGAACAGGATTTCAAATGTCAGATACAACATTTGGATACTGAGGATAAAATATGGCAGAAGATATACAACAAATGGCAATAGATGCTGAAGAATCTGCAGCAATAGAAGATGTTGATATAGAATATAATGATACACCTGCAGGTCAGATAGAAAGATTTGTTAGAGAAAAATATTCTAAAGCAGAGACAGCAAGAAGAACTGATGAAGAAAGATGGATACAAGCCTATAGAAACTATAGAGGTATTTATGGTCCTGATGTTCAATTTACTTCTACAGAAAAATCTAAAGTATTTGTAAAAGTTACTAAAACAAAAGTCTTAGCAGCTTATGGACAACTTGTAGAAGTATTGTTTGGTGGTAATCGTTTTCCACTAGGTATTAGTCCTACAACTTTACCAGAAGGAGTAGAAGATACTGTAAGCTTTGAAACTAACCCACAGTTAAAAGAAGCTCTAGGAGAGACAGAAACGGGTGCTACAGACCCGAATAAACTTTTACCGGGGGAAACACTACCAGAATTTAATGAACGTGTAGGGCCTCTTAAAGACGATCTGAGCGCAGTTGAAGAAGATATACAATATCAACCGGGAAAAAGTCCTTCATCTATACAGTTTCACCCAGCAATGGTTGCAGCTAAAAAGATGGAGAAAAAGATTCATGATCAATTAGAAGAATCTAATGCTAAGAAACAATTAAGATCTGCTGCTTTTGAAGCTGCTTTATTTGGTACTGGTATTATGAAAGGTCCTTTTGCAGTAGATAAAGAATACCCAAACTGGACTGAAGAGGGTGAGTATGATCCAGTATTTAAAACTGTGCCACAAACTTCTAATGTTTCTATTTGGAATTTTTATCCTGATCCAGATGCAAATAATATGGATGAGGCAGAATATGTTATAGAGAGACATAAGATGTCTCGTTCACAACTACGTGGATTAAAACGTAGACCATTCTTTAGATCTAATGCTATTGATAAATGTTTAGATCTTGGTGAGAACTATAATAAAGAATGGTGGGAACATGCAATGAGTGAGGATAATGAAGAAGATTATACTCAAAGATTTGAAGTTCTAGAGTTTTGGGGTTTTGTAGATAGAGAAATTATAGAACAGTATGATGTAGATATTCCAAAAGAATTAAAGAAAGTAGATCAAGTAAGTGTTAATGCTTGGATTTGTGGTGGTTGTGTATTACGATTAGTAATGAATCCATTTACTCCTGCATACCTACCTTACTATGCAACACCGTATGAAATGAATCCATACAATATCTTTGGTGTAGGTATTGCAGAAAACATGGATGATACACAAACTTTAATGAATGGTTTTATGAGAATGTCTGTAGATAATGCTGCATTATCAGGAAACTTACTAATAGAAGTAGATGAAACTAATCTAGTTCCGGGTCAAGATCTTAGTGTATATCCCGGAAAAGTATTTAGGAGACAAGGTGGCGCACCGGGACAAGCTATTTTTGGTACAAAGTTTCCTAATGTATCTGGTGAAAATATGCAGATGTTTGATAAAGCTAGGCAACTATCTGATGAGTCTACAGGTTTTCCTTCGTTTGCACATGGACAAACAGGTATACAAGGTGTAGGTAGAACTGCATCTGGTATATCTATGTTGATGAATGCTGCTAATGGATCTATACGTAATGTTATTAAAAATGTAGATGATTATTTACTAGGACCTTTAGGTAGAGCATTTTTTAGTTTTAATATGCAATTTGATTTTGATCCAGAAATAAAAGGTGATCTTGAAGTTAAAGCTCAAGGTACAGAAAGTTTGATGGCTAATGAAGTTAGAAGCCAAAGACTTATGCAATTCATGCAGACAGTCTCTAATCCTGCTCTTGCTCCTTTTGCTAGAATGGATTATATTGTTAGAGAGATTGCAAAGAGTATGGATCTTGATCCTGATAAGGTAGCTAACTCTATGAGTCAAGCTGCTGTACAAGCAGAGATACTCAAGAAGTTTCAAGCAGAGAATCCACCTCCTGCACCTCCACAAGGAATGATGCCACCACAACAAGGTCAACCACCTGCACCACCCGGAGGTCAAGTACAAGATACGCAAGGATCTGGTGGTGGTACAATAGGTACTGGTTCAGTACCAACTCCACAAGAGCAAGGATTTACCGGTAATCAAGGACCTATACAATAATGAATATATTACGAAAGTTTACTAATGATAAAGAGTTGTGGGATTCTTTTATAGAATATATAGATGATTCTATAGCAAAACAACACAAGTCTTTAGAAAGTGCAACTGATATGCCTATGATATATAAACTTCAAGGATCTATTGCATGTTTACGTAGAATGAAATTTCTTAGAGATGAATTAAATAATGATGCAAGAAAATCAAATCCATAATTACGAACCTATAAGTGAAGAAGATTATGCAGACTTAAAGTTTGATACTGATCAAACTAAACCTTTTATGTATGACTTACGTCAAAATCAAAAAGGTGTTGGTAAGTTTGATGTACTAATGGATAATACAGTAGCTGCTATAAATGGATTAGTAAAATTAAATGAATATGTAGTAAGTCCAATTAGTAGATTTAAAACTCCAGAGTTAGATTGGAATCCTGAATATAATAGTGCTATGGAAGAGATTGTTGCAGTTGCTAAAGAGAATCCTGTAAAATTTACAAAAGCAGTTGTTAGTGGTGCAGTTGATGGTGTACATAGATTAATTACAGATTTTGATGAGGTTGTTCCAGAGTATATATCAAATTTAAGTAATGCTGTTAAAGATCAATTTACTAAAAGTATTGATGATTACCTTATAAAAATGTATGGTCCAGAAGTAACTGTATTTAATGCTACTGAAGAACAGATGACTGAAGCAAGAGCAGCAATGTTATATAGAACTTTTGAAGCAAGTGAAGCACTTGGTATTACAGCATCTATACCTAGGGTAACTAAAGCTGTTGCTAAAGGTGGTATAGATACTTATAATACAGGTTATAATTTTGTAAAATACAATAGTCCTAAAGTTAAACAGAATATTTTAGAGATAGCAAGGAATTTACAATTTGATGCTGACGACGCAATGGGACTTGTTCCTGTTAATATAAATCCCAATAGACGAAATAATACTGCTGAGGATAAATGGGCTGATAAGAAGAATGCTATCATAGCAGTTGTTAGTGGTAAAGACGAACAAAATTATACTGGACCATTATCAGCTGGTTTTAGATCCTCTGGTTGGGGTAGTCGAGAAACCTTTCCTGTTGCACGAATGAAGATCATAAACTATTTTGATGAATTAGCACAGGATCATGATTACTATTTTGATGATGGTGGTAACTTTCCTGAAAATTTTAAAAAGCTAAGTATCTTTCACCAAGAAGAAACTTTAAAATTTTTAGAAAATATCTGGCAAGATTATGGTTGGTCTATTGGTTATAATAATAGAATGTTTACGGAGATACCAGATAACCTTGCTAAGTTTGATGCTGATAAATTTATTAAAGGCTCTTTTGGAAATATAAAACATCCTAAAGTTTGGGACAGAATTATAAATAGAATTGGAACACCATTTAGAGGTGTGTATGCAGATCAATCAGGTAAAACTTTTATCGATCCAACTAATAAAGATCAAGTAATTAAAGCAGGAAAGATTCCAAATCCTCTTGATCCGAATGATGAAATATTTGATATTTTAAATATGTCACCCTCAGGTGCAGGTATTCCACCTACATTTAAACTAGGTGATCTATTAGATCATGAAGAATTATATAAAGCCTATCCAGAATTTAGAGATTTACAAATAAGATTTTTTAGTAATGATGAGATGAAAAGAATGAGAGCAACTATGGGATATGCATCACAGCAACTCTCAGACGATTTTATAGCTATAAATTATGAAAGATTTCAGGGATTAGGTCCAGATGAATATATGGATACTTTGCTACATGAGCTTCAACATGCTGTAGAATATAGGTCTGGAGTTGAGATGCAAGGCAGAGCAGTTATTGGCGCTCATCTTAAAGAAAAATTATTTATGGCAGATAGTAATTTAAAATTTGTGCAAGAGTATTTAAAGTTACAAGAAGCTGCTGATGCAGGAAATAACTATCCTATGTATGCTCTTCATAAAAAATATGGTACAGTGGGTGATCAAGTTAAAGTTTTTTTTCAAGGAGACTCTGAGGGAGCTTATAATATAATAATGACACACCCCTCACTAATAAAAGATAAAAGTCAAAGTGCAGAGACAAATTTAAGTGAAATATTAGCAGATGACTTTGATGTAACATCTGCCACTGATGGTTCTGACTGGGTAGAAATATCTCTTAAAGATGCTGAGTTTTTATTAAAGAAACAAAAGTATGAGATAAAAGCTAAGCTTGCTAGTGAGTCAATGATGTTAATAGAACATCCAAATCCATTATTAAATCCTATGATAGACGAAGTAAAAATTTTTGCTGATCCTTTTTATATGAAGACTGCTACAGAAATAAAAACAGGTCAAGTAAAGGTAGCAAATAAAGAAACATTTTATAAAAAAATTAATCAATTAGCTTTTGAAAGTGAAAGAAATACTTTTAATCTTGGTCAGAGACCCGGAAATATTTTTTACAGAGGACAGACAGATGCTGAGGGTAATCCTGTACCCGGAAATGATCCTAACTTAGGACCCGGATCTGATCCTGTTAGAGCAGTAGGATTAAATTTTAATCCAGATTTTTTCCAACATTATCTTTCTCAAATTAATGAGGTTATGGCTAGGATAACAGGTGAAAGTCATAAGATGACTCTGAAGCAGAGAAAGAACAGTTTTCCTTTTACTCGCACTAATTTACCAACTCATAGTCAAGTTGTAGCAAGTGATGGTAAAGGACCTACAAAAAATTTATTTGGAAGATATATTGCAGAAGATGTAAATGTTAATAGAAAAGTATCTATAGCAGATTTAGTTTTAAGTCTTGATAAGGGTGAGGCAGTAGATATTCTTGACGATCTTAAACAAAATCTTGTTACTAGTATTAGAAACTCTAATGTAATGAAAGGTTACTTTGGACCTGAGATACAAAAAGCAACTGTTAAAGCTAATATGACTGCAGATCAAAGTACAAGATACATGGACAATTGGATAGATGGTTTAGCTGAAGCTATACTATATACAAAAAATAATCCACATGTTACGTTAGGCACAAATGTATCTTATTCACAGATGAAGTCTTTTAATATGAATGATTATAAAAGATTAAAAACTTTTGCAGATGGTTTAAGTCAGTTTGGTTTAAATGAAACAGCTGATGTAGTAAGAAACTTTCAAGAAGCTTTTCTTACAAGATTTTTGGGAGATTTACAAATAGATGAGTTAGATCAAGGTAGTTTAATGACTGCAATTGACAATATATATAGAACTACTAAATTTAAACTTGAAGAAACTTTTAATCCTACTGCAGTGATAACGGATGGAGTTACTGGTAGTGCTGGTCTACCATCTCCCTTATCTTTACAGAAAAATTATCTAAATAAAACTGGTATAAAAATTGGTGGAAAAACCTATGGAGGAGCTAAATGAGAGAGCCACTAAAAGCACATCAAGGTAAAATAGTATATGATACTCAAGAACAAGCTACTCCAGTTGGAAATACAATAGATACTGGTCAACTAGGTCAGGGTAATTTATTTTCAGGTAATGCTACAGGAGTTGGACAAGCACAAGCAGCTTTAGCAAACAGACAAAGAATGCTTAATCAAGGTTTTCAACAATCTCAAGCATTTAAAGATATACAATCTAAGTTTCAAGGGCAAGCTGATGCAGCAAGAAATCAAATGCAACAAAATCCTGCATTTATGAATTACCAAGCTCAACAAAAAGCTTTAGGTGAAGCTTATGAACAATCTGACTTTTTTAAAAATATGCAACAACAACAACAAACTATGCAAGATAACTATAGAAAAGAAATAGAAGAAGCAAGAAAACAATTTACTGGTGGCTTTAGTAAAGGTGGAGCAAACATGGAAAGACAGATGAGTTTATTTGAACAAGGTGGTATGAAAGATGATGGTCTTGATAGAGATCCTATTAGTGGTAATAATATTCCTCCGGGTTCATTAGCTAAAGAGGTTCGTGATGATGTACCTGCACAACTAAGTGAAGGTGAATATGTTGTCCCTGCAGATGTTGTGCAATACTTTGGTGTAAAGTTTTTTGAAGATCTTAGAATGGAAGCTAAAGCAGGACTTTCTCAAATGGATAGAGATGGTAGAATTGGTGGAGAACCTGTAGAAGTTGATATGACTATGATTGCATTTGGCAAGAAAGATAAAGAAGATAAGAATAAAAAAGCTAATGGTGGTGTTATATATGCTAATGAAGGTGTTGCAACAATTCCTCCTGAAGCAGAAGCTATTAATAAGTCAGGTACTTTTAAAGGATCTGATTATAGTGTTATTGGTTTTACCCCTAATAGTCCTGTATATCAAACAGGTAAAGGATCTTCTCAACCTGCTAATAATACTAAACAAGTTACATATTATCATAGTCAAACAGGTGAAGCAAAAGTTGTAACATTTGTTAATGGAATTGTAACTCCTCCAAGTGATTTAAAGTTTACTCAACCACCTTGGTCTGTTAATAAACCTACACAGACTCAGCAACAAACTGGTGGTGGTAGTAATAAAGATAAAAAGAAAACAGAACCTAAAGTTCCACAATATTTAAAAGATGTTGACTTTACTACTTGGAAAGGTAGTAACTATATGGATGAAGCTACAAATGCTTTAAAAAGAGATATGGGAGAAAACTTTTTTGGTGCATTTGCTACATTAGCATTAGGTCCTGCAGGGTTATTAGTTAATGAAATGATAGACATAGATGGTATTTCTAAAGCTAGTCTCATGGCAGATGCTGCATTAAAAGCAGGTTTTGAAGAAGAGGCAGATAGAATTAATCAACAAATACAAGACCACTTAGAGAATGAATCTACTTTCGCAACTAGAAACTTTTTAAAGACAGAGTTAGGACAAAAAGTTTTAAGAGGTTCTAAAACTAGAATTGCAGATGCGTTGAATAAGTCTAATAAAAGTTGGGCAAGTATTGGTAGTGGTACTAATAATGTTGATCCTCCAAAAGGTAATTTAACATCTTCTCAAAAAGCATCTCGAGATTATTATGACGATGAAAGAAGAGGTTCAAATACAATAACAGGTAAAACATATGTTAATGAAGATGGAGGAACATCTAAGACTGAAGACTTTGGTCAAGGAAGAGTTACCACAGTTAAAACTAAATCAGATACAAACTATGCTGCTAAAGAAAAGTTTGAAAAATCTAAAAAATCAGCAGAGGCTTTAGCTGAAGCTAATAAAAGTTATTCTGATGATGATTACTATGTAGGAAACAAAGGAGGTTTATTAAAAAGACGTACTAATAAAAAGAAATAATTTGGCTACTCAACAATGTTGACCCCAAGAAAGGAATTAATATGCCGGAATTAGAAACAGTAGAAGAAACTAAGAATGCAGGATTTGTAAAAAGAACTAGAACATCAAATGCTGATAGAATTAAAAAAGATGAAGAAGAGTTAAAGCAACTTATGGAAGAACAGAAAAAACCTGTTGAAGAAAAAGTTAAAGAAGCTGAACAGGAAATAGAACTTAGTGATGAAGAAAAATCTTTTAAGACTAGGTATGGTGATGTTAGAAGACATCTAGCTGCTAAAGAAAAAGAATACAATGCCAGAATTAAGGAGCTAGAAGAGAAGTTAGGTAAAACAAAACAACTTGTACCACCTAAATCAGATGAAGAGATTGCTAACTGGGCAAAAGAATATCCAGATGTAGCAGGATTAGTTGAAACTATAGCTGATAAAAAAGCTAAACAAATGTTTGACAAAGCTAATATTCAGATAGAAGAATTAAATAAAGCTAAACAAGAAGCAATAAGGGATCGTGCAGAGAATGAAATTAGGAAAGCACATGAAGACTTTGATCAACTACGTAGTTCCGATCAGTTTCATGATTGGGTTGAAGCACAGCCTAAATGGGTGCAGAACGCTTTGTACGAAAATGAAGATGATGCTGCTTCGGTTATTCGTGTTGTTGATTTGTATAAAGTTGATAATGGACTTACAAGATCGGATACGAAAAATAAAAGAAAAGCTGCTGCCTCGTTGGTAGATAGAGGATCTAAGACAAAAGTAGATCCTACAGAAACATCTGACATGATTAAAGAGTCTGATATTGCAAAGATGTCAGATCAACAATACGAGAAAAATGCAGAAAAAATTAATGAAGCTCGTAGATCAAATAAAATAATCTATGATTTATCAGGAAATGCTAGATAAAGACTTGACAAATAAGAATTTATCAGTATAACTAACCCTTATACACAAAGCCTCTGCTATAGACCACCTTTGTGTATAAGTTAACCCCAAAGACTAAACTAAATAAAGACTACCTATACTAGTATAGACCCATACTTATGCACTCTAGAACGTATAGCCTCTTCTGATTATGTTTAGCTTTTTTCAACTCAAAGCAAAACAGTAATAGGAGGAATTTATTATGGCAGGTTTTGCAAAAGAATCGACTCATGGGAATTTACCTAATGGTAATTTTTCACCAGTCATTTATTCCAAACAGGTACAGCTTGCATTTCGTAAGTCAACTGTTGTTGGAGAAATAACTAACTCTGATTATTTTGGCGAGATTGCTAATCAAGGTGATACCGTTAGAATTATCAAAGAACCAGAAATCTCAGTTAGTGAGTACAAACGAGGTACTACAGTAACTGCACAAGATTTAGATGACGAGGACTTTCAACTTGTTGTTGATAAAGCAAACTACTATGCTTTTAAAATGGATGACATTGAAGAAGCCCAAAGTCATGTAAACTTTATGGACTTAGCTACAAGCAGAGCTGCTTATAGATTAGCAGATCAGTATGACCAAGAGGTTCTTGCATACTTATCAGGTTATAAGCAAACTGCTCTACATGCTAAAGGCAGTGCTGTTAATACTACTGTTAATGGAACTAAGGCTGTATCAACTGCAGGATCAGACGAACTCTTATCCTCAATGAAGTTGAACAGAGGATCTTTCATTTCAGGTGGTGGAGACAACTCTATTCCTGTTGAAAATCAAATGCCGGGTGCTACTGCTATCTCAACAGATAGTGTTACCCCAATGCAGATTATCAATAGAATGGGTAGACTGTTGAATCAACAGCAAGTAGATACTCAAGATAGATGGCTCGTAATTGATCCAATCTTTATGGAGCAACTATCTGACGAAAACTCTAAGTTAATGAATGCTGACTATGCAGAAGCATCTGTAAAGAATGGTCTTGTTCTTAACAACCTACAAGGTTTTAGAGTTTATGTATCTAGCAACTTACCTGAAGTTGATAGTGGTTCTGGTGGTGCAGATAGAAAAATATCTACAGCACAAAACACAGACTTTGGTGTAATTGTTGCAGGTCATGGTTCTGCTATAGCAACTGCTGAGCAAATCAGTAAGACAGAAACATATCGTGATCCTGACAGCTTTGCTGATATTGTTCGTGGTATGCACCTATATGGCAGAAAGATACTTCGACCTGAAGCTATCGTAACTGCAAAATATAACTTAGCAGCTTAATAGGAGGAACTAACGAATGGCTTTAACTAAAGCGTATAAGGTTGAAACTGATGCGATTGCTCACGGAAGCCTTACAACTAGTTCTACTCATGCTATAGGAACTGCTCCTGCAAATAGCATTGTTATTGCTTGTGGTGCAACTTGTACAGAAGCTGCCACTATTGGTGGTGCTAATGCTGTAGAATTTGGTACAGCAGGTGATGCTGACTTAATTTGTACAGGAGACATTAATGCAGCTAAGACATTAAATGCAACTACAGTATCTACAAATACTAATGCACAGTATTTTGATACTGCTACTGTAATTAATGCTAAGACTGCAGGTTCTAATGCTCCATCTGCAGGTGCATTTAAATTTTGGATGATAGTCCAACCTTTATCTGCAACCAGAGCAGCTGATGAAGTAGACAGAGACTATTTAGCTTAATGATAGTCTAATGATAGAAGAGGGAGCAGGGCAACTTGCTCTCTCTATTTATATTAATATAAGGAGAAAATTATGGGAACAATTACTACAGCTTTATGTAATACATTTAAGCAAGAGTTGTTAAATGGAACTCACAATTTTGGATCACATACTTTTAAGTTAGCATTAATTAAAGAAAGTCCTACTGATAACTATGGTGCAGCTACTACAAGTTATGATAATGGAGCAACTTCGTTAACAGGTGGTAATAATGATGAACATGCTAATGGCAATGGCTATACTACAGGTGGTGTAACATTAGCAGGTACTTCTGTAACTTTATCAGGTACAACGGCCTTTGTTGATTTTAATGATCCACAATTTACGAGTGCTACATTAGATGCAGATGGTTGTATCATTTACAATGACACAGCAACAAATAATCCTGCTGTTTGTGTTATTAATTTTGGTTCAACACAATCTTCTGATAATGGTACATTTACAATTACCATGCCAACTGCTGATGCAAGTAATGCTATAATAAGGGTAGCGTAACATGGCATTAGTTTTAAACGATAGAGTAAAGGAAACAAGTACAAGTACTGGTACAGGAACTATTAACTTAGGGGGTGCTGTAGATGGATTTGAAACCTTTGTTGCAGGTATAGGCAATAGTAATACAACGTATTATGCTATCGTTCATAAAACTTTAAATGAGTTTGAGATTGGTATAGGTACAATAACAGATTCTTCTCCTGATACAATCACAGGAAGAAGTAATTCAAATGTATTATCTAGCTCCAATAGCGATAATGTTGTTAACTTTAGTGCAGGTGATAAAGAGGTATTTTGTACCCAACCTGCACCTAAAGCTGTTTTTAAAAATGAAAATAATGATGTTGTTTTAGCAGATAATCAAAAATCTATCTTTGGTGATGGTGAGGATTTAAAAATATATAGTGATGGTGGTGGTGCAGTTTTTGAAACACAAGGTCAAACTTTAGATTCTTGGAGATTTCATAAAGTTAATAATGGCTCAGTGGGAGCTTGGGTGCATTTTGATCATCTAACTGACTCGCCTAGTAGTGTAGATTTTGTTTCTGGAATGAGTTTTAACCATACAGATACTGTAAACAACACAACTAATAATGTTGCTTTGTGGCAAATGAATAATTTATTTACAAAATTTTCACAAAGCAATAGTGGTGGAACTGTAGTAGAATATCTTGTCTTTGATGGTCAATCTGCTAATAATATTCAATGCAAGCAACCTCTTGAAGCAAATGAAGGGATTACTGTAGACAACATAACCATTGATGGCACAGAGATAGATTTATCTAGTGGTGACTTAACCATTGATGTTGCAGGTAATATTTCTTTAGATGCTGATGATGGTGGTCATGTTAGATTTAAAGATGGTGGTGCAGAATACTTTTCAATTTATGAAGATGCAAGTAACAATCCTATTTTACAAGCAAGCATAGCAGATACAAATATTTTATTTAAAGGAACAGATGGTAGTAGTGTAATAACTGCTCTTGATCTTGATATAGCTAATGCAGGAGCAGCTACGTTTAATTCTTCAATAACTGCAACAACTGTTGTAAATGTAGGAACAAATAATGGTTATTACTTAAAGCAAGATAGCAGTAAAAGT
>MDTE01176849.1_pt1 | contig 13907 bp, 10 predicted proteins | sample 811231 | NCBI WGS metagenome assembly MDTE01 (sample SAMN05326651, study PRJNA326480) | marine metagenome | isolation source: seawater | place: Indian Ocean: Red Sea | collected 2010
TACGTACGTGGCAAGCGCCCAAGGCCATTTGATTTTGTTCCTATCGGTTACGTGTACGACTTGAATATCCATTTATGCCTCCTTCGTGGCGTGCGACCAAAGCGTCACATAATCGTCTGTTATGCGTGGGTCGATTTTGAGTTGGTGCAAGAGCCTCGCGACATACGTGAGCACGGTGAAAGCAGGAATTTGCCCGTCCGTTCCGCTCATGCATACCTCCATTAACTCCTCGTATGCCACGCGTACATCCAGATAATCGGGATGGTTCACGGGCATTGGCATGGTCATTCTTTCAAGCTGGTCGAGCGTGTCCGTGATGTCTGCCTGCGTGGTGTTATGCACCCATTGCTTGTGCTGTTTCGCGTCTAAGTGTGCTGTAATTTGCATATAGTTTGTCCTTTGCTTGCGTGTGTTGTCGGTCAGTTCGCGTATTCGCGAGAGTTGTTTTGGCTAGCTCCACCTCCTCACGGGACCTGCTGCGTGAGCTTGAGCTTTCCACACGCGCTTGTCGTGGTAGCAACCAGATTCAACGCGAGCGTCAGAGTGGATTCTCTCTCGGCAGTACGTGTACGTGCAGGAGGATGGGACATGGCGGTCTTTCAGTCCGCGTGCGTACAACCAAGATTTCCTCTCGCGAGGAGGCTGTTTGTACTGTCCTCCCGTGCGTATACTGAGAAGATTTTCCTGCGCACTATCCTGCAAGCCAATTTCCATTGCCTCGTGTGCCTCGCAATCCAAATCGGTTTCAGTTCGTACCTGCGTGATAAAGTCGGTCAGTTTCATGACAATCCTTTCGCTTCGGGGGGGTTCAAAAATCCCGATGCTTCGGAATTGTACCATCTGAAACTGTGGTTCTCACGTAGGAGTCGCGTAGTTTGAGATTTGAGTAGAATTTCGACGTATAACGAGCAGTGGTAATACGTGTAGACGCGCACAAATACGGATGGACGCGACGAATGCATCGTACCAAAGTACCGATACGTTTGCGAAAACGCGTTTTTTTTGAGTGCGTGAAAAATTCGTACAGGTGACCTTACGTGCGTGAAGTCAAAAATTATTCGCTGACCAGTACAAAAATTATTAGCCCGCGCACGGATTTTTGTTAGTGCGAGCAGGCAAGATTGATTCGTGCAGGCATTCAGATTTGATTAGGTGGCGCGTCAAAAAATTGTTAGGCGATGCATTGAAGATTGTTCAGGTGATGCGTTGAAAAATATGTAGTGGGCAGAGGGTAAAAAAATATGTCGGAGCGTAGAGAAATAATCAGGGGAGGCATGACAAAATTATTAGGTGGCAGGTAATGAAATTATTAGTGTGAGCATCAGAAGATTATTAGGCTGCCCATTGGAGTAACGGTAGGTAAAGCATAGGAGTTTTGTTAGGTGACGCGTAAGAGATTTGATAGCACAGGCGTAAGAGCCTAGGCAGGGTGTACATACGAGATGCGATAGTGCGCACAGGGTGAACGCGATAGGCGAGGCATCATGAAATTATATGGCGACGCATGGCGAAATTATTAGCATGGGCTAATAAAAATTGTTAGCACGCGACCTAAAAATTATTAGTGCGCACATACAAAAAAATGGGGGGGTGTATACATTATATTATTACTGCCGTTTAGCCTAGGGTGTTTCCTAAGGCGTCCTCGTGAGACAATAGATACAGGTCACACAGGGTGGCCAACATTGAAAGGAGCCAGCAATGGCTAAGCAAAAAGTTTTGAAGCGTCTAACGGAAGGCACTGGTAGGGTGATCGTGATTGACCACGATTTATTCGACAAGGTGCAACCGTCCGAAAGGTACGAGACGCTAATGAACTCGGTTAAGGGTAAGGCGTGGGTAACCGATAAGGTGACGCGCGAGTGGGCCAACAGTTTCTCAGGTGACTTCTCAGAGATTGTCTCCTACTGGGAAGAGACTCACGAGTCAGTCGGTAAAAAGGTACCCGCGCAAAGAGCGCGACTGCAGGATCTGATCTACCGTACCTTCAAGGTGTCCCGTTCTTTGTTCACCAGAACGAACGCGAAGACACAGAAGGCAGGTTATCCAGCGTACGCTGCGCAGTTCCTACAGGTGGTTCTCGTGAATCTCGGACTAGACGGCATCGTCGAAATTGCCGAGGAGAAGAAACCGCGTAAGGCCTAGGAGACGCGCGTACGTGCCGCACACACAATGCGTACACGCGAGAGGAGGCAACTGGGGAGTGGGGTCAGGCGGCGGCCCCCTCCCCTCCCCCCTGTGGGGTGCTCGTCGGCTACAAAACCTTTGTACAAACGGCATAACGCAAACCGCAACCAGTTCGTGTTCAGTGTTTCACGTGAAACCTATTTCATAGGATTGTGATAGGATTATGTTCAAACATATGTTCTGTCTGTCGGAGTGTGTCGATGGTTGGCGTGTTACAACAGAAACAAGACGAAGAGCGTAAGACGTTAGTGTCTGTGTTGGATCATTATTGGCGTATGTATGGTCATTCTCCTACAGTAAGAGAGCTTACCGAGAGGGCAGGCTTTGCTTCTACAAGTAAGACTGTGACTCGTTTACGTTCGTTACGTGAATCGGGGTTTGTGAACTATACAGACAACATATCGAGAACTGCACGATTAACGCAGGAGGGTAGAAGGGTATATGGACTTAATCGATAAGATTGACCGTCAATACGGTAACCTGAGTTCTGGTGAAGTAAAAGAGAAAGTCGAGTCTGGTGAATACGTTGCGCATGAAGGGCACGGTAATACTGTGGCTATTACGGAGTCTGTTACTGGTAAGTTGATTGCAGGCTCACCTGCGTTTGCCCGTAGTAAGGAAGACCTTGACGCTGGAAAAGATTTTGATTTTCGGAAAGCACGCGACATTGCTCGACAAACAATCCAACGGCCTGACGGTTCATGGATGGATGGTACCGAGTATACGATGCATAAGTTGTTTGAAGGGATGGATAAATCCGACCCGAGACATCTACAACTATTTATGAACTACTTCTGGGGCAAGCCTTCTGAAATTAAAAATGCTGAAGCTAATCAAGATTTGCTCGAAGAACTGATTCGTGTCACTAGAGTGAGAAATGTCTGATAACGACGACAGAAAACAAGGTACTACCATTACGGGAGTACAACTCTTGGTGGGTATCATCTTTGTTCCTGTCGTGATGGTTTGGTTAGCTCTAGGCGCAAGAATCATTTGGTCTGCTACAGGAAATCCAGAAACGCTCGACCAAATTGAGGGGCTTCTCACAGCCCTCGCGGTCCTTTCGCTACCTGTATCGGCAGGATTAGGAAAGCTCTTTGAAGCATTTTCATCTGAGATAGAATCTAGGAGACGTGATGACTGAAGAATGGGGCCATGAGTTCTGGAAATTCATTATGCAAGGCGGACAGGAGTACGAACCATTTCCGTGGCAACGTGACCGTATCCACATGCGTGCGGATAGAACAAGCAGGATGATTGGCGCGTGTGGCAGACGTAGCGGAAAGACAACAGCCATTATTGCTGAAGTGGTGAAAGAGCTATTCACCGAGACTCCTGATATTTCGGGAGTACGTAAACCACCACTTGTATATGTGATTGCCCCTAACTATGAGTTAGCTATGAAGATTTGGGAACCAATTTGGGAATTATTTGTTTCAGAACGAGGAGGACTTGAATATCTTAAGTCAAATCATGATAAGCAAAGAAAGCTTATAGATTTAAAGAATGGCGCACGGGTACAGGCAAAAACTGCAGATGACCCTAAGTCATTGCAGGGTGACAGAGTCACTGCAGCATTCGTAGACGAAGCACACGATATTTCTGAAGAAGCATGGGCAAACTTTATGCCCGCACTAACAGACTCTAAAGGTGTATTGCGTGCAATCGGGATTCCAAGGGGAAAGGGACGATTCAGATCATACTTCCATAGAGGTGAAGATACTGATAATGACCGCTTCTATTCTTTTTCGGTTCCGTCATGGGAGAACCCTGCTATCGATATAAATGAAATTGAAGCCATGCGCGAAGAGTTGACCGAAAATGAATACCGTCAACACTACTTAGCTGAGTGGGCTGAGGACGATGGGCAAGTATTCAGAAGTTACCAAGACCTGTTCACCACTGAAACTCCACTAATTCCAGACGGCAGATACATAATGGGCCTTGATATAGGCAAGTTGCACGACTACACCGTGGCATATGTGGTTGACATCAACACTGGCGAATTCGTAGACATGGACCGATTCAGCGGTGTAGACTACACAACATTAGGGCCGCGTATTGCAGGGCTGTATCATGACTACGGCTGTCAGACGATACACATGGATGCGTCGGGTGTAGGTGAACCAGTTATGGATATGCTCAGACAAGAAAACTGTTCAGTAAGTCCATTCAAGTTTACGAACGAATCCAAGTCGCGCATCATCGCAGGTATGGCTGCTGAAATAGAGCATAAGCGTGTACACTTTCTGAAAGAGGATACTCAACTCTTTAAGGAATTAGGTTTGTATGAAGGTAAGGTTGTAAGCGGAGGAGCAATTCGATATTCGGCACCATCAGGATACTTTGATGATTGTGTTATTGCTGCTGCACTTGCAATCGATAAACTGAAGCGAAGACGAAATACATCACGCAATGCAATGCGTGGAGATTATTTGTCGTTTGGAGCAAGTAGGTCAATATGGTAATGAGCGATAGCAATCTAGATCCATTGGACAATGAGTACGGGCGGTACTTGGTACTAAAGAATCAAATTTTTCAGGACTACTTCAGTGCAGTCGAAATTGATAATGAGTACTACAACCTAGATTATCCAAACAAAATGCAAATCATTCCGCGAGAGTGGGGTCAGCGTGGGATACAACCAACAATTCCGCCAACAGCACGAAACGCTGTTGATAACCTAAATGACCATATCCTAACCACGCCGCGTATTTTTGCACCGCCCCGTCCAACTACCGATGACATGCAAGCAGAGCAGGACTTGGCAGAAAGAAAGCGACAGTTCCTGCATGCGTTCTGGCATCAGGTAGCTGTTCAGCAGGGCGACCCATTAGCACGTGGAAAGAAACAGTCTATTAAAGATGGACGAATCATACTCAAAAAGACCTTACGGTGGGAGTACGTCCCTGACGAACCTGCCTCCACCGCAACTCGAAAGGAAAAATCCTCCTACCGTAAGGCAATGAAATCACTAGGACAATCCAACTTCCTCTGGTACTTGAAGAACTGCCCGACCGAAACTATTTTGGAAGATCCTGCTGATTGCTATGACCCAAAATATGTATATGAGTTTTACAAGATATACGTTAGTGAAGCTCGTGCAATGTACCCTGAAATGGAAGACGAACTCTCAAGCTATCAGGTTACGGACAAAGTTGATTATGTTGAGATGTGGACAAAGCCATACGGAGATGACGCTGGTAGGCATGTAGTATGGGTTACTGGAAAGCGCGTTCACGACGACGTTAATCCATATCATTGGGAAACCGACGGATCGACAGAAGAAAGCCCACGGTACGATGGATACGTTCCTTATGTCATTCGGGATTCGGGATGGGGTGAAGTCACGGCAGACACTAAGCCCGAAGACAAATACGTAGGGGTGCTACGGTATGCCCATCCAATGCTGGAGGCGGAAGCTAGACAACTCACAGCAGTCGATATTCAAATGCGGTTCTCCACATTTGCTCCTGTGGTGACAAGAAATATTTCCGAAGACACAGACCAGCCAATAGAGATAGGGCCCGGAAAACGCATAAATCTTATGGATGATCAGGAAATTGAGTTCCGTGCTCTTCCTGAATTGCCGATTAGTTCATTTCAATTAATCAACAAAGTTCATGATTATACTAATGAGTTATCAAAGGCATCTATTCTATCAGGATATCCACAACGCGGAGTGGACACTGCAACAGAAGCTGATATGAATGTACGGAACGCAGCTGCCAAGCTACAAGGACCAATCAACGCGTTACGTTCTGCGATTATGATTGTGAATAGATGGGTGATGCAAGATATCGAAAATATTCTTGAAGCTCCAGTCACGGTATACGGAGGTATGAAAGGTGCACCTAGTTCAATCGTTATTGAGCCTAAAGAAATTGAAGGTTACTACGAGACGTACACCGAGCTTGATACAACAGATCAAGCCTCATTGGATGCAAGAAATGCTCGACTCTGGGCTGATCTATACGCAGTCTACCAAGGAGTTCTTTCTCCCCAGACGGCGATGGAGCGCGGTGGTATTGAAAATCCTCAAGAGGAAATGATGAAAGCGTCAGTCGCGCGTCTGTTTATGTCGGAACCCGCTGAACAGGTCAGGACGATGATGATGCTCAATGGTCTCCAGTCACAAGCAGAAGATGTGCTGGCTGCATATCGGAATCAGATCATGAATGAAGGCAGCCCTCCTCCACAACAAGGAGTGAACCAAGCAATGCGTCCAACGGTAGAGCAAATGATGAACCCCACTCAACCGATAGTAGATCAGGCTCGGATGAACTTACAGGCTGAACAAGCGCAAGCAATGTTTCAATAAGGATTAGAATATGGCTGGAGAATTATCACAAGCAATGTTACAGGCAGCGTCACAAGCGATGGCGATGAACTCTATAGCACTCAAGTATGTTGCTGATGGTTTCGCCACTGAAGAAGAGTATGACATTCACGTAACTCCATTAGCAGACATGTGGGCCACATTTGACGCACACGGACATGGTGCAGACCTACGTTATTGTAACGAGCCGTTTTGCTCGAAAGCGCGACAGACGGTACGGCAAATAGCTAGTCAACAGCTTCCGCAAATAGGACAAGCAATTACTAATCCACAGGGAGGTATGTAATGGCCCCACCATCAGAAAACTTCAATCGCACTAGAGCTGAAGGAATACTACAACGCTGGTACGGCATATTTACCAACGACGGTAAGAATCCTATATTTAGTCCTAGTATAGATACTAGTATTAGTGGGCTAACTGCTTCTCAGCTAGGGCATATGTCAGGCGGGGTCAGCTTTAGTGCCCCAGAACGGATTTGGCCTAGAGATTATGCACTATTAAATCAAGTCGAACGAATGATTCAGTCTGGGTATATCGAGCAAGATATAAGTGACGCACTGTCTCGAGTTGCCACCTCAGCTTCACAAGAGTATAGAGATGATGATGGGATATTTGGAAAGAGGAGTTGGTACGACATTACCGATGCAGGCAGAGGTGAAAGAGCAAGCGAATACATTGCAAGACGATTGAATAATGCTTTTCCAGATGGCAGGTCGGACGCTGAGCTAACCGAGATTTACAATAAATTTGCAGACTATTTGCCTGAAAATAGCGCAGACATCCTCAAAGGCTTTGACTATCAAACTAGCGATGCTCTTAATAGACACATAACCAATAATAAAGGGTGGGCAGATGACATAATTCTAGGTGAAGCTAGGAAGCTGTTAGAGCGCAATTCAGATATAGACAGCGAACTGCAGTTGCTTGCAGAACTTTCTGGCATGTCAACAGATAATTTGCCAGAAGCTATCACTGCTCTATACCTTGGGTTCCCACAAAACGAGGATGGCACAAACCTTACACCACAGCAAAGAAGCGAATATATTCGTAACTTTTCAGCGAATAACATTAGCGAACAGACAGAGATGAGAGATAGTATTGGAGTCCCTGTTTCAGCTGAAGCGGCAGAAGCGGAAGCGGAAGCGGAAGCAGCGGGAGTTACAGGCATTCCAGAACAGGTACCTGTTCCTGCAGAGGCACCAATTTCTGTTAAGAATATAGTTGCGTCAGGTGCTGGAGTCTACCTAGGCCAAGACCCTACCACTAACAACTACAGGGTTGGAATCGATGATGGCAGAGGTGGCTTCACCGTGCAGGAAGTAGCCCCTGCAGGCGAATTCATAGTACCAGACGAGGCAGCAGGTCAGACATATACAGCGTCGCTCACTCCAGCAGCGCAAGGTATTGGATTCGCTCCTACGGGTGAGTTTCCTGCGGCTGAGTCACCACAACCGCAGACCTTTGCAGGTCTCGGTATAGGTGATGCTCTATCTATTTGGCAAATGAATGCCAACGCGGAAAACCGACGTATCCAGAATGAGCAAAATCGGATTATTAATCAGTACAATGCAGATGCCGCTGAAGCGACTGCACAGTATAGAGGCGATGTACTCAGACAGAATGCTGAACTGGATAAACTAAATAGGCGACTGCAATGGGATCTGAACAATACAGTCAGTGCAGGCACTCAAGCGCAGATAGATGCTGCGAATGAGCGATGGCGGACTGTATCTGCAAACACGCAAGCGCAGTTAGATCAACAGCAATTCCAGTTTGAGAACATTAGTGCTACTGACGCAGCGAACTTAGCAGAACGAGAACGTGCGGCTCGTGCAAGCGAAGCTGGTGCAACTTTCAGACAGCGCATCGCAACGCAACCTGCGCTAGAGCAGCAGTCACTAGCAAGGATGACTCGTCTTGACGATTTGTTATCTGATGGTGGTAACTATCTTGCTCGTGCTTTCGCTCAATATGGAATGACTCCACCAACACCACAACCAACACTCGCTGATAGAGTGAACGAGACTGTGCGTGGCGAAATTATTCAGGCAAATGCTGACAAAAAGGCAGCATATGATGAAGCAGTTGCAGGCTTGATAGCAGCCGAATACGAAAAGGCAAGAGATACTGCAGAGCAATCTGCATGGGATGCGTATGTGGCAGCGAACACGGTCGCTGGTACCCCATATGTACCTGCGCAATATGATGATGCAAGCTTCCAAGCAGATCTCCAAGCTAGGCGAGCTGAAAACAGGGCTATTCTTGAAAATGAGGCAATCCAGAATTGGGCGGCTACCCTTGCGGGTGAAGGCGTACCCGACTTTGTTACTGCAAAATTAGAAGAAGCAGGCGAGATAGATGACTTTGAGAAAGCCGCAGCAGCATTGGAAGCAGGAAACCCCTATGCTGGCCTACGTTCATACGGGGAGGCGCTTCCAACGCGCGAAGATAGCAAATATCTGCTAAGTGAAGCGCAGGCGGCTACGGGAGGCGGATTCACTGGTCAGTCGCGTGAGGACTGGCGTTCAGGATTCACTTTCGATACACAACCAGAATGGGCCAAGGGATTAACTCCAACTCAAAGAGAAGCATTTGGGCTACCAAGTGCACCAGAGTATGAAGCAGTACCACCAGAAACTTCTATGGAGGCTTTGGTTGGTCAAGCTCGTGGTTTCTTGTCTCCAGCGGCATCAGATGTCTATTTCGGAGCAGCGGCACGCCCTAAAACTGGAATTGGATTTGCGCTACCGTCGTATCAGCAAGTACAGCGGCTAGACCCAGAACAGCGTGATGCATTAAATACAGCACTCCTCACTGAATTCAATATACCTTTAGATGTTGCCATGCATGAAGAACGCTTACGTGGTATGGGGGCACGGACTTCAGCGCCCGCTGCATTCGCGGCTCGCCCTACGCAAATGTTCAGACAGACTCCATTTAGAACAACGCCTACTGGGTTACGCGAATCGACCGCTGCTATTCCTGCCGACAGATTCACACCTAGAAGGAGAACAACTCCAGTCCAACCAGCAATGTTTAGGCCTGCATAATGGTATCGCAGTATTTTGGCAGCCAAGCTACATCCGAACAGCAGGGCGGAGTAGCTACCGCACGTATTGCTACTGGTGATGTAGCTAACCCTATGGTTGATCAGGATGATGAGCGGTTTCGCTTTCGGTGGATTCCAGAACCGATAAGGGATATCGGCTCTGGCCTCGGTAGAGCGTTTTCTGAAATAGACCGTCCGATCACTGAACGCATAGGCTTCGAGATACCAGAGATGAGAGGTCCAGTAGATGAGATTGGCAACTTCCTACTCCAAGAAGGAACGCGTCCCACAAACTTACTCTTTGCGTTGCCCGGTGTTGGCGCAGGTACCGTTCTTGCACGGGCTGCAACAAAAGCACCACGTATGGCAAAGCCATTCGTACGAGGGGCGAGGTGGGCAACTGAACCATTGGGTGGTTACGGCATGACCTTACCTGCCCGTATTGCTGCTGAGACTGGTGTTACAGCTGGTGCGGCTGGATTGGCTCGCGCTGCTGACGAAGGTATACCTGAAAATGTACAAGGATGGAGACGTACATCCCTTCTCTTAGGTGCAGGGTTGGCGGGGGGTGTTGTTGGTGCAGGCGGTGTGGTAGGCGGATTACGTGCAGCTGGTAGAGGAATCGATGACACTGCTGCCAATATCATGAAAGCTACTGAACGGTCTGAGAAACTAGCATCGACTCCGCAGGGAAGGCAGGCACTATACCAAGTTATCTTTGATGATTTAGAAAATCGCTCAACTCGATTTACTGGTCGTGGACGTGACACTGTGGAGGAGCTAAGGGCTCGCCGCGAAAACCTGTTGGCAAAAGCCAATATAGGGCCAGCACAACGCCAGTGGCTGGAACAGCTTGTCGGGAAAAATAATAAACAGCTAAATTCACGCTGGAACTCAGCTACAGAACAATGGGAGCACAGGTCGATGGAGGACATTCTCCATGACTTTGAGGCAACAGCGGATGCTGACCCACTATCAGCGACAGCACGCGCACGTGCCGCATATATAAATACGTTTGATGACGGTTGGCTAAAAGCTACATTCGATGAAGACAACCCAAATAAATATCAACTACTTGAATATCAACAACTTGCTAAGGATACTGCTGAGGAAGTGGACGATACGACCATAGCAAATTATTTAGAGATGAAAGATTTGCGCGGGCCACGATCTGAAATAGAAGAAGCGTTGCAGATAGGCGAAGACGAAAACCTGATGCGTGCGCTCGCACTTGACAATGCTATCCGAGAGCGTCTTGTTGCCGACGGAGTAGAAGGCTTCAAGCAAATCACCAGAGAAAATCTCAATCCAATTTTGAGGTATATGAATAAGCTAGGGTTATATAAGCTCGATGGATACGCTTCTGAACTGGTGAGTAAGTATTTTCATAACGCTCGTGCTGGTGACAACTGGCGTAATAGCAAAATGGCACTACTGCGTTCTATATGGAATAACTACAACATGCCTGACATTGTCGAAATCGGCCCATCTGGTATGCGATTTAAGGAGGGCCATGTACCGAAAATAGAAAACGGACGTTACCTTCTCACGACCGAAGGAGCTACCCTGCCGTTCACTAGACAGCAATGGAACAAAACGTTCGAGCGTATGGAAGAAGTAGATGTAGATGCAGCTATGACTGCGGATCAGCTGAAAGTATTAGAGACCGTAGTCCGTGTACTATCTGACCTCCAACGTGCTGAGATTGCGGCGGGAGTAAATCCAGACCTCGTCGGTCGCAAGGCAGGCCGACTGGCGCAGCAAGGGCGCAGGGCAACTCGAAGCGAAATTGCTGCTGCCGAAAAAGAAATAGAAAGAGCGCAGAACGTAGCTGCCGCTGAGTCGGAATTTGCTGACTATGGTTGGTTCGATCCGCGAGGAGATGAAGGTATACCAAAATACGAGACAGATCTTGCTCGTGAGTTGGCAGACTTTGATCTTGCAAATGAAGTGGTTCCACAACTGAATGATGTCAACCCATTATTTGGAGATGTATTGGAGCTTGCTGAATGGAATCCGACTACTGGCAGATTATTAGATGATCGCGGTGGCTATATGCCAAGGATGATGCAAGGCACGAACGTTAAAGAAGCATTGATACAGAAGCGCCAGAATTTAGATGTCGATACCGAGTTCACTCAAGAACGTACAGGTCAGGTCAGCTGGAAACATGACAATCCAATGGAAGCATCTATGGATGAGATGTACGAAATAATGGCACGTTCAGATGATCCTAGGGCTGAACTTGCTCAGAAAATGTATGAAGGAGACGTACTGAGTATTATCGATCAGCGTATTGCAGCAGGCCTGAATCGGATTAACGATGAATGGTTATCACGAGAGATTACTACCTCGGGCCGCACAAAGACAGAATTGATGGCGCAATACGCGCCGACACTAGCATATAAACGTCGGCGTATTGCTTCTAAGGCAAGTTATCTGATGAGCATGACCCGACGTGCAAATATTCGTGCCGACGTGTATAGCCGAGCACCGAGTGAGTTGAGGCGACAAGAAAACGAACTACGGGACACCCTTGACAAAGTAACCGTCCGTCTAAATAAATTAGCTGACAGCAGGCGAGAGATGGATCTGGATCGTGTTGAAAGGAATCTTGTTGGAAATGAGGCATTTGCAGGAGAAGTAGTTGGTCAGACTACTGAGGGCGGAACATTCAGGGCACAGACTGCATTAGAGATCACCGAACTGATTAATCAGCACGCACGAATTATGCGTCAGGTAGTACAAGCTGAGAATCAAATTGATGCGCTTGAGCAGTTCATTAAAAATAACAAGGCGGAGTATGCGCAATACGGTAGGCGGCTAGGTGGAGTCAAATCGACACTTAGGGCATTCAGGGAAGGTCTTGGCGGTCGTCAAGGAATGGTTGAGCTACAGGAAGAGTTCGACACTTTCTTAAAACGCGCACTTGGCGAGGGGTGGGCATTTGGGCCAGTGACTGAAGGTGGTACGCACGAAGCGCCAGCTGTGTGGCAAATCACTACGAGCAGTCCTATTCGCAATGAACAGGGCGAAATAATAATGTATCCGTCTGGCGGATCACGTACGGCAACAGATTTTTATAACAGGCAGGGGATACCAGAAAGCAGAGTGGTTACGCCTGAAGAGTTCCTTGAGGCCATTTTACCAGTGATGAATGAAACAGTAACTTCTCTGAATCCACGTGCAAGGCTACGCGATCCATCAGATTTAAGACGGAACATTACTCCTGAAGAGCTAACCAAGCAATTCAAATCAATGTTCAAAAAACGTATGTACCATGAACAAGCCATGAATAGAATGCTGAACAAAATTGAAGAGTTCACGCTAGTTCGAGACAACATCATGCAGAAAGTAGCTGATGATGGCAACCAAGTATCCCGACTTGAAAGCTATCTAGCTGGAGTCGTTGCACGGGAACGAACTGAGGCTGGAGCCTCTATGGAGAGAATCAAAAACCTGTTCGATAGTGGTGTGCAACAAGAACGTCTCACCATGGCAAATAGGATGTTGAAAAAGAATTCGACATTACGGCAAGCATGGGAGACTATGGGCGAAAAAGAAGCGGCGCGTGCAGAAAACTACGCAAGGCAGTTGGACGAAATCAGGGCAGAGAAAGAGGTTCTCGATGACCGATACGAGAGAGAATTCAATAGGACTGTTAATGAAAAGCTGCTGTCGCAAATTCCCAATATCAGCAATAGGCTCGGAGGACAACGGTATTTCAATGAGGCATTTGCCGCAGAAGTAGCACAAGGCATTGCTCCAGTTGAAACTGGTGGCCCGCTTGGAGCTGTCGTTAGCGGGATGAATGCCTTCAATAATACGATGCGTCCTGTGATGGCTACACTCGATGCATCTGCAATGGGTATTCAGGGATTGCTTGCGCTAGGAACGAACCCTGTACAGGCAGCTCAAGCCTTTACTATTGCTACACGTTCGGTATTAGGAGACGATAAACTCTGGCACGACCTTGTAAGTTCCAACTACTCAGAGCGTAATCTAGGAGAACGAAGTATACAGGCGTTCGTGCGTAAAGGAGGATATTGGTCTCCAGAAGAATCATTCGGTGAATTCTTAATCAACGATAAGATCACTGAAAACGCAGTATTTAATAAGATTCCTTTGCTGAAAAAGGGTGCTATGAAATCAAACATGCACTTTTCTCGGACAGGAAATCTCTTGCGACTCATGCTATATAGAAACGCCGTGGACAATGGGCAGACTATGAGGATGATCGCGTCTGGTGGAAAGCGAGAGAAGCTCACAGAGAAGCAAGAGCGCGATCTCATTCAAACAATTAACGAAGCCACGGGTTGGAAAGACGCTCA
>MDTE01156550.1_pt1 | contig 13905 bp, 14 predicted proteins | sample 811231 | NCBI WGS metagenome assembly MDTE01 (sample SAMN05326651, study PRJNA326480) | marine metagenome | isolation source: seawater | place: Indian Ocean: Red Sea | collected 2010
GGTAAATTATGTAATTTTTTATTATAACTGTCTAAAATAGCAATTAATTCATATTTTTTTTTTAGAGTTAAAAAAAGTTTTTTATTTAATTTTTTATAAATTAAGAATTTTACATCTTTTATTCTCATTTTATTTAAAATCGTTTTTGAAAATGAATTCTTTACAAAGATAAATACTTTATCTTTTTTAGGGACATATGTGCTTAAATTAATAGATCTTTTAAGATGGCCTAATCCAGCTTTTTTATCTGTATCAGGAATAAATATATAGGCTTTCATTTGATTTAATTTAATATAATAAATCATCTATGAATATATTATTTTTTGGAAAAAATAGTTTTTCAGCCCAGTATTTAATAAAAGATTTAATTAAAGATAAAAATAAATTATATTTTTTTTCAAGAAAATCATCAACTTTAAAAAATAATTACATCTTCGAACTTACTAAAAAAATTAAATTATCCAAAAAAATAAAAAAATTAAAAAGACCTTATATTTTTATTTTTAGCAGTTACGTACCACTTTTTGAAAATAATTCAGATTGGGAAAAATGTAAAAATATAAATATATTTGGAATTATCGAATTATTGAAAAATTTAAAAAAACCAAAAAAAATTATATTAGCTTCATCATGTTCGTTATATGGTGATATAAACAAAAAAACTACTGAACTGAGTTTTTTACAACCACAAAATCATTATGCATTATCTAAATTTGAACAAGAAAGTTTAATAAGAATTTTTTGCCAAATAAATAATATTAAGTTTGTTTCATACAGGTTAGGATATGTATTTGGAGACAATATGTATAAAAAAAGGTTAGTAATTCGTTTACTAAATAGTTTTAGAAGAAAAAAAAAAATTAGATTATTTAATAAAAATTTGAATTTAAATTTGATACATTCTAAAGATGTATCAGATATCATAACCAAAACTTTTAAAAAAGCCGAGGGAACATATAATTTAGTTAACAAAAAAAAAATAAGTATTTCTAATTTTAAAAAATCATTGGAAAATAAAATTAATTTAAAAGAAAATAATTTTATTTCATCTAAAATTTTTAGAGAGTTTAAACATATAAAGAATTTAGATTTCAATAAAAGTATAAATTTATTTAAAGATGGCAATTAAAAATATTTTATTGATAGGAGGGCTTGGAGAAATAGGATTGAAAATAATCGAAAATTTAAAAAAAAAATTTAATCTCTATGTTTTTGATAATAAAAATCTAAAAAATTTTAACATTAAAGGTGTGAAATTTATAAAAGGTAATTGCCTGGAGTTAAAAGACTTAAAAAAATTACCAAAAAATCTTGATGCAACAATTTTTTTAATCGGTAAAAAAGGTGGTCCAGAAAGTTTAAAAATAAAGAATTATAAAAATTATTTTAAATATAATTGCGAAACATTAATTAAATTTTTAGATATAGAAAAAATTAATTTTCAAAAAAAGATTATTTTTTTTTCAACAGAACATGTGTATGGAGATAATACAGTTATAAAAAATAATAATTTTAACGAACAATTTCCAAAAAATTTTTACGGGTCAACTAAATTATTTTCTGAAAAAATTCTTTATTATTATTGGAAAAAAAATAAAATAAGTATTGATATATTTAGAGTACCAAGAGTTGTTGTTGAAAAGAAAAAAAATTTAATATCAGATATATTATATAAAATTAAAAAAAATAGAAATATCATTATTAACACACAAGTTAAATTTCATTTTGTTTATATTGATGATTTGATTGCTGCTATTGAAAAATCTTTGTTACAACTTAAAAAAAATTATAGAATTTTAAATATATATAATAATAGTGGTGATTATTCGATTAAAGAAATAGCTTTATTAATAAATAAAAAAATAAAGAACAATACAAAATTAAATTTTAAAATCAATAAAGTAAAGAAAGAACATAATCCAAAGAATTTAAAAATTTCAAATTTCTCAACTAAAGCTTCACTTAAATGGCATCCCAAGTTTGATATGAAAAACTTAATGAATAAAGTAATTAAAAAAGATGAAATTAAAAAAAATTCTTAACAAAATTAAATTTAAAAATATTAAGTTTGTAAATTATAGGGATGTAAAATTGGTTAGGAATATAAGAAATGAAAAAAAAATTAGACAAAATATGTTCACATCACATATTATTTCTGAAATAGAGCATTTAAACTGGCTTAAAAAAATTAAATCTCAATCAAATGAAATATTTTATGTCATTTATTTTGAAAATAAAATCGTTGGCGGATTAGGTTTAAAAGACATTGTAAAAAGACAACAAGCTTATTGGTCTTTTTATATCTCAAAAGAAAGTAAAGTTTCTGGCTTAGGTGCTTTAGTGGAATATAAAGCGTTGAATTTTTTTTTTAAATTTTATAAATTTTTAAAAATAAATTGTTTTGTTTTAAAAAAAAATCAATTAGTAATTAAACTTCATAAAAAATTTGGTTTTGTAGAGAACAAAATTACAGATAAAAAAGTGTTAATTTATAATAAAAAAAAGATAATTAACCTTGAATTAAAAAGTTATGAATGGAAAAAAATGAGCAAAAAATTTGAAAGATTATTTCTTAAATGAAAAAAAAAAGTATAAATAACATAATTAAAGAAATTTATAGCAATGGATATTGTATTATTGAAAATGCTATTTCTCAAAAAAAATGTGATAAAATGATTTCCTCATTAGAAGAACTTCAAGAAAAAACTAGTAAAAATAAAAATTTTAAAGATGAGGTATCTAAATATGGCCAGGTAATAATAAGAGATCTTGTTTTGAGAGAACCTGATAAGTTTTTGAATTTAATTGATAATAGAATTATAATGAGTACTTTAAAGAAGATTTTTAAAGATACATTTATCTTAGACAATTGCATGGCAAGCAATAGTGTTTTATTAAGTAAAAAAAAATATAAAGCATTAATCCATATAGACTCTCATCTACCAAATACAGATATTGCAAATTCTTCTGATATAGTTGTTATGTATTGTTTTAATGATTTTTATAGAGAAAATGGTGCAACTAAAATTTGGCCCAAAAGTCATTTAAGTGGTATTCGTATACAAAATGAAAAAAGATATTTAAAAAACAAGTTAAATAATTTTAAGTATGTGAAAGCTAAAAAAGGATCTATAATTTTTTTTTTAGGTCAAACTTGGCATCAAATTGGGCAAAATATTAATGGTAAAAAAAGATGGGGAATATTATGCCATTATAAAAGATGGTGGATCAAGCCCTCTACTGATTTTACAAAATGCGGAGTAAAAATTTTTAAAAAATTAAATAACAAACAAAAGGAACTTTTTGGATTTAATTCAATTTCACCAAAGTTCAATTTTAAAAAACAAATAAAGAATTTAAAAACTTTGAGAAAGATAAATAAATTAGAAAAAGAATATTACAAAGTTTTACAATATTAATATGACAATCTGTATTATTCCTGCAAGATCTGGAAGTAAAAGATTAAAAAATAAAAATATAATTAATTTTTTCGGGAAACCAATGGTTGCTCATGTTATTGATATTGCAAAAAAATCAAAACTTTTTTCTAAAATTGTTGTAACGACAGACTCAAAAAAAATAGCAAAAATATCAAAAAAATATGGTGCAGAGGTAATTATCAGAAATAAAAAATTATCAAATGATTATACTACATCAACCGCAGCTGTTATTGATTGTATTAAAAAAATTTCATCACAAAATGAAAAATATCATTGCTGTATTTATCCAACTGCTATTCTCACAAATCCCAAAAACTTAGTGAAATCTTTGAGAAAGATAAAAAAACTTAATGCCGATCATTTAATTGCTATAACTGACTTTGAATATCCACCAGCTAGATCTCTTAAAATGATTGGAAAAAATTGGATAAATTTTACTAATAAAAAATATGAAAATATAAGATCTCAAGATATTTCAAAAGTTTATCATGATACAGGGTCCTATTATTTTTATAAAACATCAAAACTTCTAAAAAAAGCTAATCAATTGAGTTCAAAAACAACTTATTCATATATTAATAGAATTAATAGTATAGATATTAATGACTTATCAGATCTTAAAATTGCCAAAATAAAGTTCAAACTCTTAAAAAAAAATGGATAAACAAAATTATTATAAACAACTAGTAAAATCGCGTAAACAAATTCTTTCATCAGATGAGAAAACTGAATTTGCAAAAAGGGAGGTTAAAACTATTTTTTTTCTTCTAAAAAATTTTTATAATTATGACATAACAAAAGAAAATAATAAGATCAAAGTTTTAGATCTTGGCTGTGGTGATCAATTTATAAAAGAGTCCTTAGAAACTAATAATTGTGAATATGAAGGTTATGACATTCAAGATCTTGATCTTGACAAAGATAAATTGCCTGATAATGAAGGAAGCGTTGATATTATTGTGAGTCTTGGTTTAATAGAAGCACTTAAGAACCCTTCACACTTAATAAAAGAGTCTCAGAGGGTTTTAAAGAAAGGTGGATATTTGTATATTATTACACCAAACTGGAAAAAAGATTTTAAAAATTTTTTTAATAATTATTATCATAAAACTCCATTTACACCCGAGTCCTTAGAAAGTGTTTTAAAATTAAATTATTTTAAAAATATAAAAACTTTTCCAGGATTACGTTGTAAACCAAAATGGTATTACACAGGACCATTCAGGTTTGAAAAAGCATTTTATTTATTGCCATTTTCAGGAAATAATTTTTTAAATTATAATCAAAAAAAAATTAATAGAAATTGGATACCAGAATTTCTTAAAGGACATTCAAGATCTATTATTGCTATAGCACAAAAATAAAGTAAATTTTTTATGAATTTATATAAAGATTATATTAATTATAAAAATTTTCTAAAAAATAATAAATTTTTTTTTTTTAATAACAATTTTCAAACTAGAAAAAATAATTCTGAAATTTTAGTTGAGTTTAACAGGTTCCAAAATTCTCATATTTCTTTATCTTACTTATCTAATATACTATCTAAATTTTATAATTCTAAAATCAATGCTTATTATAATTACTCGTTAATTGCTGCTCCATTAAAAAATACCTTTTTGAATAATATTAAATGGCAAATAGGTAATTTCTTTTCTTTAAAAAGTTTTGGTGTTTACAGATCCTTTGGGGTTAATAAAATTTTTCGACCGCAAATAACCTTAGAATTGGAAAATAAATTAAAAAAATATTTTAATAAGATATATTTAAATTTAAAAAATAAAAATGATGTTCTAAATATAAAATTTGATAAAATATTAGTTGGTGATTTAATATATGATACCTATTTAAAATATCATTATAAGCCAACATTAGATATTAAAGATGAAAAATTTAAGAATTTATTAAAAGATTTTTTATTATTATATTTTTTTTGGCAAAATTATTTTAGATTAAATAATGTAAAATCAGTTATTGCCGTTCATACCCCATACTCATTTGGTTTAATTTTAAGAATCGCAATATACAAAAAAATCCCCGCTTATGTAACAAGCTCGAGGTTTATCTATTATTTAAATAAAGAAATGCCTTATATGCATGGACATTTCAAAAAATTTAAAAAAATATTTAGCAAGTTAAAAAAAAAAGAAAAGCTCAATGCATATAAACTTGCAAAAAAAAGATTAGATTTAAGATTTAAGGGTGTTAATGGTGCTAAAGTTGATCTAATAAGTAATGAAATATCATCATTTTCATCAAAAAAAAAAAAAAATCTAATAGTAAGAAATAAAAAAATTAAATTACTTATTGCTCCTCATGATTTTTTTGATGCTGTACATATATATGGGGATATACTATTTACAGATTTTTACGAATGGTTAATATTTTTAGGAGAACTATCAAATAAAACTGATTATGATTGGTACATGAAAAACAGACCAAATTTTTCAGGAAAATTTCAAAAGTATCAGCCCTTTACAAACGCAATTATAGCGAAAATTTGTAAAAAATACCCTAAGATAAAGTTACTTCCCAATGACTATTCTCACCATCAAATTATAAATGAGAAAATTGATTTTGTTCTAACCTGTTATGGCTCAGTCGGTGTTGAATACCCTTATTTTAATATTCCTGTAATAAATGCATCAATTAATAATCCACATATAAATTATAACTTTAATATTCATCCAAAGTCAAAAAAAAATTATGAACAAATAATAAAAAATTTAAAAAACATTAAAAATAAAAAAATAAAATATTCAAAAAAAGCAATTTATGAATATTACTTTATGAGAAATATTTATACTGATAAAAACTGGCTAATTGATAATTTGTCCGAAATGGTTAAATTCGTAGGTGGTTACGATGGAATGTGGAGTAGTAAGTTTTATGAATTTTGGAATAAAAGTTTAAATACAAAAAAACATCAAAGAGTAATTAAATCAATAGAAAATTTTTTAAAATCAAAAGAACACTTTATGAATCTTAAGCACACAGATAGGTTTAATAAAATATTAAATAATTGATATTATAATTGAGAAAACATGATTAAGTATAATGTATAAACTTTTATAAAATTAAAAATTAAATTTTAGAATGAAATTATTATTATTTACAGGGGATCATTATAGACACTTTTACTTTGCAGATAAAATAAGTGAATTAGGTTTAGATGTTTCATGGATTATTCAAAAAAGAGAAGCAATTAACCCAATAATTAAAAATACGAATAAAAATTTATCAAAGTTATTAAAATTACACTTTAATAAGAGAGAAGAAGCAGAACTAAATTTTTTTAAAAAAAATGCAGGAGAAAAAGCAAAAAAAAATATTAATAATATTATTTATATCAAAGAAAATGATATTCAAAATAGTCATCTTTTTAGCATTTTAAAAAAAAATTTTAAATCAGAGATATTACTTTCTTATGGCCCGTCCAAAATAATACCAGAAAAAATTTTAAATTTATTCAAATTATATAAATGGAATGTTCATGGTGGACTTTCTCCGTGGTACAGAGGTACTGCAACTCTTTTTTGGCCAACTTATCTTTTAGAACCAGAGTATACCGGAATTACACTTCATGAGATGTCAAACTATCCTGATGCAGGAAATATTATACATCAAACAAATTTAAAGATTAAAGCTAATGATGGGATTCATGATAACGCATGTAGAGCAGTAAAAGAGTTTTCTGATATTGTGGGTCCTCTTGTAGTTAGCAATTTAAATCAAAAAAAAAAATTGAAAGGAATTCCCCAAAATGAATTTGGTAGAAATTGGACTTCAAAAATGTGGAATCCATTTACACTTGAGGTAATTTATGATTTTTATGGTGACAGAGTTAATAAATATTGTCTTGAAAATAAAAATATAATTTATCCAAAATTAAAATCAATTTTAATTTAGGTAATTACTAATTAATCTCTCATATTTTTTTGTTGAATTTTTGCAATTTTTAAAATTTTTTTTAAATAAATTTCTTTGATCTCTCCATAGTTTGTTATTTGGATTATTAATTGCTAGTTTAATGTTTTTTTTTAGTTCAATCTCATTTTTAACTACATTAACTATTTTTAATTTATTTAAAACATTGTCGTTTAATTCTATTTTTCTTGTAGGCCAAAGATGAAATGTAGGAATATTTACACTTAAGGCATCTAATGCAGCACCAGATCTTGCATTACAAATCAAACAATTTGAAATTTTAGATAGTTTTATTAAATGAGATTTTGACAACATCCATTTCCTTTTGTCATACATCTTTAGTATTTTTAAAAAGTGAGGTGAATTAAGCATAGGATGAATTTTAAAAATAATTAAAATTTTTTTAAAAGAACAAAGAGTTTTCATCAATTTATGTAATTGATCTTCAAGTTTTAAAAATTCTACTGAATCTAATACCTCAAAATATGAATTAAATGCAACAGAAATAATTTTTTTATTTCTTATTTTTTTTTTATTAAAATCAAATTTATTTGATGATATTTTTTTTATCCACCAGTCATCATATTTGGGAACACCAAAAGGTTTTATTTTTTTTTTATCAATAATACTTGCAATTGAATTAATACTTTTTTTTGAACCTATCAAACAAAGATCACCTGATAATTTAAATTTTTTGTCAATCTTTTGTAAATATATATTTGGATTTGGTGGAAAATGAATAATGAGAGGTTTATTCTTTTTTTTTTTATATGTCTCAACCCAACCTGAGTAAATTCCAAGTTCAGAAAATAAAATAGCAATTTTCACATTAGGTAGATTATTTTTTAATTTAATCTTGTTAATTATGTAATCTAAATCATGAATTTTTTCATGAAAAAACTCTGAATTAATATTAAAATAACTAAAAAAAAACCTGAGCAATTTCCAAAAAAAATTATTAGTTTTTTTTTCTATATGATAGTCATTATTAATTTTAAGCCATAAATTAAATAATTCATTATTTGATTTTAACGAATTAAACGATTTTTGTGATCTAAAGTAGCTATAAATTAAGAATTTTTTTGATAATTTATTCAGTATAGGGAGTATCCAGTCAACTTCAGCACCTCTGTTTATAATAAGTAAAACAACTTTTTTTTCCATCAAAATAAATAAAATTTTATTATAGATTAGTAAATTAATTTTGTTTTTTCCAATTTAAAAATTCTTTCAAAAATCTTTTTAAAATTTCTGAAGACCCAAGGCTTATTCTAACATAGTTTTCTAATGGTTCTTGAAAACCTCCTCTAATATAAATTTTCTTTTTTTTTAAAAAAAAAATTAAATTATCACACAATTTTTTGGATTGAAGTTTTACTAAAATTGAGTTTGTAGTTTTGCCTCCAAAATATTCAATATCATGTTTTTTTAATTCTGATACCAAGTATTTATATCCATTTTTAATACTCCTAACATTATCATTTAAAATATTTTTGTTTTTTAAAGCCCACTTTGCAATTTCATAAGAAAATCCGTTTGTTTCAACTAAAGATCTACATTTTGAAACATAAGCATTTAGTTTTTTATTTGTTATCATGTAGCCCAATCTTATTCCAGGTAAACCCCATGCCTTAGAGAAAGTTCTCATTACTATTGTGTTTTTGTGTCTTAAAGCATTATTTATCTCAGAATTAGACCCAAAGTGATAATAAGCCTCATCATATACAAGTATGATATTTTTTTTCTTACATATTGAATAAATTTCTCTTTTAAGTTTTTCACTAAACTCATATTCAATAGGTAAATTTGGATTTATTAAGAATAATATTTTAGTTTTTTTTGTAATTTTTTTTTTCAAATCGTCTAGATTTAATTCAAACTTGTTGTTAAAATTCCAAGTTTTATATCTAGTGTTATTTAATTTAAAAATTATCTCATACATAGGGTAAGTTGGATTTAAAGTAATTACTTCCTCATTTTTATTTACTAATGAGAAAATTAAATGTGAGATACATTCTGTAATTCCTTGAGTTATGTATATGTTATTTTTGTTAATTTTATGAAATTTAGCTAATTTTTCATATAAAGAGGTTATATCTGGAGTAGAATTATAGATTGCTTTAGAGAAACTTTTATTTATTTTTTTTTTTGTTTTATAATCAAAAATATCAACTCGTTCGTTTCGATCCAAGTTTACACCTTTGGACAAGTCCCTGTTAGTAGAAGTTTGTATTCTTTTTAAATTAAGAATATTTTTTTTAAATTTTAACACTAAATTAATTTTTCGGTTTTTCTAATGTACCTGGAATTATACTATCATATTTTTCAGTTTTATTATAAATACAATTGTAGCATATATATCCCTTAGTATTGTTGTCGAGGTGTCTTTGTCTCCAATCTTGATAAATTTTCGAGTGCCAGATTTCTTTTAGCTTAAGTTTGTTGCAATCTCCAATGATTAATGCCTTATGATAATCTAAGACGCACCCAGATAAATATCCTTCGGCAGTAATTGTAAAACTTGAAAAAGGCTGAAAACATACACCAGAATGGCCTCTACCTCTTATATTTTTTTCTTCTATATTCCCGATTTGATTATTTTCAGGCATAGTACCACATGAATTGTTGAGTAATTTTGCATCCCATCCATCTATGTATTTCTCTACAATATTCTTTAAAGTATCAATTTCTCCTGAATTCTCATGTGTTTCTACAATTGAAACATAAAGTTTAATATTTTTTTTTTCTTTCTTTTTATAATCAGAGAGTAAAATTAAATTTTTTATTACTCTTTCAAAGTCATCTTTTCCATGGATTTTTTTGTAGGTTTCTTTAGTCCCAGCATTTATTGAAAATTTTATACTATCAAGTCCACTGGCAATTGCATTTTGCATTCTTTTCAATGTCGCCGCAGCTCCATTTGTATTAATAAAAATGTATTCATAACCTATTTTTTTGGCAAATTTTATATAGTTTTCTAAATCTTTATTTAAAAAAGGTTCTCCAGTTGCAAATAAGCCTACAGAAACTGAACCCTCGTTTTTTGCTTCCTCTAAAATTCTGTAAACCATTTTAGAGTCAGCCTTCTTTTTGTCAGTCATTTTTACATTAGAACAAAAGTTACATTTGTGGTTACATATTGAAGCAATATCAATTAAAAACTCTTTTGGAAAAGGTGGTTTAAGAGAATAATCTGTTTTAATTGTTTTTTGTTGTCTTTCTTGTAAATCAGACTTTGCAAGAATATCCTTTTTCATTTATTTAAATTGTAATATTTAATAAGTTTTTTTATTTATTATTATATTTAATATGTTTACATTATTAAATATTAATTTATATAAAGTCTAATATTTAACTATTCAATGAAAATTATCGGATTAATTCCCTCAAGAATAAACTCAAAACGTTTATTTAATAAGGCGTTACTCGAAATAGAGGGTTTGCCATTAGTTGTTCATACTTATAAAAGAGCTAAATTGTCAAAATTATTAGATGATTTATATATTTGTACTGATAGTGCAAAAATTGCAAAATTTGCAAAAAGATTTAAATGCAAGGTAATTAAAACTGGAAAAAATAGAACAGGCACTGACCGGATAAGTGAAGCAGCAAATAAACTTAAAAAAAAATATGACTTTTATATAAACATTCAAGGTGATGAGCCTTTGATTGATCCCAATCATATAGATAAAGTTATTAAATGGCATAATAAAAATAGAAGTTTTGATATCGTAATCCCATCATTAAAATCAAAAGATATAGACACAAAACACATTGTAAAAATTGTTAAAAATAAAAAAAAAATTTTATATTTTTCAAGAGCTAAAGTTCCATTTCCCTTCAAAAAAAAAAACTATTTCTTCAATAAACATTTATCTATAATTTCATTTAAACCAAACGTGCTCAAAAAATTTAGAAGTTTACCAGAAAGTACACTAGAAAAAATTGAAGGCATTGAAATGATGAGAGCTTTAGAAAACGAAATGAAACTAGGCACTTTTGAACTTAAAGGCAATAGTTTTTCAGTCGATACATCAGATGATTACTTTAAAGCACGTGAATACATGACTAAAGATAGATGGAGAAAAAGATATTAAAAAAAATTTTAATATTTGATGTTGATGGTGTTTTAGTTAGCTCCAAATCAAATATGAGAGTTTCTTGGGAAGCTGTAAGAAAAAAGTTTAATCTTAAAAAAAATTTTAAAGATTATTTCTTATTAATTGGACGTCCATTTGAAAAAATTTTAAGTACATTAAAAATTAAAAAAGATTATTCAAAGATTAAAAAACTTTACTCCGATGTCTCAATCAAAAATACAAACAAAATTAAATTTTACAAAAATACAAAAAATGAATTAAATAATCTTAAAAATTTGAATTTCACTCTATGTATTGTTACATCCAAAGATCTGAAGAGAACAAAATTATTTTTAAAGCAAGTAATAAAATTATTTAAAGTTATTCAGTGTCCACAAAAAAAATTAAAGGGCAAGCCCTATCCTGATCAAATAAATAATGTTATCAAAAAATTAAATGCAAAAAAAAAAGATTGTGTTTATATAGGTGATATGTATATTGATTTTCTTGCAGCTAAAAAAGCAGGAATTGATTTTATATTTGCTAAATGGGGATATGGAAATATTAAAGGCGCAAAGTATTTAAATAATATCCGAGATATTAAACATTTTGTAAAATACAATAATAAATAAATTGAAAAATTTTTTATATTTTAAAGATATTCTTACTAAAAAAGAGATGAACTACTTAAAATTTATCTTTTTTTTAATGGTTATAAATAGTTTTTTAGAGGCTTTCTCTATCGGAATGCTTATACCTTTATTTTCAATAGTTTTTGAAAACTCAACGAGTAATCAATTTTCAGATATGATTTTTAAATTATTTAATTTTTTTAATATCGAGCCTACAATTTATTCTTTAATATTTATTATTAGTATTATTTTTGTTTTTAAATACTCATTTACAATTTTATTTACTAAAATACAAACCCAATTCATTTTGAATCTTAAGGCAAATTTATCATCAAGACTTTTTAAAGATTACTTGTATAGATCATTTGAATTTCATACTAGCACTTCTTCAGCAACTTTAGTGAGAAATATTGATAAAGAAATTGGGGTTTATCTAAATAATTTTATTAGCCCGATACTCTCATTTTTTTTAGCTGCATTTACTATTAGTTTTATTTTAGTCTTATTGTTGCTAGTTAATCTTAAAAGTACTTTAGTGTTAATTTTAATATTTGGTATAATTTATTTATGTATAATTAAATTATTTTCAAAAAAACTTGAGTTAATAGGAAATTTAAGACAACATCATGACAGATTTAGTCTAAAATATATCTATGAGGCTATAAGAACTATTATAGAAGTAAAATTATTAGAATTAGAAAATTTTTATAAAGATAAATATTTTTATCATGTCAATAAAATTGCAAATATTAGCACTTCAAAATCAATTATAGGTGTTTTACCAAAAATTATATTTGAAATTAGTTTAATTGTAATAATTCTGTATCTTTTACATTATTACGTCTCAAAAAATTTACCTATAGAAGATCTTTTTTCTCAATTAATAATTTATGCTACGGCCGCTTTTCGCATTATGCCTTCTCTTAATTTGATTACAAGTAGCAATCAAAAAATAAAATATGCCTTGCCTGCAGCAGATTTATTAAAAAAAGCATTTAATTCTATAGATAAAAAAAAATATATTAAAGCTGATTACATAAATAAAGATATTCAATTTAAAAATAAAATTGATCTAAAAAATATTAGTTTTAATTACAAAAAAGAGAAAGATATATTTTCAAAAATTAATATTGAGATAAATAAATATGAGACTATTGGATTTAAAGGAAAAAATGGTTCAGGCAAAAGCACTTTAGTTAAATTAATTTGTGGCCTATTAAAACCCACAGATGGAAATTTTTATGTTGATAATATAACTATTGATACGCAGTCAAGTAATTGGAAAAAGTTAATTGGTTATGTTCCTCAAGAAATTAATTTAATAGAAGGTACTATAAAAGAAAATATTTGCTTAGGTTTTCAAAATCAAGATATTGATGAAAGAGGTCTAGAAGAGATAATACAAAATGTTCAACTGAAAAATTTCATAGACAAATTTCCTAAAGGGATAAACACCTCCATCAATGAGATGGGTACGGATATTTCTGGCGGTGAAAAACAAAAAATTGGTATTGCGCGGGCTTTATTTAGAAATCCTGAAATATTAATTTTAGATGAATCAACAAGCTCTCTTGACAAGGAAAGTGAAATAAAAATTATTTCTATTCTTAATACAAATTTTAATGATAAAACAAAAATAATAGTTTCTCATAGAGTAGATGCTTTTAAATTTTGTGATAAAATATTTGAAATGGATTCATTATAAAATTAAGTAATCATTTTTTTTGAAAAAATATCTTTTATGTTATTCGTTAGTTATTTAATTGAATAAAAATTTTTTTCATTTTATTTTTTTTATAATTGCAAAAGATGCATTTTGTGTTTTTA